>PJEL010002052.1_pt1 | contig 19042 bp, 19 predicted proteins | sample 1853271 | NCBI WGS metagenome assembly PJEL01 (sample SAMN08108733, study PRJNA415343) | Invertebrate metagenome, whole genome shotgun sequencing project. | host: Globobulimina | place: Sweden: Gullmar Fjord | collected 2015-08
CTGAAAAGGATAAGAAGTGAAGACGATAAGAGGCTCAGGAGACTGTGCCCATGCGGCACTTCCCTAACACCTCGTTTCCTGCGTCCCTACCCTACTCATCTTGATTCTTCAACCAGGTCAATTAAATACTGCCCGTAGTGGTTTTTCTTCAGGGGCTCGGCCAGACGCAGGACCTGTTCTGCATCAATAAGACCCTTGCGATAGGCAATCTCTTCCGGGCAGGCAATCATCAGACCCTGTCGCTCCTGCACGGTTTGGACAAATGTACTGGCCTGGATCATGGATTCCTGGGTCCCGGTATCCAACCATGCCACACCGCGCCCCAGCAGCTTGGCCTTGAGATTGCCCTTTTTGAGATACTGCGCATTGACATCTGTGATCTCCAATTCGCCAGTTAGCGTTCTGGCCCGACAGCGCCCACCGTCTTCTGCTGCGGGGCCGATTCGGATATTTCGATGATTGTAGCGTTGATTATCTATTTTTCGGGATCGTCGGGATCTGGTTCTCTTCTGGACCTCGCCTGGGTGCAGAAGAGGGGGGTTCGATGCGGGTCCGGATTCGAAGGGACGACTTGGAGATCACGGGCGAGCTTGATGAGCGCGTACGGCGCCGCATAGAGTTTGCGATGGGGCGAGTGGCTGGGGCGATCAATGAAGTGAGCTCGATACTTGACGACTTGAGTGGATCAGTGTCTCGCGAGAGGATTCAATGCTCGGTTTGCGTGCGACTCGTGGGGGGGCAAGAAGTAGAGGTCGTAGAAGCCGATCGCGAGATTGGGATTGCCATCGACACCGCGTTGGAACGCGCTGCTCGAGAGACGCAGCGAAGACTGGAACTCGATCGCCGCCGATATGCGCATGACAAGAAAGGGGAGCCATCGTGAATTCGGGCACTGATGATTACGATACTCCGGAGTTGAAACTCTTGTTTCGCGGAAAAGTGCGGGACATGTACGACCTGGGTGACGGATTGCTGATGGTTGCCACGGATCGCATATCGGCCTATGACGTAGTGCTGCCAACGCGCATCCCAGACAAAGGGCGAGTGCTTACCGAACTTTCGAAATTCTGGTTCGAGCAAACCGGGAACATCGTATCCAATCACCTGATCGACGTGCCGCTGAGTCGGTTCATTTCCGATCATGAGTCCCTCGCAATCGTCCGAGATCGCGCGCTCGTTGTGCGCAAGGCGGAGCCCCTGCCGATCGAAGCAGTTGTTCTCGGTTACTTGGCAGGCTCGGGCTGGGCGGAGTACCGAGCAACGGGGACCGTCTGCGGCATACGACTGCCTGCCGGGCAAAACGAGTGTGAACGCCTGCCCGAGCCGATCTTTACTCCATCCACAAAGGCACCTCCTGGGCAGCACGATGAGAACATCTCGTTTGGCGAGGCTGCCAATCAAGTGGGCCGAGAGGTCGCGGATACAGTGCGGGACGCGAGTCTGCGTCTCTATCGCGCGGCTGCGGAGAGGTCAGAGCGATGTGGGGTAATGCTGGCCGACACGAAGCTCGAATTTGGAACGTGGCAAGAAGAACTACTACTCATCGATGAGGCGATGCCCCCTGATTCGTCACGCTTCTGGAACGCAGATGAGTACATGCCTGGGAGATCGCAACCGAGCTTCGAAAAGCAGTTTGTCCGCGACTACCTCGATTCGACCTGCTGGGACCACAGCCCGCCAGCTCCAGAGCTGCCTTCCCGGATCGTTGAACTCACTCGGCACCGCTACCTCGAGGCGCTCGAACGGCTGGCTTCGCCGACGCTCATCTCAGGTGAAGATCTATGAGGGGCAATCGTCGGTCGTCGGAACCTACTACGAGCGTGCTCTGGAAGGACAATTTCGACCACACTGCATCGTCGCTGAACTGTGCTGGAGTGTCGATGGGTTCGGCCTGGCGGATCGCTGGCATGCTGGAGAGATTCGGCGACGCGAACGAGTTGGACTGGATCCCAGGATCGAAGCTAGGCGCCTTGCTATAGCGATGGATGCTCTCGGTCTTCACGGATGGTTCACGCTTGGCGTTGTGGTGGTGATGCTCGGCGCAATGGCCCGGGGAATCGCCGCGCCGGATCTAATCATGATGGGAGGGCTCTTCATGCTCGCCCTGGTCGGCGTCCTCACCCCTGAAGAGACCTTCAGCGGATTTGCGAACCCGGCAATGATGACGGTCGGCGCTCTCTTCATCCTTTCGGCCGCAATGCGCGAGACGGGTGCCCTCGAGATCTCGCTCGGGCGGCTCTTCGGCAAGTCCAAGAGTGAATCCGTCGCAATGGTTCGGACCCTGCCAGTGCTGGCCGGGCTCTCCGCCTTCCTCAATAATGCGCCCATCGTTGCCATGATGACGCCTCTGCTGATTGATTGGGCTCGGCGTCATCGTATCTCGCCGAGCCGCCTGCTGATCCCGCTGAGCTATTCCACCATCCTTGGCAGCATCATCACCACTATCGGAACCAGCGTGACCCTCACCGTGGCCGGACTGGTGATCCAATCTGGTATGGAGCCACTCTCGCTCTTTGAACTCGCGCCGGTGGGCCTGCCCATCTGCGGCGTGGGGCTCTTGTACTTGTTCGTGGTGGCACCACGCATCTTGCCCGCGCGCACGGATCCCGCGTCCCAAGTGGGCGATCAGCAACGCGAGTACACCGTGGCGATGATCGTTGAGGAAGACTGTACGCTGATCGGGCAGAGCATCGAGGACGCCGGTCTGCGCGCTCTGCCCGGGCTCTTCCTCTTTGAGATCGACCGCGACGGGCGCCGTATCACCCCAGTCGCGCCCGACGAAGTGATTGTCGCCGGCGATCGCATGGTCTTTGCAGGCGTGGTCTCGACCATCGTTGACTTGCAGCGCATCCGCGGTCTCGTGCCCGTGGGCGATGAGGACGTGCCGGCGCGAGCAGAGATGCGTCATCGCCTGATTGAGGCGGTGATCTCACGATCCTCCCCGCTGGTGAATCGCTCCATCAAAGAGGCGGCCTTCCGGAGCGTGTACGATGTCGCGGTGATCGCCGTACATCGCAACGGCGAGCGTGTGCCTGGGAAGCTCGGCAGCATCGTGCTGCGTCCGGGTGATACACTGGTATTCCAGGCGTCGCCGGGTTTCCTCGACAATCATCGCAACAGTCCCGATTTCTACTTAGTGAGCGAGATCCCCGAATCCCATGCTCCACGTCATGATCGTGCATGGTTCGCCATGGCGGTCTTCCTCACCATGGTCGTGCTGGCCGCCTTGGAGGTCATACCCATTGCCATCGGCTCCTTCGTGGCGGCTGGCATCCTAATCGCCACCCGCTGCATCAGCGGCCCAATGGCGCGACAGAGTGTGCACGTGAACGTGCTCGTCGTAATCGCGGCTGGCCTCGGAATCGCGACAGCGATCGAGAAGACTGGTGCCGCCACGGCCATCGCCGACATTCTGGTTCGGCAGTCCAGCGTGCTTGGGTCCATCGCGCTGCTGGCGGCAATTTATTTCATCACCATGGCGATGTCGGAATTCCTTCACCATGCGGCGTCAGCCGCCTTGATGTTCCCCATCGCCGTCGCGGCGGCCAATCAAGCGGGCGTGGACCCTCGAGGTTTCGTGATCGCTGTAGCGATGGGAGCAGCCTGCGCGTTCGCCTCTCCGGTGACATATCAAACTCACCTGCTCGTCTATGGCCCGGGGGGCTATCGCTTTATGGACTTCGTTCGTGTCGGCCTGCCCCTTGATTTGATCTGCGCTGCGGTGGCGATCTCCCTGATCCCAATGATCTGGCCCCTTACTGCGGTCTCGCAGATGGCGCCGGGGCCCTGAAGTGGAGTCGAGATGCTGATCAAGGGGCACATCAGAGAGGAGCCAGGAGCATGATCGTAGGTATGGGATTGACCAAGCTCTACGAGAGCAAGCCCGCTGTACATGCGCTGGACTTTGAAATTGCCAGCGGGGAGATCGTTGGACTCTTAGGACTCAACGGCGCCGGCAAGACGACCGTCCTGCGAATCCTCGCTTGTCAGCTGCTCCCCAGCTCGGGCCAGGTGACGGTCGAGGGGCGGGACGTCGTCAGCGAGTCGTTCGAGGTTCGACACGGCATTGGATACCTCCCTGAGGCTCCACCGCTCTACGATGAAATGCGCGTGGTGGCCTTTCTTCGATTTGCGGCGGGGCTTCGAGGGCTGTGGGGCAAGCAGGCCGAGCGTCGAATCGAATCGACGCTCGAACTGCTGGATCTGAAGGACGTGCGTGGCCAGGTCGTCGGCACGCTCTCGCACGGTTTCCGCCAGCGGGTCGGAATCGCCCAGGCCATTGTCCATGACCCGCCCGTTGTCATCCTGGACGAACCGTTCACGGGGTTGGACCCAGTTCAGATCTCCGAGATGCGGGGGATCGTCTCCAACTTAGGGGGGCGCCACACGGTCGTCTTGTCGAGCCACAATCTGCCTGAGGTGTCCCTCATTTGCGATCGATTCCTCTTATTGAATCGCGGGAGCCTTGTGGCGCAGGGTACCGAAGAGGAGCTGGCGGGGCAGTTGGGCCGCGGTCTGACCGTCAGCCTCGAGGTGCGTGGCCAGGTGGGGGTTGTGCGGTCCTTCTTGGAGAGTCGCCCGGAGGTCCATTCGGTGGAACTCGCAGGTTGGGAAGACGGGATTCAAAAGGTCGATCTTCGCATTTTGGAGGACCGACGCGAAGACCTTGTGCGCGCCCTGATCGAGGCTGGGTTCGGTCTGCTCGAGCTGTCTCGCAATAGGCACGAGCTGGATGGGATCTTCCTCGGCTTGACCCGAACCGAGAAGAGCGGCCAATGAGAATCCTCGGACTGATCATTCGGCGTGAACTTGCATGCTACATCCACACCCCGCTCGGCGTGACTGTGGCCGCCTGTGTGCTGCTCGCCGACGGACTGCTCTTCAACGCCTTTGCTCTCGGCAGCGGAAGTAGATTGTCGAGCGAAGTGCTCGAGGATTTCTTCTATTTCTCCAGTGGGACGACTGTGATCGCTGCGCTCTTCCTCGCCATGCGACTGCTCGCCGAGGAGCGGCAACGAGGTACCATTTCGTTGCTCCTGTCCGCGCCCGTGAACGAATCACAGATCGTGCTGGGGAAGTTCTTTTCGGCGCAGATTTTCCTGTCCCTTCTCACGCTGGCGACGATGTACATGCCGGCACTGGTATTCGTCAACGGGCGTGTGAGCCTTGGACATATCGCCGCAGGCTACCTGGGGCTGCTGCTGTTGGGCGCCGCCGCGCTCGCCATGGGGACCTTCGCCTCTGCCGTGGCGCGTACCCAGGTAGCCGCGGCAATCCTGGCATCGGCGCTTATCGTCACGTTCCTGACCTTCTGGCTTCTGTCGCGCATCGTCGATGCGCCCCTGAACGACGTCCTGTCCTATCTGGCCTTGTGGGACAGGCACTTCCCACCCTTCATGCGCGGCGTGGTGAGCGCACGCGGCGCGGTCTACTACCTCTCGCTGGCCTTCTTCTTCTTGTTCGCCTCGGTACGCGTGCTGGAATCAAGGAGGTGGCGATGATGCGACCTCGCTGGATCGGGACCGCTGGGTGGGTTGCCGGCATGGGGCTGCTGTGGATGGGGCAACACGCTTCGGGCGGAGGAGATTGGAGCTGGCCACTGAGCCTCTTTGGACTCCTGTTCGTGATTCTTTCTGGTGTCGTGTTTCTAATCCAGAGTCGTGCTGCGCAGGGAGCGGAAAGACGTTTTCGGCAAAGGATGGTGGGTCTGGTGATCCTCGGCGTGGTCGCATTGGGACTCTGGGCTCTGCAGGCCGAGTTCGGCGAGGAGTTGCTACGAGGATTGGGCGACGAGGTCCTTAGCAGACGCTTCGGTGTAGCACTCGGGGTTCTCTGGCCAATACTCTGGTTGGCTAGCGCGTCACCTCTGCTCTTCATGGAGCTTTCGTTCGGGTCCATGTCACGGGACGCGGTGGAGGGCTGGAGGCTGGAGGCTTCAGGAAGGAGCGCGCTCGTTTTGGTGCTGGTGTTGGGCACGTTGGGATTCGTTAACTACATCGCCTCCCAGCTTGACTGGAAGCGCGACTGGTCCTACTTGAAAACGACGCAGCCCTCGGAGTCAACCCTGCGGATCGCGGAGAACTTAGACGAACCGCTCGAAGTCGTGCTCTTCTACCCGGCGGCGAACGAAGTCGCCGAGGCACTTCTTCTCTATCTGAAGGAGCTGGAGGCGGCGAGCCCGAGAGTTCGCTTGAGAGTTTTCGAGCATGCCCTGGCGCCGCTGTTGGCGGAGAACTACCGAATCTCCGGGGACGGCAAGATCGTTCTCGCCGTCGGCGATGCGGAGGAGACTCTGAGTCCCGGTCTGGAGTTGGACGGAGCCAAGAACACGCTCAAATCCCTGGACAGCCAGATCCACGAGGCGCTCCTGAAGCTGACGCGCGAAGAGCGAGTGATCTACCTGACAACCGGGCATGGTGAGCGCGACTGGACCCAGAGCAAAGAGGACGAGCAGGCGGAACGCACGGGCCTGCGCCAGCTGAAAAACCTCCTCGAAGATCTCAACTACCGCGTCGAGCGGCTGGGGCTCTCCCAAGGGCTCGGCAGCGACATTCCGGGCGACGCATCGATGGTATTCGTCGTCGGCCCAAGGGAGCCGTTCTTACCTGCCGAATTGGCGAGCCTTCGCGCGTATCTGAATCGCGGTGGCCAACTCCTGGTTTGCGTCGATCCGGAGCACGGCGAGAAGCTTCAACCGCTCCTGCAGATCGTGGGCGTCGCCATTGCGCCCGGTCAGCTGGCCAACGACCGCTACTACGTCCGCGAGCGGAGCAACGAGTCGGACCACTTCTTTCTCTTCAGCAACCGCTACTCCTATCATGCTTCGATTTCGACGCTGAATCGATACTCAGATCAGCTGACGATGATCTTCCCGCAGGTTGGACACCTCGAGAAGACTGAGAAAACGGGAGTGCCGACGGTCTCTTTCATGATTCGGTCGCTGCCCGACACCTGGATTGACCTGGATCGCAACGCTCACCTCGACGAAGACAGAGAGTCACGAGGGATCTACAACCTCGCCGCGGCCATCCAGGCAAGGGCCAGTGACGACGACTCACACGACGATTGGCGCGCCGTCGCCTTGGCGGACGCAGACTGGTTGGCAGACGGCTATCTGCGCAATCCCGGCAACATTCAGGCTCTCGCCGACATGGTGAGCTGGCTGCAAGAGGAAGAGGCGGCTCGCGTCGAGGTCGAGGAAGACTTGCCGATCGTGCACACGCGCGAGCAGGATGTCATCTGGTTCTACGGCACGACCTTCGCACCACCCTTCCTCGTGCTGAGTGCTGGGCTTTGGGGGGTGCGCCGGCGTCGCTTGGGAGGACATCGTGCGTAACAACCCGCTGGGTACGTGGTCTGCCCTCTTTGTGCTCAGCGCGATCGGGGCCTGTGTGGTCTGGACGAGGGACGAGGCTCCCGAGGCTGAGGAACCTATTGCAGTCCTTTCACTCGATCAGGAGAAAGTCGTCCGAGTTCGGCTGGAGATGAGAGCGAGGTCGGTTGAGTTCATTCGTCGCGGAGAGTCGTTTCGCTTGATCGTTGAGGAGGGCGAGGCCGCTCCGAAGCCTGCCACTACTTCGGAATCTACACATAGTCACGACGGAGGGCACGAGGAGCCGACATCGCCCGCTCCCTCTGTAGCGCCTGGTCAGCGACGAGAGTTTCCGTGCAATGACCGCTGTCGGGAGATCTTCCGTCAGGTCGCCCGGTTCCCGGCCACGCGTGATCTGGGATTCCCCAAAGCCGGAGATTTAGCGGGTTTCGGGCTGGATGCTCCTGGTGAAAGCGTTGTGGTGAGCACCGGGCAAGTGGAGGAGCGTTTCGCTTTGGGCAGAGTGCTGTACGGGACTTCGAATCGTTACGCCCGCCGAGAGGCGAATGGCAACCTGTATGTTGTGAATTCAGCATTCATCGCGGAGATGAAGAGCGAAGGAGCGTACATCGATCGACGGATCCACTCTTTCTTTCTGAGTGGAGCCGATCGCGCGATCGTGCGCGGGAGGGACCGCCAACTGACGTTGATTCGTGCGACCGAGTTTACAGAGGAGGTGCTCCCCTTGTGGGCTCCCGTTGATCAGCCAGCAGAAGAGAACGAGTTGTACGGCGACTGGCTGCGCAAGACCGTCGGTCTCTACGCAGTGGACTTTCCGTCGAAGGCGGCGCAGGAACCGTTGTTGGCACTGGAGATTGACTATCTGCGAGGCGAGCAGTTACTCGGCAGGCTGGAACTGATAGAGGATCTGGCCGAAGAGGAGGATTCGCAAGGGCGCTACCGCGCTAGAGGAGAAAACACTTCTGGAGATGCGATCGTGCCACGGTTCACGGCGCTTGAGATCATGCAGGACTTGGACAACCTGTTTGGTAACTAGACCCCAGGCATCATCTAGGCAGTACTGTGTTGCTTCGGAAAAACCATCATCCATGATCGAAACTTCCTTGTCTTCGATGCGCACTTCATCGCCTAGGTTCCTGTCGAGTCCTGACGCCGAAGGAGTTTAGAAATTGGCCCAATGAACGACGACGGACTGCGTAAGCGCGGAAGGGGACTGGAAGAGGGACACTTTGCCAAGCTGGATCGCGAGCGGATCGAGCGCATACGGTCCGAGTGGCAGCACGAGGAGGAAAGGCGGAGCCTGGTTCGCGAGTCCGGACTGGGCGAGGACTCGGTTGATTTTCTGCTTGATGTTGGGATCCTGGCGGAGACGCTCCCGGCGCTGGATTGGATTCGCTTGGTTGAGGTCGCTTGGTCAGACGGGGATCTCGACATTCAAGAGATGGAGCGGCTGCTAACGGCCGCAGAGGAAGACTGCGTCAATCTTGGCCATCCGGCGCACCATCTGCTTCTCACTTGGACCGAGACACGTTCGAGCCCTGCTTTGTTCGACGCGTGGAAGCAGCATGTAGCTCTCAAGGGACGGACACACGCGCAGCGAAAGCAGATCCTCAATCGAGTCGACAAGGTCGCACGCGCTTCAGGAGGGCTGCTTGGCCTCAAGGCAATCTCAGATGCCAAAACGGAGGTGCTGGAGAGGGTTAAGGAAATTCTGGGGTGAGTTGCAAAGACACGCGCGCGTGGGAATCTACGCAGCAAAGTCACGAGCTAGTGGGTCCACTCTGCGCCCTCACCCCCCCTCATCTCCTCGGCGCTCAAAATCGACGTTCCCCGGCTGCTCTTCCAGGTACACCTCCGTGACGCTGCGGAGACCGGCTCGCAAGGTGACCGAGGCCGTATTCGAAATCTGCAGGCAAGATGACCGCAAGCGAGACTTCCTTACCTTCGAGGGAGTACCGAATGGCCTTGACTCCTGTCTGGACACGAGAACTAGGGAGTGTCCGGCTCTCAGGAAACGACCGAAAGGTTGGAGCGACTCCGGGCAATGAATATCGGTTCAATCTCGATCGCGATCACTCCCTCGATCCCCGCCACCTTCTGTTTGAGGAAGATGTCGTCGCGAGGGTGGAGGAAGGTGGCGTTGATGAATACGGCTCCACTCTCGACCCGAATCTTCGCGTTGGAAGCCAGGAATCGCCGATGACTCCTCAAGATCCTTCGGATCTCCTTCTCAATGGACTCGTCGTCCAAAGGGAGCTGAGGGGCCACTCGGATTTCGTTGTCCACGAACTCGACTCCGGTAGTTTGCCACACGATTCTCTCGATGCTCAGCTTCTGAGAGTAGAGGCGTACCTCACCGGAGAGGACGACGAAGCCTTCGCCTACATTGATGCGGACTGTCGCCGTGTCTACTCCCAAAACCTGGGAGACTCGCATCTGGATGTGCTGCTCGATGACTTCATCGCTCACGGCCTGTGCCTGCGCTTGCACAACAGCCAATAGCAAGAGGGCGAGTGCGAGGATCGCGCTAGTGCGAATCACCAGGGCCAAGCTCGCGAATGTCTTCATCAGTCGTCATCCTTCGTTCAGCTACTGATACGGGTCTGGCGAACCTCCGACAATGATGAAATTCGATACTGGTCCTTCGAAATATCCGATGGATCTGAGTGAGACTTCCTTATTTTCGAGGGAGACCGGATTACATAGAGTCCTACTGGGGCACGAAAGCTAAGGAGGCCGAATGCTGGTGGAGAAAAGTGCTTGGCTGCGTACACGAACCGCTCTCGACCGGAGCTGTTGCGAGCCGCCACCAATTAAACTGCAGGCATGAGAGTGGCCACAGGACTTGGCTGGTTTCCCTCATTGACGAGTGTCGCAGTGTGGGTGAGATCCTGATCGGCAGCGCACTGGATGTCACTCTCGCAGGAACGCGAACCAATCGAAGGCAGTTTGCCAGTGACCAAACAGAGTCCGAAGAAGTCGACAACCCCCGTCCGGAAGAGGGCCCGATCGATCTACCGGAGCCAGTACCCTAGATACGAGGCAGCCCTAGACGCATTGTATCGGGAGGTCCGCGACGTACTGGAGCGGCAGGGCTTCGCGCCGACGATCAAATCCCGGATAAAGGACTTCGACCACTACTTCGAGAAGCTCGGTAGGATCCGTAATGAGAGGGCCACCAAGGGACCGGCATCGATCACCGACATGCTGGGCCTGAGGATCATCTGCCCGTTTCTTGAGGATGTCGAGACCATCAAGGGATTGATCTCAGCCAACTTCAACGTGATCGAAACAGAGCAGAAGGCAGCGCAGCACTCCTTTCAGCAGTTCGGATACGATTCAATCCACCTGCTGGTCAAACTGGATTGCAACACCATTGAGACTCCTATTCCCGGAACCAGGAGCGTTTGCGAGGTTCAACTGCGAACCAAACTTCAGGATGCCTGGGCCGACGTAGAGCACGAGCTTGTCTACAAGTCTGATATCACCCTTCCGAACGAGTCGATAAGGCGGAAGCTTGCCGCACTGAACGCGAGCCTCACGCTCTCCGACGTGATCTTCCAGGAGATCCGCGACTACCAGAAAGAGATTCGCGAACGAGGCTGCAAGCGGCGAGAGAGCCTCCAGGACGGGATAGTCATTCCCGAGGAGGTCTCGACATTGGGTCATGCCGAGAAGAGAGCGGAACCAGCACTACGACTGGAGCCGATGCCTGCGGCGATGGCCAGCGAACTCGAGAAAGTGATGCTGTCGGCCCTTGCTGCCCACAGCAATGGAGAGCTGGCGACCGCAATCGGCTTCTATGACCGCATGCTGGGTATGAAGCTCGATCGCAGTGTCCGCTCCTTGGTCTACAACCACCGCGGTATGGCCTTCTTTGCTCTCGCTGAATACGCGCGAGCGATCCGCGATTTTTCAAAGGCTACATTCTACGATTCTGAGAGCTGCCGAAACTATGCGAATCGTGGGCTTACCTACAGAGTGATGAAGAAGTTCGGCAGATCGATCGGAGATTACGACAGGGTTTTGCAATTGGATCCCTCTCATCTGGATGGCTACTTCGGCCGGGCACAGACTTACTACGAAATGCGACTCCTCACCCCAGCTCTCGCCGACTGCGAGCGTGTATTGGAGATTGAATCCTGCCACCAGCCGGCCCGCGAACTGGTCAAATGCATCCGGCGAGAGATTTTCTGACTAGGAGAGAGATGGACAGTCCCACCGACCGTGCCGACAAGAACGGGGTCTTGTTATTCGCTTGCTGGCTGTTGGTCTCGGGCGCCACCCTCGGAAGCTTGTTTCTTAGCGAGATTGTGGAGTCGCCTCCTTGCTCGCTGTGTTGGTATCAGAGGGTCTTCATGTATCCCCTCCCGATCATAGTGCTGATGGGACTCTTCCCCTTTGATGCGAATGTGGTCAGATATGCGCTGCCCCTTGCCGTGGGAGGATGTTGTACCAACCCGCGCTTTGATCGGCCTCTTGTCCCGGATTGGCGTCGGTGTTCCATGAGTCGTTCCGGGTGATGCATAGGGTCGTTGCGGAACAGAACGCGGAGCCAGGTCGCTGCGGACAAGTTGTGTTCTGGGGCTCTGCCCCAGACCCCGGGATGCACGCCTCGGCGCACCCTCGGCCTGGCTATCCCTCGCCCGGTTGCGTCCCCGCAGAGTCGGACTCCGTTTCACCAGGCAAGACACTCTTGTCGATCTGCCAGCCGCGAGTCGAGTGGGTGAGGACGCCGCGGCTGTGAAGATCCTCCAACACCTGGCCCAGCCGTTGGTTGTTGACCCGCAAGCGTGCTCGCATCTCGACCCGGGTCAGCGGTCGCGGAGTCGATTGCAGGAGGCTCCATAGCCGCTCGGGCAGTCCGGGCGTCGCCGCTGCGACGGGGGTTGGACGAGCGACCGCGGTATGACGGCCGACGATCTCGAGGTGGGGCGGCGCTGATGCGTCTTTGGTCGCAACGAGTCGCACGTCGACAGGGCCGAGGGCCGGCGCGGCTCGGTGCTCGGCGGAGAGCACGGTGGTGCCGCGCCCAGCTGCGCACCATTCTGGCCTCCAGGCGTTGCAGTTGCAACGCTCTGAAAGCTCAGGGCATTTCCAGCTCGCCTCGCCGTACTCCGCGAATTCTCTCCGTCCGGTCCATGCACCACGCCCTGGCTCGACATCGACCCTCAGGAAACCACCCTGTAGATTTCGCCCGCGAGCGAGCATCGAGGTGCCTCGTCCACCTGAGATGCTTCCCGGCAAACCGAGACGCTCGAATTCCGGGTCCATCCCAGGCCAGATTCCAGACCCTCTCGAGATCGCTCACTCGAAGTGCGCACGCCTCAGATTCGGGCAGATTTTCGCCAGGGTTCCGGCGACATGCCGCGCTCGTCCACTGAGCCAAGAGTCAGCTCGCGCGCTCCCAGTGGAGGGCGGCCGCGATCAAGCACGGATGAAGATCAGACCCCTATTTCAGCGTAGCCCCTGGGAATGGACGAGCTCCCGGCGCCCTGGACGTCGACGGATTGGATATCTCGGATGAGGACCTGGCAGAGCTGCTGAATGTCGAAGTGGAGGCCTGGCTTGGCGAGCTTCCCCAGCTACGGAAGCACTACGCACGCTTCGGTGACCACCTGCCACAGGCCCTGGCCAGGGAGCTCGACGAGCTTCAGAATAGGCTGGAGGCTGCCAGGTAAGCGCCGCGACTGGTCTTCCAAAGGCCTCCCGCTCTACCGCTTCTTCTGTCCGGTACCCTGACGCGTTTGGCTCTTGACCGTCTTCCGGGGCCTTGTCGATCTGGTCCCGAAGACAGAGGATTTGGCCGCGTCGCAGATGGCCACTACCGCTGGATGTTTTATGCGGCGCTCGACAGTCACGGCGTACAGGCGCTCGCGCACGCCCGAAGCCTCTCCGATCGCCTTCAACTTGTAGTGCTCTTCGACATCCTTAGCGACCGCCATCGTTGAGGGGAACACGCCGGAACCTCGAAGGCCGAAGACCATAAGCAGGGCGCTGTCTTCGAATTCGCCCACGACGTTCGGACGTATGCCAGTTGCTTCAAACCACTGTTCGAGCGATCTGCGCAACACCGTGTTGTCGGTTGGTAGCAACATCGGCACTTCCGAGAGCGAGTGGGGAAAACCCGAGCGGCACTCGGCAGCCAGATCGCCACTACCGAAGAACCCGATTTCCGATTCGCCGAGTAGATGGTTATACGCCCGCACTTTCACGTTCGGGTTCGCCGGTGCGTCGGTCAGAATCACATCGAGTTCATGGATCGCCAGGTCCGCGAGGAGTCGATCAGGCTTGCCTTCCCTGCATATGAGCCGAACCGGCTCTGCAAGCTTCAACGCGGATGAGAGAACACGCTCCGCCACGATCTTTGGCACCACGTCCGCGATCCCCACAGTAACAACAAGCGGTTTGCCCACAGGGCGATCTCTTAGAGTGTCTAGCATCTCGCGACCGAGACCGAAAATCTCGTCAGCGTAGCGGAAGACCACGCGCCCACTCTCGGTCAGCACGAGCCGCCGTCCGCTCTTCGTGAACAGAGCATGGCCGAGCATGTCCTCGAGTTGGTGGATCTGCTTGCTGATCGTCGACTGCGCCAATCGCAGCTCAGCGCTCGCGCCTGCAAGACTCCCTTCACGCGCCACAAGCCAGAAGTAGAGCATATGATGGTAGTTCAGCCATTCCATGCGATCGTATAATACTTCGCTTCAGTCGAAAGGTAAACGCGAAAATTTTCTAATTTTCTAAGTCTTGCTTGCCTGGTACTTTGAAGATTCGACTGGCGTCGCAGGAAAGAAACAGCATGTGGTTCACACGGATCGACACAAGTTTCACAAGTCACGGCGTTGAGTGCGCGGCATGGATGTACATGCCGAGCGGGATTGGGATTGCTAAGCCGCCAATCGTTATCATGGCCCATGGCTTCGGAAGCGAGCGAGCTTTCCGACTTCCCGCGTATGCAGAGCACTTCACCAGTCAGGGGATGGCATGTCTGGTATTTGATTATCGGACTTTCGGGGACAGCCAAGGAGAGCCGCGCAACCACATCAGTCCGTCAAAGCACCTGGAGGACTGGCGCGCTGCCGTCGCCTTTGTGCGAACCCTTGACTCAGTCGATAGCAAGCGATTGGCTCTGTGGGGCACATCATTCAGCGGTGGTCATGTGATCGTAACGGCTGCACGCGATCCGGGCATCTCCGCCATCGTAGCCCAGATCCCGTTCCTGGATGGACGTTCATCCGATAGACCCGTCAGATACAAGATACAGGCCATACGTCATGGACTGCAGGACGTCATCGGAGCGGCCCTATTCAATCGCAGGCACTACGTGCCGATCGTAGGAGATCCGGACACGTTTGCCATGCTGAATACTCCCGGCAGTCTGGAAGGGGCAAGGAAGCTACTCCCAGAGGGCGTAGAGCCCGGGAGGAAGTGCCCGGCGGTGATCGCTCTCAGCGCGTTCTTCTATCGGCCGTTCAAGCTTGCCTCCAAGGTCGCTTGTCCGGCGTTGATTGTCTATGCGGAGCGCGACAATCTGGTCTTCCCCGCGCGCGTGAAGCAGACATGCGAACTCATGCAAAACGCAGCGGATATCGGTCTGCCGGTTGAACACTTCAACTTCTATGTGGGGGAGACATTCGAAGAGGCAGTTCGATTGGAGGCTGACTTTCTCAAGACGAAGTTGGCTGTTGCCGAAATCGCTCCTTCGGCCAATGAGGGACGCTGATGCTCAGAGCTGATCGGTGGTTCGAGAAGAGTCGAAGGAGAAAGAGCACGGCTTCGAGGCACGACGCCGACGCCGGCATGAATGCGGGCAGATCTAGTCTGAGCCATTACTCACTGTCAGCTCGTTGCTAGCCAGGAGGTCACTCGTGGAAGTTCACTTGCCGTTGTCGGTCTGGGCTCTTGGGGTGGCCTGCCTGTTCATGTTCGGGCTCGGCTTCGTCCTGACGTTGAATGGCGCAGCCAGGCGCCATTTCTTTCTGCTGCCGATCGTCGCACGGAAGGCCCACGTTGTCGTCTTCATGGCGACGATCCTCGCCATGCCACTCGTACCGCAAGCGCGGTACGAAGGCGCCGCTGTGGTATCCACAGTGGCGGGCGTGGTCTTGCTCGCATGCGTTCTCGGAATCTGGACGTCGGCCCTGCGGGCGATGGGGGGCGTCCCGAGCATTCGCCAGGCGAGAGGCCTCGTGACGGGGGGTGTCTACGGGGTGGTCCGCAATCCCCTGTACACGGCCAACTCGCTCGCATTGCCGGGTCTGGGCCTCCTGACGCAGTCTCTACCTGCGCTGCTCTTCACGCCCGTTGTGTTCGGGCTGTTCCTCGTACAGTCGATCCTCGAGGAGCGCGAGCTGAGTGCCGAGTACGGCGAAGAGTACGCAGCCTACCGGGAGCGGGTGCGGCATCGTCTGCTCCCGTTCGTGTTGTAAGGAGATTGGTCGTGGCCGTAGTCGCTTCGGAAATGCTCAACTACCTGGTCCGGGTGGCCCCCGGCATCGTGGTCATCGCCGCCTTCCTAGTGGCGGTTCCACGGGTATGGTACGCGCTGCGCATCACGGGCTACATCTTCGCGTTCATCCTCATCCGTGACGCCATGACCCCGCTCGGCTTCTGGTCCTTCGGGATCGACGGCACATTCTGGATACGGTTTGCGTCCCGTCCTGGGCTGCTCGTGGTGCTCGGTCTTGGGAGCCTGTTAATGGTCGGCATCATGCTCGGCGTCGAGCCCGGGCTGCGTCGACTTGTGCGCTGGAAGATCGGGAGCCTGCATTCTGGTGTTGCCATGGCGCTGGTCGCCTGCGCGATCATCATTGCACCACTGGCTATTCATTATCGGTTCATCCCTACTGCGCTCCGCGGGGGAGCTGTCGAGATCTCTCTACTGCTGCCGCTCTTGGCGGTTACGCTCTTCGGCAATCTATATGAGGAGGTGCTGTTCCGAGGATTCCTTCAGGGGCACCTCATCGACCGTGGCGTTGGTGCTGTACGGGCGAGCCTGATCGCGGGAACCGGGTTCGCCGCCGGTCACGTGTTCTTGGCATCGACGGTAACTTCGGTGGGAGTGCCACTACTCGCCTTCGCCTGGTACGAAGGCTTAGTCCTGTCGTTTCTACGCGTACGGCACGGAGTGTTGCCTGCTGTTCTTGCTCATGGCCTGGCGGTCTTCCTTCTTACATCAGGTCTCCTCTGAGCCGTGCGCGCAAGTTCCGCCCCTGTTGTTCGCGAAGATTCGGTGCAGGCTGACCGGAAGGCGTTCAATTTCAAATTGGAGCTCGGAATCCAGGTCGAAGCCGTCCTCAAGCCATTCATACTCCAGGAGGTCTACTAGTGGCCAATTGCTCTGAATTACTATTCACCATCTTTGGCTTTATCATACTGATAACTACTGTCCCCTTGGTCTTGAAACGAAGGAGAGGGAACAAGCTACCCAAAGGCTCAATCGTGACAGAAAAGGACATCCCAACCCAAGCAGATCGGGCGCCCGGGCGACGATTGACTCAGGCTGCCGTCGCATTCGGATTGATATTCACTTATGTGATATTCATTGACACTTCTTTTCATTGCATGTTCGGCTATTGGGAATCCTATCCAAGCATCTATCTTCCCACATGGGTGAATTGGATTGGCATGATCGGTATCTGGTTCGTTGGTATTTGGGCAACCATAACCTTCACCTATAATGTCAACTACACTCCTTGCTTCAAGTCAATGAAAGTGAAGTATGTCCTGGCAACCGGAGGAACGTACAAATACGTTCGTCATCCAGCGTATATTTCCGGGCTGCCTTTCAATCTCTTTACATTCATGGCAACCGGAAATTGGGTGACACTGATAGGTTTAATAGGATTTCTGGCCCTTCCCTATCAGGCTAGAAGGGAGGAAGAGAGATTACAGGAGAATTTCGGTGAAAGTTACACTGATTATGCCTGCAAGACGGGCCGGTTCTTTCCGAAATTTCGTTAAACAAGAGATCTCATTGGTGGAGCTGATGAGATGGTCGGCGCGAGCAAGGCAGTAGAGGATGAGTGGATCAGGATTTCGAGGGCAGGTCGCCGTCTGCATCCCGGACGTATGGACAGGCCGCTGGCGGTGACTTGGGCCCGGCGAGAATGGTCTTTGGTTTCAAGGCGTTGCAGCTACAATGTCTGAACACCAGAATGTGATGAGACTTGGTACGGAAAGGTGCCGCCGCAGCAGGAGCTTCATGAGTTACACAGGCTAGAACACGACATCGGGTGGCCAGCACCGCTGTGCTACCTGTGCGAGAGATCGGGCAGGGGATGGAGGCGACATGATGACTGCATCGGAATCTCGCGAGAGCGCCCTCAGCTTTGCACTGCGCGGGCTGGCCGCGCTAGTGGTGCTGGTTGCACTCGCGCTCCCGGCCTGCAACCGCCGGGAGCACAATGCACCGGCGGAGCCGGAGCAGGCCAGGACGGCGAGCGCGGCCTCAGAACCGACGCAGGGTGATCCCTCGCTCTCCCGCGATGCCAAGCCGGAGACGTTCGAGATGCTGCGCGAGGATATCGAGACCGTGCGCAGCCCCTCGGACGGCGGCGGCCGGGCGTGGCTGGAACCCGCCTCTGGCAGCGATGCCGATAGGGCAACCGGGGCTCCCGCCGGCGCCGCTTCCCCTGGCGAAGCCGGCGGCAGGCGGCGAATTCCGGCCGGAAGCCGCCAGCACTTTCGCATCGTCTTCGAGGCGGGGCCACTCGGAATCGCCCCGGGCGGTGCGATCTTTCTTCAAGTCTCCCCCTTCTGGGAGTGGGACTGGCCCCAGACTCACTTCCCCGACGGGCCGGGATACACCGAGATCACGACCCGCGCCGAAGGCGTCGAGCTCGAGCCCATGGGCCTGGGCAAGGAGCTCCTGGCCATCCGGATCGACGGGCGGACGCTCGAGGCCGGCGAACGAGTCCGCATCGACTACGGCACCGGCGCCACCGGAGCGCGGGTGGATCGCTATGCCGAGCGTGATGCACATATCTGGATCGCAGTGGACGGCGATGGCGATGGCGTGCGGTCCCTGATCAAAGACTCGCCCCGCGTGGACATCGTGGCCACCGAAGCCGTCCAGGTCAGGCTCACCCTGCCGAGCACAGCACAAGTCGGAGACTCCGTGCGCCTGGTCGTCGCTGTCCTCGACGGCTGGGGCAACGCGGGTGTGCCCTTCGAGGGGGAGATCGAGCTCCTCGACCTGCCTCCGGGTTTCGAGCTGCCCGAGTACATCGCCCTACGCGCCGAGGATGAGGGCCGCAAGACGTTGCTGGGGAGTGTGTCGGCGCCCGGGCTGTACCGCCTGCGCGCACGCGCTTCGAGCGCGCCCGAGGACGTCGTGTTCGAGAGCAATCCACTGCTGGTGCGCGACGACCTTCCGCAGATATTGTGGGGCGACCTCCACGGCCACTCCAACTACTCGGACGGCACCGGTACACCCGAGGACTACTACCGCTACGCCCGCGACGTGGCAGGCCTCGACGTCGCGGCGCTCACCGACCACGACCACTGGGGCATGCGCTTTCTCGACACCACCCCCGAGCTATGGCAGGAGATCGGCCAGACGGCAAAGCGCTTCCACGAACCGGGCCGTTTCGTGACACTCCTCGGCTACGAGTGGACCAGCTGGCTGCACGGCCACCGCCACGTGCTCTACTTCGCGGACGAGGGTCAGGTGCTGAGCTCCATCGACCCGAACTACGAGACGCCGAG
>PJEL010002053.1_pt1 | contig 19038 bp, 15 predicted proteins | sample 1853271 | NCBI WGS metagenome assembly PJEL01 (sample SAMN08108733, study PRJNA415343) | Invertebrate metagenome, whole genome shotgun sequencing project. | host: Globobulimina | place: Sweden: Gullmar Fjord | collected 2015-08
GTAAAAAGAACTCGTGGATCTTTAAAGGCCCATAGTTTCTCTCTCTCATACTCTTTGATAATATCTCCCAGCTCTCTTTTTCTTTCCGCACTCCATATAGCAGTGCTTACCGGGGGATTATCCCATGTTGCCTTATTGTCTGCTAACACCGCATCATGTAAATGCATGATACGGAGGTTTTCCTGATTTCCTTTAAGATTATGTGGATTTTTTTTTGAAACGTTTCCTAAGTGCACTTCTGCATCTTCCAATAAACCGGTTAAGCAGCTCGTGCCACTCCTGTGCATCCCAAGGACGGCGATAATTTTACGTCTTGGGTTCATGGGAAATAGTTTTCTGATAATGTTTGAAAAAATATTTTCTTGTTTGGTCATAAATTCTTTAATGCTTTCGTCTCCCCTTCACACTTGTAGTGTTCTTCTCTTTGATCTTCACCATATGATAATTATGAAGCCAGCAACAATTGACTGACTAATTAGGAACCTTGAAGTAATAATAGAAATCTTCTGGTTTAGACGATTTCCGGGAGAGTTTACCGCGCATATTTTCTCCCATTCATGTAGGTGGTTTTTTCAGCACAACGGCTTTCAAAGAGAGAGCTTTTTTTTCTATTAATTGCCACGACAATATGGAAAGAACTATTACAATTGGCAAGGAAACAAAAAAAAGTTCCAATGCTGTCTGGACAAGATTTCTAGACACCAAAAATTGTTGAACAGGAAAAGCATATATGTAAATTCCATATGAAATATCGCCATATTTCTCAATTGGGGTGAGCTGAAATTTTGGGTACAAAGAAAAAAACAAAACAAAATAACTTATAGTAAATACTGTCACCAATTCACTCCACTCTTTACCAGAAGATAAATATGCAGAAAGGGCAAAGAACATTAGAAAGTAGGGCGAGAGGAAAATTTTTTCTTTATTGACATAAAACCAAGAGCCAACAATAAAAAAATAAATATCTGTAATAGTCTTATGCTTAAAACTGAGTATTTCAGGAGAGGGAGTTATATACAAGGCTGTAATTGCAATAAACATTGCATTAAATGCCGGACGATTTTTTAAAATACCGAAATAACCTATAAACCCAATAAAAATGTACATCCATAATTCTATTGGTAAAGTCCACAATGACCCGTTAACACTTTTTGCAAAAGGGTTATCTAAAAAAACCCCAGGTAAAACATAAGTTACATCGGTAAAAAGGAGTGAATTTCTTATAAGATAATTCCATGTTTGACGAGACCTAAAGTACTCATGAATTTCAATATTTGATAAAACTGGCCCAAGTATTAAAGTCAAAAAGGCGATACAAACTACTAATGCAGGAAAGATACGGAGAATTCTCGCGATGAAATACTTTTGCAAATTTCCTTTGTTTAAGTAACTCCCGCTAATCAGAAATCCACTTATTATGAAAAAAACACCTACAGCAAATTGACCCAACGAAAACCCAAATAATTTCATTGAAAATTTATTTACGACATTGGCATTGCCTCCAAGTCCGTACATCAAGGGATAACAATGAAAATAAAGGACTAATATTGCTGCCAGATGACGAATTAGGGTGAAGTTACTTTTCCTTTCTAGAATTAATTTAGCTAAAGTTATCATTCAATTTTTTCTGGGAAAGAAGTATTTTTTTAATATGTCAAGCAAGCTTAAATTATCTGAAACAATTAATTTTTTTATTTTGGAGGAAATATATTTTTTTGAGGAATAAATATCACATATCTCTAGCAAAGCCGATGCAATCTTATTGTTTTCCTCTTTAGTTATATGTAATGATTTCATATTATCTATTAATTTATTAATATATTCTTCAATATTAATATTTCTTTTGTCATAAAAATTCATTTCGTCTTTTCTGGGGAATTTTGAGAAAAATTTTCCCCCAGAAAAAAAAATGTCTTCAATCATTTTGTTTATTGGTTCACTCTCCGAAATAATTTTTTCATAGTCAGCCTCAGTAAGAAATAAAAAATTATTCTTGTCAGAATGTGGGCATTTCTGTCTTATTTTTTCAAAAAGATTTATACAGGATAAGTTGTCACCAAAATGCTTGTTCAATGAATTCTTAAAAATCAATTCTGCTGAAGACAATCTTTCATTTTTAAATTCAGGTTGGTATGGCAATACTACCTTGTGGCAATCAATTTGAGAGAAAAAATCTTTTATTATATCGTCTCCTAAAAACTTTTTTCTCTCAAAAGGCCTTATGATGACATTTTGTTTTCCAAAAACTTGAGACCACGCTGAAACAATATTAAAATAATTTTGCCTTGTAACTGGATGACTATTGATAATTCTAGACGGTTTTATATCATGCTGAATTGTTGCCTTGATAGCTTGATTAAAAAGAGAATCTATAAACAAATCCTGTCTTCGGAGATAAACAATAATAATAACTCTATAGCTCTTTAATTTCTGCTGGATATATTTTAGAGAGGCAAGATTGCCGGTTCTATATAGAACAAAGAAATCTTCAGAACTTAGTATTATTTTTTGAGATCCCCTTCCTTTTTTTTCAATCTCACACAACAAATTATCCCAATTCTTTCCTCTTTTATTATTTCCATAACAGTGGTCAGGAATTTTATCTTTGTTAAAAAGGGTTCTTAAGTCCGCAGCAAGAGGATGATGAGCATTCACATTTCTTCCCGACTGGGGATAGAAAATACCAAAGTTTTTGCATAAAAAATTAGCGTTTCTTGCTAAACAATCTTGAATTGCAGTTGTAGCAGTTTTAGGGGACCCAATATGTAAATATATTTTCTTCATGTTAAGATCTAAATTGCTAATTATATTTTTTCAAAATAGAACAAAATGCAGTAACGGTAGCATAGGTTATAATTTGAGTAATCTATTTACCTTCATTCCCCCCCTTATCCTCAATATCGTCAAAGGTTCTTTCGGTAAATAGTGATTTTATTCTCTGAATAATTGGCTCAGGTGTCCGTTCGACACAGAACCGAATGATTTTATTATGCTTTATTCTTAAAAGATGAAGCAGTATTTTTTCTCTAAAGTTTAATACGTTGAATTCTTCCTTAAAGCAATGTGCCACAAAAGCATGAGTGTCAAACTGAGTGGCAGAAAATTTTCGGGAAGATTCTGGTAAATAATTCGCCTTATAATTGAATTCATTATTACTTATCGGTTGCTCATCCCACGGGATTGGCTCATTGGCTGCTCGCCCGACCAATTCTTCCTTGATTTTGCCAAAACAACCCACCCTGTCTTCAATAGGTTGATCCCAGGGAACAACCCAGGACAAAGGCCGCTTTTCAAGTCGCTCTGGAAAACTTCCAAAATCAGGGGCAACCACAGGTAGACCGCACATCAAAGCCTCACTTAAAGTATAGCTGTACGTTTCAGGCCACAAGGCAGGGAACCAAATAAGATGCGGGTTAATTTCTTTGATCAGGTTGATAATTTCATCTGGTTTATAGGAACCATGTTCAATGACGCATGATTTTAGTTTTTTATACGCATAACCTAAAAGATGGAATTCAAGGAGGAGATTGTTTTTTTCGGCATAAACTGCACATTGCTCGAGTATATCTGCCCCTTTTTCTTTACTTATGGCGCCATGTACGAGAATTCTCATCTTTTGCTTATCCGCTACAAAAACTGGTGTAACAGCGGGATAAGGATAATTTTTCTCCCACTCAGGGTGATAGCTAGCAGTAATATTTAGACTTGGGAAATATTCCCTGAAATATTTTGCCACATAAGATGAAGGGGAAAAAATCCGGGTTGCTTTAGACAAGAATGCGACTTGATTTTCCCTCCACTGTTCAGCAGTTGCGTGCGGGATAGGATAACTTTCTTGGCAAAGGCTGTCTCTTGTTTCTTTATCATCACAAAAAGCACCATTAATGTCTGACTGGGTTGGGTTGGCATTAATGCAATAATAGTCATGAAGTGTCACATAAAAAGGCACCTTAAGCACTTCAGCCAAATTGAGCACTTTGGGAACGATACCCATAGTGTGGTGAAAATGTATTAAAGAAACATTCAAGTAATTAAGGAGAGAAATGAAATCGTCAAAATTTTCATTAATATTAATTGGCAAAAACTGTACAGAATCACCGATTTCAAATGAAAGTTTAAAAATGTCTTCTGTTTCCGGTGTCAGTAACAGGAAGCAAGCCTGGTCATTAAAAGAGGACACAAGCTCCTTAATATGCTCTTTGGTACCACCACCAAGATTATGACTTATTAATAATATTTTTTGAGCTGAGGTCTCGTGAAAAAGCTCAATGAGAGCTTTTATTCTGTGATTTTTGATCGGGTCTTTGGCTATAAATTTGTGAACTTCATAGTCATAGTTAGGATGGAGACGATTCAGATGTTTAATCGCATTTTCTACCCTTTCTGATTTTTCATCACCAAAACTTACACCTCCTGAATGGTGGACATATGTATCGAGGCACATTTTGTTATCCCAGCCTTTTTGAGCCGCTCGCATACAAAAATCATTTTCCTCACCATAACCTCTTCCGAAAGCTTCTTCGTCAAAATATCCTATTTCATCAAGCACCTTTCTTCGGATATACATGCAAAACCCAACGCCTGTTGGAATGGAAAGAGTTTTGCCTTTATTAACTTTCTCAAGACACTTATCAAGGATGGTATGTGAAAAAACTGAAGGGATAGTGTTTTCCTCACAAAAATTGGGAAAACTACAAATAGTTGCATTGTTTGAAAATGGTGTGATTGTAGCAGTTTTTTTCTCCTGATAGGCAGCGTCAACAATTTTGTCGAGCCAGCCGTCATATACAATTGTGTCTGCATTAAGAAGGAGTATATCGTTATCAGGATGGTACCTCATCCCTTTATTAACAGTACCGACAAAACCTAAATTTTTTGTATTTTCAAGTAATTCAACATTTTCATTCTCTTTTAAAACTATGTCCAAATATGGCTTAATTCTTTCATCTGGGCTGGCATCATTTATCAATACTAAATTTACTACTAACTGGCATTGTGCTAAAAATACGCTTTCCAGGCATATTCTCAGGTCATCATACCCGTTATAGATCGGGACAATTACATCAATAGGAGCAGCCGGCCTAGTTGTTCTTTCTAGGTTTTTTGGCGCTAAAATCTTGTTGTAAACCACACTTATATACCCCCAGGGAGTAAGCATTTTTTTGAGTTGTTCGTCACGCTCATTGATAACTTTTAATGCAGCGCTGTGTTCTTGGCCGAGTTCTGACAACTGTTGATTAAGAACAGCAAGTTGCTCATCTCGCTCATTAATGATTTTTAAAGCTGCACTATATTCCTGACCCAGTTTTGACAACTGATCATTTGTGTCCCCAAGCTGTACGTCGCGCTCATTAATAACTTTTAATGCAGCGCTGTGCCCCTGTCCGAGTTTGGTCAATTGATTGTTTGCCTCGGTAAGTTGAGCATCGTGCTCGTCTGTAAGCTTTTGCAGCTGATTGTCTCGTTCATTAATAACTTCTAATGCAGCGCTGTGTTCCTGCCCGATCTTTGTTAATTCTTTATTTGTATCAGCAAGTTGCTCATCACGCTCCTTCACAACAGAGAGAGCATAGCTGTGTGACTCTCCCAGCGTGAAAAGTTCTTTTCTTGTTTCTATGAGATTGCTGTTTTGCTCAATAAGCAGTTCAAAAAAAGATCTGTTTTCCTTCAGGAAATCGTAAAATTTAGTCTTTGATTCTTTCGTCTGTTTATCAAGGATATGCGGGCTAGCTTCACTAGCTAAGAAATTATATATGTTTTGCGCAGTTACATAAAAGGTTGATGTTGAAGAGGGTGTTTCCTGGGTTTGGTCAATGGAGTGATGTTTTAATTTTTTTTGAAGATGTTGAGTTACTTCGGCTTCAATATCATCCAAAGTTTTTTTCGGTTGAAATGATAGTTTCTCAACAAGAAATCGATAGACAATTTTCCAATCATTTAATAGTTCGCCGAATGTTAAATGTTGGCTGGGTAAAACACTAACATTTTCTTCCGCTTCGAGGACATAAGAGGACCACAGAAGGTAACTATATTCTTTTGGAAGACCGTCTCTTTTCAGTAATGAAAGTGCTACTTCTTCCGGTGCTCTGGATATTACAATCGCAGATAATTGACAGTCAGAAGTTTCTAAAGCAGATTTCCATAAGGGAAGAACCTTGCATAATCTTGGATCTTTGATGGCAATTAGATTATTCGCATCAAATTCACTAGTGATAAATTGCCGAATTTCACCTTTTATCTTGTCGAATTTGTCTTCAGACCACCAGTTATGTTCTAAAAGACAGATATCATACCAGTTAATACCAAGTAGACGAAAAATCTCTTCGTTTATTTCTGCACATTTTTTGTTCTCCCAGAAACCGAGGGCGTTAATTTCCAACTGTGTTTCAATAAAATTATGACCAAAATATACACCAAGGTCATTAAGGGTATTACAAAGGGCGGAGGTGCCGCTTCGATGCATACCTATAACAAAAATAAGGTTCTTTTTAGTCATAACCAAATGAGAAATAAAATTTATCAAAAAATGAGTAGAAGCCTAGGCAATGTTACATCAGCAAGAGTTTTCAGTTTTCTTGTTTGCTATCTAGTAGGTTATTTATGATTCTTTTTAAGAAAAGATTCATATTTTTCAAGAACGACAGTGGTGTCTCCTTCCGCCCTTGTTACTCCACCCTCTATCCACACAGCCCTATTACATAAATTGCGGATCATAACTGGGTTGTGCGATACCAGAACAATAGTCTTATCGGAACGTAATTTTTCCCGCATAACTGCTGCCGACTTTTCTTTAAAATCAACATCACCAACAGCAAACACTTCATCTATCAACAAAACATCTGGATCTAGGTTTATAGCGACAGAAAACCCAAGTCTTGCTTTCATTCCCGTTGAATAGCTATGAATTGGCTGATCAATAAATTCCCCCAATCCCGCAAATTCAATTATTTCAGGCATTTTTCCCTGGACATCTTGTTTTCTGAAACCAAGAAACATTCCACTTAATATGGCGTTGTTTCTTCCAGTAAGTTGTTGATCAAAACCAACTTGCAGAGAAAGAAGTGAAGTTTGCACTCCGTTGTTTGTAATTTTACCGGAATCGGGTCTAGTTATCCCGCCCAACAGACGTAACAAGGTTGTTTTCCCTGCGCCGTTTCGGCCAATGATACCCAATGAATCACCATGATAGAGGTCAAACGAAACGTCTTTAAGGGCCGCAAAAGGTTTCCTTTTAAAAAGACCTTTTTTTTGCCAAAAATTTACACCGATATTACGAAGAGAAATGATAGGTTGTTCGGAATTTTTGTCGGTAATCATTGCATGATCACCCTGGGATAGATGTAATCATACCGATGAATCAGTTTGATGGAGATGAAAATCCCGGCAAATGAAGCTATAGCAATTATTCCAAGTGTACTCCAGTCAGGCCACACACCATACATAAGGACGTTACGGTAGTCTTCGATAAGGTTCGCCATAGGATTTAGGTAAAAATAAAACTTATTCTCTTCTGATATGGAGGATGATGGAAAGAAAATACCAGTTAAAAAGAAAACGAGCTGTATCAGCGTTGTAATTAAAAATTTAAGATCAGGTACAAAAGGAACAATTGCGGCAAGAAAATAGGTAAAGGCAGAGATAAGTAAAAATTGAACTAGAAGAAGAACAGGTAATGCCAGATATGTAACATTTACTCCAAAACCGTAAATCCAGAGAAAAACAAGTATGAGTGTAAACACAATAAGAAATTTGAATAAATCCATTAGGAGTATGATGCTTGGAAAAATGGCCTTTGGAAGATGCACCTGCTCCATGAGTCTTCTGTTTTCAAGAATTGATGATTTTCCATGATTAATTGTATTTCCAAACCACTGCCAGATTGTTAAACCGATGAGCAAAAAAGGCACGTAATCTTCTGTACCTCTTTCAAGCAGTACTCCGAAAACAATATAGAAAACAATCATGGTGAGGACAGGGTCAATAATCCACCAGAGGAAACTGAGATAGGTTCGTGATGCCTCGGAATTGAGGTTTGCGTATGTTTTAAATAATATGAGTTCCCGGTATCGTGGGGTGAGTATCATGATTTGTTCTTATGTAAAGTTTGAGCGTGATGGGTTATATGCCCCACTCAACGGCTGTAAATGTAAAAAAAGGTGTTATTCAAGCCATGTTTAAAACAGGCTCAGGTTTTAAGATTGTGGGTATTTCTGCCTCCTGTCTGTGCTAGACAGGGTTTGAGTTTATATGCCCAGCCAGCCTCAGGCTTATCTAAGCAAATTCCATACCTATGTGTTCTTCTGACGACAGTATAGCATAAAAACAAATCGAGGGGGGATGAAGAAAGTACAGAGGGAAGTGTGAGTATGGAGGATGTTATCAATTAATGTCTGATATGATCATCAGCAGGGTTACAAATATTTAGTGATTCATGCCTTATTTTTTTAACTTAATTTCCTTAACCGGACAGCAGTGAAAAAATATAGAGAAAGAAAAGAACTCACCCAATGCTGACAGTGATGGGATACTAGTGATGGGATACTATTGTAGACTAAAAGGGGTCAAGCGCGAAAACACCGCTAAAAGCCGGCAGGTAGAGCGATAAACCTAATTTTTTCTTGCCGGAAAGTCTATTTTATATTTCTTCATCTTGCGCCAAAGCGTTGTTTTGTCGATTCCGAGATACTCTGCGGTTTTGGTTCTGTTGCCGCTAAACTCTTTCAGGGCTGCAAGTATCGTCGTCGCCTCGGCATTAGAAAGGGGAGTCGCCTCCTCTGTGCTGCCCTTAAGGATATTTCCTGACACCGACTGGGCAAAACCTTCAGGCAGGCAGTCAATGTCAATGACCTTGTCTTGACACACAGCAAAGCAGTATTCAATAATATTCTCAAGCTCCCTGACATTCCCGGGGAACTCATATCGCATTAAGATGTTGAGCGCTCTTGCACTGATTAATTCAATGTTCTTCTGTTTCAGAATGTTAAATTTATCAATAAAATGATGCGCCAGCAGAGGGATGTCTTCACGCCGTTCAGAAAGAGGCGGCAGTGAAATATTAATGACGTTGAGGCGGAAAAACAGATCTTTGCGGAAAAGGCTTTTCTTAACCAGTTCTTTCAGGTTTTTGTTTGTAGCCGCAATGACTCGGACATTCGCTTTAACGGTAGCCGTGCCACCCAGTGGTTCGAATTCCTTTTCCTGCAGGATACGCAGCAGTTTCAACTGAAGCAGAGGGGAAATGTCACCTATTTCATCAAGAAAAATCGTGCCGTTTTCCGCCAAAGCAAAACGCCCCGGCTTATTTTTTAAGGCTCCGGTAAATGCCCCTTTCTTATAACCGAATAATTCCGATTCCAGAAGCGTATCTGGGAGAGCCGCGCAGTTAAGCGCAATAAATTGCCCTTTTCTTTCACTTAACTCGTGAATTGCCTTGGCAAAGAGCTCCTTGCCCGAACCGCTCGCCCCCTCAATGAGAACAGTACTGTCGCTTTTGGCGAAACTGGGTAGAATAGAAAAAATCTTTTGTATTTTTTCGTTTTTGCTAATGATATTATGAAAGCTGTAGTCTTGAGATATTTCCTGGCTATGAATTGCATTAGTGGAAATAGTGGAGACGTCATGGGATGATTTCACTGGGCCTATCAAGGTATGGACGACCACAACACCGACAACCATGCCTCCTGAGTCCTTCAAGACGCTGGCGCTGGCCATGGTCTGTATCTCTTGGTCGTGTCTGCTGATGATTGTTGTCCTGATACCCCTGACCGACTTTTCTTCCTTTAACGTTTTTTGCACGGGGCAGTTGCTGTCACAGATATCACACTGCAATATCTCGCGGCAGCTCATTTTTCCTTCCACCTCTTCCCTGCTGTAGCCGGAGAGCAAGGCGCTTGCATCATTCATGTAGGTTACGACCATGTTGAGGTCGACAATAAACATGGGATCGGCAATAACTTTTTTCAGGCTGTTGGCAAGCTCTATCTGGTCCTTGATGCTAATGACCATGCTGTTGAAGGCACTGCCGAGGATACCGATGGAATCTTTGCCCTTAACCGGCAAGGGAACCGTGAGATCGCCCCGGGCAAGTTGCTTTGCCGTGGTGACCAGTTCAGTGAGCGGTCTGGTAACCAAATAAATGAAACCAAGAATAAGGCCAAGGCCGAAAAGAGAAATAGCGATGGTTCTGTTTCTTAATTTGGCTATGGCCGTATAGGTGGAATTAGCAGAATGCCTTGACAGAAGGGCTCCCAGTACTTTTCTGGTTGCGCCGTGGCAATGGTGACATTCCTTTTCATTGAGGATTATATCCATGCTGATCAGATAGCGATTTTCACCCTCCTTTTCTTCAAAGGTAATCATATCGCCGGGGCTATCGGTTTGCAGGGCTTTTGTGATAACATTCACCGCCTGTTTGTTGCGGATAAACTGGGAGATTTGAGTGTTAACCCTCTTGGTATCGGTGGCAAAGACAATTCTCTGATCAAAATCACAGATGACGATTTCAGCGCCCTGCAACCGATCTTGGATATCGCTAAGCTCTTTTTCAATCGAAGCGCTGTCGCCGACCGCCATGGGATGTTTAATGCCGGCATAGGCGAGGGCTCCCAGTTCCCGGCCGAATTCGGTCATTTTTCCCCTCATCTCTTGCCGCTGATTTTTGACGCTGAGACTGATTACCGTAGTCATTACCAGGGCCACACCAAAGGTCAGGACCAGCATAATCTTCAGGGTCAGATGATTTCTGACAAAATCAACAAGGCTGAACATAGCAATGCCCTCCGCCATGAATAAGTGGTGTATAGCTGAAGGAATTGACCCGTGCGGAAGTGATGATAAAGCTTGAATATTCTTTTTTATGGCAGAGTTTGCAGGCCTTGGAGCCGACATATCTGGGCGGGTTGTCCTGGCCGGCAGGACAAGAATTTGGGGCCGGGAGGCCTAGGCAGACCAGAAACAGCCCAATTTGCCTGGGAATCAAAAACAAATTGCCAGTCACAACTTTACCTGTTTGAAAAAATTAAAGAAAAAAAAGACCTCGACCAGCGGAAATCCGGTCCCCATAAATTTCAGACTCTCTGATAATTTATCACTGCTGTCCGGTTATAGTTACTTTAAATCAAACAACATTGTATGACAGCATATTTTTTTTTGGTTTATTGGCGGAGGCTTAAATACCCCCCATAAGTTTTGTCGTTTAAATAAATTTAACTGCAATAGCCGCTGAATTTGCATAATGCTTTGAGTTAGTTTGGCAAGAAATTTCATATATGACAAAAGAAGCAAGGTGATCAAAGCAATCCAAACTTGAGTCATTACCGCATTTTCACTGGTTCCAAGAAATGTTTTAATTTTAAGATTCTGCTTAATCCATTTGAAAAACAGTCCTACTTGCCAGCGAGATTTGTAGATATCGGCAATCGTTTTTGCAGCAAGATGAAAGTTGTTGATATGCCGAAAGCCGATATTGTTTTTGACCGTTTTCATATCATGGCTCTTATGAGCAAGACGATTGAAACTTTGCGTCGAGAACAACAAAGAACTCTTGAAGATAATGGCAAAAAAGTCCTTAAAGGATGCCGGTTTCTTCTTCTCCGCAACTACGAGTCACTTGACGATGATTATCAAATAAAACTTGAGGCCTTGTTCGATATAAATAAACCTCTCTTTACCGTTCATTCTATGAAAGAACAGCTTCGTCTCTTCTGGAGTCAACGGACACGGCAACATGCTTTAAATTTCCTGAGACAATGGTGCTATGACGCAATGATGTCAGGAATTACTCCATTGGCAAAAGTCGCAATCACGCTGGCTAAGCACAAAGAAGGAATATTGAACTATTTCCCTCACCGGATCACCAGCGGGGCTGTTGAAGGTACAGTCAATAAAATCAAACCTCTCAAACGGCAGGCATATGGATTCAGGGACATGGAGTATTTTAAACTCCGTCTTTATCATTTGCACCGTCAGGGGTACTCATTAACCGGATGAACCATATTTTTTGATAAATTCGACAAAGGGTTTGATCTCTTCTTCTACAGAAGCTTTTTCCAGGGCAGTTTTCAACCCGCAAATCTCTTTCTTATTGTTTTTTTCACTCACGGGTCATATAGTACTCACTATAATCAATAGAGGGTAAAATATGACTCCAAAAAACTCCAATCGACAAAGCATCCCCCTGCCTGTTTTAAAATCCCTTGCCCAACTGGGTGAACGCATAAGAATTGCAAGAAAGAGGCGGTCAATGACTATGGAAGATATGGCCTCACGCATGTTCATCACTCGCAAAACCCTGTCAAGGCTCGAAAAAGGTGACCCAGGCGTATCGCTTGCCGTCTTTGCCTCTGCTCTCTGGATTTTGGGGCTTGACAAGGATCTCTTGAATATTGCTGTCCCGGAACAGGATAAAATTGGAATCTTCCACGAGAGAAAACGCTTACCTGAACGGGTTCGCAAATCACACTCAGACGATTTGGATTTTTAATCATGGCTGAGAAAAAGCTTATTGTTTTCATATATCTACCAAATGAAACGGTTGCCGTTCGAGCTGGTATTTTTCCTCAAGACACGGATGCAGGAATCGGTTCCTTTGCCTATGGACGAAAGTATTTGGAGAGAGAAAATGCTCTTTCCGTAGACCCTGTTGCTTTACCCATGGGAGAGACACCACATGCAGTTACGACCAATGGTGGTTTATATGGAGCGTTCCGCGATGCAACTCCAGACTATTGGGGCAGACTGGTAATTGCGGCAGATGCCAAATTGCCTCCAGCGGCTCTTTCGGAAATTGATTTTCTATTGGCAGGCAATGCCACACGAGTGGGAAACCTTGATTTTCGTATTTCACCTGAAGCCCTTGAACCAGTCCTTGCCCCACCGCACTTTAACCAGTTAGACCGAATCATGGAAGTTGCCGGTAAGATAGAGGCGGGTGAAGAGGCAGAGAATCACCTTTTACAGCTTTTGCGCCAGGGAACCAGTATGGGTGGAGCTCGTCCGAAATGTACTGTTGAATTGGAAGATGCCTTATGGATTGCCAAATTACCGGCCAAAGACGACACCTTGAATATCCCCCGTATTGAGTATGCGACCATGAAGCTTGCAGAAAAATGCGGGATAAATATTCCAGAAGTACGTCTTATCCAGACAGGCGATAAAAATGTTTTCCTTACTCGAAGATTTGACCGGGAAAAATCAGCCAGTGGTTGGAAAAGAAGAGGATTCATGAGCACATTGTCGCTCATGCAGTGGGACGAAAGAGACCGTCTACAATGGGATTATTCTGCCATTGCTGACAATATGCGACGCCACATGGCACCGATCCATATTCATGAGCTATTCCGCCGGATGGTATTCAATATTCTAGTGCGGAATACGGATGATCATCCAAGAAACCATGGCATGCTCATTGATGGAGATAACATGTCCCTTTCTCCTGCGTATGACATTGTACCTTCGATTACTCAGCCTGGAATCGGGACCAGCTTCAGGCTTGCCATGTCAGTCGGGGATCAGGGACGAGAAGCAAATCTTAAAAACGCCCTGAGTCATTCCTCCAGGTTCGGTTTACCAGTAAATGCCGCAGCTGTTATTGTTAAACAACTGGTAACCGACACCAGGAATTGGCGTGAATTTTACAGGCAATATGGGATTGATGCTCATGAAGTTAATTTGCTTGCTCCCTCGTTTGCCTTCTGTGATTAAACCTTTACGCACTTGAGGCAAAAAATTTTCCACCCGTCCATTTCCATCCATATTCCCAAAAATAAAAAGCGCCAAAGTGAGAATTAAAAACACTGTTGCCATAATCTCTGAACTGCCATAAACTCATTTTATGAGCAATCCACAGGTTTCCTCCATCATACTGAGTTTTGGGCAGCATGAAGCAACAATTGCATGCCTTGAATCTCTTGTAGGGCTTTCTTCTCCCCTTGGTACCATCATAGTCTGCGACAACAATTCACCCTGGCCAACCAGGCAGGCCATCCTTGCATGGGGCAAAAAACAGTTTGGCGTGGAGAACGTAGAAGTCCTGGACCATGGCTTTACCAATCAACCTGCCAGGCAGGTAAAATTCGTCTTTATCCAGAACGAAGCAAATGTCGGTTTTGCCCGGGGGAACAACCCTGGCATCAGCTATGCTCTTGCCTGTGGATCGGACTTTATCTGGCTCCTTAACAACGACACCACGCTGCACCCGTCAGCACTTGAACATCTGCTTTCCTGCGCAGGAACGGACCAGGCAGGCATCACCGGCAGCACGGTGGTGTTTGATAATGACAAAACAACGATCCAGTGCGCCGGCGGCTGTTCATACAGCCCTGCCACAACAATTTTCAAACCGGCAATGAATGAAGCAGCCCTTGAAGAAGCAAAGAACCTGAATAATCAGCCCCGTATTGACTACATCTACGGCGCTTCTCTTTTTATCCACAAAAAGGTTTTTAAAGAATGCGGGTTACTCAATGAGGATTTTTTTCTCTTTAACGAAGAGATTGATCTCTGCACACGGGCAAAGCGGGCCGGATTTAGCATCAATTGGTGCAGGGATTCGATTGTCTATCATAAGGTGAGCCAGACCGTTGGCCGGGCAGATTCCGGCAACATAAGTAAGATTTCTTTTGCCAATTATCATGAAAATTTAAGTACGCTGATATTTTCTAAGAAGTTTTATCCGTATCTTTTGCCGTTTATTATGGCTTTTCGTTTTTTCGGCAAGATAGCAATTTTGGCCATACGCGGGGACCATTACCTGGTTAAGCCATTACTGGATGCCTACCGTGATTTTTTTTGGGGGAGAAACCAGAGAGAGAATTATCGTGGCTAAAGTGCTGAGGAGAACAGATAGGGCCAATAAACGGCTTTTAAATAAATAACATCCTCTGCCAAATTAAATCTTAATTTCATTTTATCAAAAAAAACCTATGAACATCATCCTGCATGACTATTTTGAAAACGTTGAAGGTGGCGGACGGCTTTCCTGTGTTCTCGCCGAGGCCATGAAGGCTGATCTGGCCTATGGTTTTAAGGTCACAAATCATCCGTACTTTCAGGGGAGGACGCCCTGCAAAGAATATCCCCTCATGCCTTTTACAGCTGTTCCCGTCTGGAGGCAATTTCTGCTGGCAGAGTGCTTTAAGAGAAATACCGCTTTTCTCTCCAAATACAGCACTGCCGTTTACAGCGGCTTTTATGCCCCCCTGGCGGCAGCTAATCATTTAAATGGCAGGAACATCTATTACTGCCACACCCCTCCCCGTTTTTTATATGATCAGCGGGATTTTTATTTTTCCCTTATCCCTTCCTGGCAACGACCTGTGCTGAATTTGTTCAACAGCTATTTTAAACCGCGTTATGAAAAGGCGGTGAAGATGATGGACTGTGTTGTGACAAACTCTGACAATGTCCGCAAAAGGATAAAACATTATCTGGGGCTGGATGCTGTTGTTGTGTATCCTCCCTGTGACACGGAGCGATTCAAGTGGCGCGGTCAGCAGGACTATTATCTGTCCACCGGGCGGCTTGACAAGCTTAAGCGGGTTGATCTGGTGGTTGATGCTTTTAAGAGCATGCCTGACAAAAAACTTGTCGTGGTGTCAGACGGGCCTGAACTTGCAAGGATAAAAAAATCAGCTCAAGGGGTCAAGAATATCACCATCAAAGGCAGGGTCAGTGACGATGAGCTTGCCGGTCTCGTCGGCAACTGCATCGGCACAATCTACATCCCCAGGGATGAGGATTTCGGCATGAGCCCGGTGGAGTCCATGGCTGCCGGCAAGCCGGTTATTGGTGTTGCCGAGGGCGGCTTACTGGAAAGTGTGATTGATGGGATAAGCGGTTTGCTGATTCCGGCAGATCCAGGGCTGGATGACATTATCCATGCGGTGGGGCAATTGACCCAGGAAAAGTCACAAGAAATGAGAAAGGCGTGTGAGGCGCGGGCACACTTGTTTCGCAAAGAGGTCTTTATAGAAAAGATGGAAAAGATAATTCCCACTTAGATGAATAAAAGAATGCCTGCCACAAAAACACATAAAAACTCAGCACCTTGCCTGACAGAAACAGGCTGCGCTCCCCTTCTGGCCGTTATTCCAGCCTGGAATGAAGAAAACACGGTGGGTGAGGTGGTGCGGCAGGTAAAGCAGATCCTGGGCTGCGACGTGGTAGTGGTGGATGACACCAGCACAGACAAAACAGCGGAAAATGCCGGCAAGGCCGGTGCCGTGGTGCTGCAGCTCGTCAACCAGCTTAATGCCTGGGGTGCCATACAGGCAGGCCTTCGCTATGGATTAAAAAATGGATATCGCACGGTGGTAACCCTTGACGCAGACGGCCAGCACCTGCCGGAGACGATACCCATGCTGCTGGAACCGCTCATAAAAAAACAGGCTGAAGTTACTATTGGCGCCTTTCCCCAACGCGGAAGTCCGGCACGGCACATTGCCTGGTCATTTTTTCGGACAATAACCAATCTGAGCTATGACGACCTTACCTCCGGTCTCCGGGTCTATAATCACAGGGCCATCAAAGTACTGGCCTCAAGGGATGCGACTCTTCTTGATTACCAGGACATAGGGATTCTTATGCTGCTGCGCAAATCACGGTTGAGAATTACTGAAGTCCCGGTGACCATGGAGCAACGGCAGATCGGTAAATCAAAAATATTTAAATCATGGTTCACGGTATTTAGCTATATGCTGCAAACCTTCATTCTCAGCATGGCAAAGAGTAAGGAGAAAAGAGTCGAGAATGATGATTAACCGTGGATCAGAAAATGCTGATAAGCTCAGGGTTCTGCATATCGGCAAATTCTACCCCCCATTTGCCGGGGGAATAGAAAATTTCATGGGCGATCTTCTCCCGGCCCTTAACACTCTCGGCATCAAAACAGGGGCACTGGTTCATTCTCACACCAAAAGGGCAGGAAAAATAAAGGAAGAAAGCGGCTCAATCTGGCGGGTGCCATGCTGGGGGAACCTGTTATACACTCCAATCAGCCCTGCTTTTCCACTCTGGCTTTCCCGGGCCATACGAGAGTTTAAACCAGATATTCTCCACCTGCACATGCCGAATGTCTCCGCCTTCTGGGCCATGGCCATACCGGCAGCGCAAGGCATACCCTGGATCATCCACTGGCATTCTGATGTGGTTTCGTCAACATTCGACCGCAGACTGGCCGTTGCCTATCAATTTTACCGGCCTTTCGAACAGATGCTCCTGTCACGATCCTCTGCCGTCATCGCCACATCACCGCCATATCTGGCCACAAGTCCGGCCCTGAAACGGTGGAGGGACAAATCTCATATCATCCCCCTTGGACTTGATCCGGAAAGGCTGCCGGAGCCAAATAATGCTCTGCGTTCGTGGTCTGAAAAAATGTGGGGTGAAACAGATTTCAGAATTCTTGCCGTTGGCCGCCTCACCTATTACAAAGGACATGAAATTCTCATCAAGGCCGTGCAAGGCATGAAGGGGGCCAAACTTCTGATAATTGGTCGGGGTGAACAGCACGACAAGCTCAAAAAACAAATATCCTCTCTCGGCCTGTCGGATATCGTTTCCATGCCGGGTTCTCAACCGGTTGGTGAGCTTAACGCCCTGATGGCCACCTGTGACTGTTTATGCCTGCCTTCCGTTGAACGTACCGAGGCCTTCGGTCTTGTTTTGCCGGAAGCAATGCGTTTCGGCAAGCCTCTGGTGGTAAGTGATATCCCGGGATCGGGTACTGGATGGGTTGTGGAGCATGAAAAGAATGGATTGCTGATCACACCTGGAGAGACGAAAAGCTTAGCAGCGGCACTCGAAAGGTTACGAAACAGTCCAGAAGCTAGAAAGGAAATGGGCCGAGCCGGATTGAAGCGCTTTAAGGAAAGTTTTCACATCAACAGTGTTGCAGAGAAAATAAAAGATTTATATCTTAAAATCAGGTAATTGTTACAACCAAAATAATTGAAAGACACCTGGAGAAAAACATCGTGATCTCATATCAACTGACATCTGCAGCCATTGCGGCAATAATTGCCCTGAAAATCTTCTTTCTGATCCGCAGAAATGTCCTGCACACCCGCTATGCCACCTGGTGGATCATTGTTGCCACGCTCGTGATGATTGCCGGTGTCTTCCCCAAATTGATCGATCAGGTAGCGCTCAAATTGGGTGTCAACTATCCACCGATACTCGTCATTGTTTCCGGAGTTGGCCTGATCCTGGTTAAAATGCTCACCATGGATCTGGATCGATCAAAACAGGAACAAAACATCCGTCGGCTTACGCAAAAACTGGCAATTATGGAAGAGGAAGCAAACATCAGCAAAAAGCAGCCAAAAAAGCCGGCACAGGAAGAGTAAATTTGTCAAAAACGGAGATTATTCCCCCTTCCGCTTTTCTGCAACAAACCTGTTGTGTCGCCACATACCGGCCAATTTCCTTCCATTTCGGTTGACGTATGTTCCCTGGCCGCTGACTGCATTATCCTGAAAACGACCTGTATACGTTGATCCTCCGACAAAATTATAGGTACCCTCCCCATACAGCCTGTTATGCCGCCATTCACCAAAATACTTATCACCGTTGGCAAAGTAGTATGAACCAGTGCCCTCACGCATGCCTTTTTTTATAGTTCCTTCATATATACTTGAGTCTGGAAACCTGATCCGAATTTCACCAAATAACTTATTTCTTCTGGATTGACCGATCACAGTGGTTCCATTTGGCAAGATAAAAAAGCCATCCCCCTGAACCATACCTTCAGCCCAGCCCCCCTCATATCTATTGCCGTCAGCTAACTTAAAAACACCTTCTCCGTGCTTTTTGCCGTTCTCCCACTGGCCGATATAGACATCACCATTGGGGTACACCCTGGTCCCATGCCCATGAAAACTTCCCTTTTTAAATGAACCAATATATTTTTGCTTAAGAGAATAGATAAGGGTACCACTCCCATCCGGCATGCCGTCTTTAAACTCACCCTTATACTTGCCGTAAAATTTGTCTCCACAGTTGCTAATCGCCCTACCGGTTATTTAAATTTAAAATCTGTTT
>PJEL010002054.1_pt1 | contig 19037 bp, 25 predicted proteins | sample 1853271 | NCBI WGS metagenome assembly PJEL01 (sample SAMN08108733, study PRJNA415343) | Invertebrate metagenome, whole genome shotgun sequencing project. | host: Globobulimina | place: Sweden: Gullmar Fjord | collected 2015-08
ACGGGCCAGCTTGCTGTCATAGGTGCAGTAGGCTTTTTTCTTGCGAATACAGACCCCGAGCACTTTTTCTGCGCAGTATTGGCCGAGGCTGATAGTGAGCTTATTTTTTTTGGCTTCCATCAGGGCTTTCTCTTCATCACTGCACAGCGCCAGCCCTGCATCATTTCCCCAACCACTGTCTTTACAACAATCACTGAGTCCGACGGGCTTTTTGCTGCAGGTCATGGCTTTACCCGTGAATAGCAGCGGTGGATCGCCCAATCCCTTGGCGGCATCGGCCAAGGCCGCGAGACTGGAAGCGGCTTGATTAAATTCGGTATTTTTTTCTCTGGTTGGGTTGTAGCAATCCCCATCGAGACAAAAAGATTGTTCACCGCAAATCAGGTTGGTATCTACACAGGTTTGGGTGGTGCATTTCTTGGTGACTTGCTCTTGAACACAGACGCCTTGGGTGTTTTTGTTGCATTGGCGGGATTGTTCGACACAGGTGGACAGGCTGGCACATGTATCCGGGTAGCTACAGTGATAGGTTTGACGTTTCTTCCAGCAAGGTAAATATTGATAGACACCGTGTAACCAACGTGAACCGCCCCCCTCCACGCAAACTTCTTGTGTTTGATTGCATTCGGGCAGCAGTGGACCACAGCTGTTTTTCCAGCCAATGTTGAGACTTTTTCTGGTCCAGTAAAGGGTGATATTGGTAGGCCATAGGTTCCATAAAGGATCGAATCCTGTTGCAAGCCTCAGACTAATATTAAGTTGAGAGGGCGAGGTAGGTTGAGGCAGGGTCATTCTGGGCATAGGAAAGCTATTCATGCACATGAAATTTGTGCAGTTTTTAAGCCGATAGGAAAAACGGTATATCTCCACCCCATTGGCACTGATGATGGCCGTATTGTTGGTCGCTTGTGGCCCCCCGATGACCATATCAGGTATATAGATCTGAGTAATATTTTTAATGTCACTCGGCACAGGTAATGGCTCATTTGGCCAAAAGCTGTGTGAAAAGGTGCGCTGACCACTGTTATCGATGACGTTCTTAACATAAGGCGTGAGATAACAACTAACGGGCTTATTAGTGGGTTGAGTACAATGTTTAACGGATTCATTGAACTCACATGTCTGCCCTTTTTTACAGTCATGGTATTGAGACACCAAGCCATGACTGATGGTATAGGCATCATTCATGTACCCTACTGCTTGGCTATAAGCGGGATCATTGGGATCTATTGTGGGGCGACCCGCATTGAAATTGTCTTGCACCGCTTGGGCATTGTCATCGGTTGCTATTGCGGCGGCTTTCGCGCTGTCCATGGCGGTGGCATCATTGCGATAACGGGTTTGTTCCGGGTTGCTGAGTTGCTGCTGACAGGCAGTGTCTTTACAGTATTCATTGACTGAAAATGCGGTGAACCCTGATTGGCCCTGCGTGACGGTGGCTGATTGTTTAGCCCAGTTAACATTGTCTGTATAACGTTGCTCTTGGCTGGCGATAGCCGTTGACGCGATGAACATCAACGCGATGACTGTACACACTCGGCCTGTCATATTATTTTCTCCTTGAAAGTACCTGTTGGGCAATATTGGGGACATCACCGTCGCGGGCGAGGGTTGCCAGTGCGTCATACAATGAAACGTTGCCGACCAGCACATCAAAGTCGCTGTCTTTGCAGGGTTGTTTGGGCAGGCAAGCGCCGGGTTTTATCACGGCAAACGCGGGGACACGTTGGATCCCCAGTTGCTTGAACCACAACGGATTGATGGCCATGCCGCTGTTGATGACCTCATCGTCTTCGCTGTGGATTAGCGATTGAATCGCGGCCACCGTGGCGGGGAACCCTTGGGGTAATACCCCTCGAATAATGATCGGCACTTGCAAATCGCTGCTTTGCATCATTAATTGTTTCAAGGCGGTCGGTGGCATGGTCAGAGAAGCAAAAATAATCACGCCTTTTGCGGCACTGTTGGGGTTGTCCCCGATATCCGCTTGTTTCAATATCGGTGATAGGGCGTCGTGTTGGGTGGCCCGCATCTCAGTTTCAAATTGTTTGGCGTTTTTCCATAGCGCATCCAAATTAAGCACGGGGGCATGGTCGGGGGCTTGTATTGCGATTTCTCGTTGTTGCAATGCCTTGAGCTCTGTTTGGCTGTAGCCAAGGGTGTTGGCTGTCGTTAGGTTATAGTTCAAAACGGATAGTAAGGTTAAGAATGCTATCCGGTGTGATCGTTTTATTGATAATGAGGGTAATGGCATAAGTAAGAGACCTGACGTACTGCGTTTGTCGGGTACATAAAAATGGGCAATGACGCCTCAAAGTGGCTCGATGTGCTTGCCCGTCTTTATGCACCTGAGATAATTGACGGCATATCTGAGGGTGATACACCTCTTTTATTGGCTACAAATTTCGCATGCGAAATGTGTAGCCAGTTTCATGTGTGCTTCTCTATAAAAAGACACAATTTCGCTTTCTAAAATTCACGAACCCAAAGTTGTCACCCGTGACCGGATTGTCGTGGCCCATTTCCCACAGTGCGGTTGTGGTGGTATAGGGATGGCACCACAATGGATCGGGAATAACATTGGTCATCTGATAGCGGTAGCGGGATTTGGGGAGGATCGGCTCCGGCCATTGATAACAAATCGCCCCGTCAGCCCCTCGGGTTTCCCACACAATTCCTTCTCGGTGCAGCTTGAAATTCAACCGCTCCATAATCAGGGTGGCCGCCTGTATCGGGGTGTCCCGGTAATTGGTGGTGCCCGTCAGGGGATAGGCCGAGCCTTGGGAGCCCAAGCACCAGAACAGCGCATCAATCGGTAAGGCGACATTGGTTGAGGTCATTATGGCTTCGGGTACACAAGCCAACTGGGCGATAAGGTTGCCAAATAAAATCGCTTCGGGATTGAGGATGAACGCCAGTTCATCGTCATCCCACATCGGATCGATTTCAGTCATGTATGCCACGTCAAAACTGTCCGTGGCCATGCAGGCAGCACTTTGGATTATTTGCAACCAGTAGACGATGGGGTATTTATACCAATGGGCATGGTAAAAACCGCCATCGGAGGAATCATTGTCTCGGCTGGTTGAACGCCCGCCAATTTGTTGCATTTCTCCTGCATTGAGCTCCATCTCCATATTGACCATACAGTAGGGTTTTCGGGTCACATCGACCAATGAATAAGGCTCCCAATACCCAATATTGAGCCCGATTTGCATGAAGATAGGCGGGGGTTTCGGGCAAAAAGATATCGGCATCGTCGGGTTTTCAGTGTCAGGGTAGACGGATGCCACAATGGGCACACTGCCAATGGTCATGGGAAAGATACACGACCAACAAATATCAGTGATGGGGTTAACAAACGTTCCCGTACAAGCTGGCCCGCCTGCGTAAAGAGGACGGGTAAAAAACAGGATGAGCAAATAAGCCCAAGGTAAAAGTCGGCGCATGAGTTAGTCCTCTTTGATAGCAGAGACATCAATTTCGGTGACTTGCCAGCGTGTCCCTGATTGACTGATCACCACAGGCACATGTTTAACGTGAAATTCGCGGGTGAGCTTACCTTGTTGGTCAAAGTACACCCGGCTATCGAGTTTTTTGCTTAATGCAGCAGGCTCGCCATTGGTTAAAATCCATTTGACGGGCAAGGGCGCGATATATTGTTGTGCCCATTGCCGTTGTCGTGGATCGTCACCATCGAATAACACCAGTTGTTTGGAGAAGGTAAACCTCGGCAGGTTTTGCCGTTCAGCGGCAGGCCAGGTAGCACTGTCAAAAGGGTTAACACGGGTGCCTTTGGGGTAGAGTTCATTGCCCAGACTGTCCTTGACGGGGGCGGCTAAGGTGAGGGTCGGATCGATAAAGTATGTTTTAGGGGCCGTGGTGGTGCTTAATCCCTGTACCGGGGGAGGACGCATCACGCTGGCCTTAACGCGTGCTTGCATGCGCTGTTTCATTGCGTCTATTTCCCCGTTTTGCTCAAACGTTCGCAAGCGATTATCAATCCAATCCAACATATCAATTTCCCCAATAGGGAAGACTGGGCCGAACACTCCGAGATTTTTGGCATAGGTAGGCAAAGGGAGACAGAAAAGAGTAAGCAGACATAAGGCTATGCATTGTCCTTGGGTGGCTTTGCCCATAAGGCGCACTCCTTTTCGCTGTTGTTTATCAGGGTATTAAACGCATGCAGCCCTTGTGGTGTTAACGAATCGACGTCATTTCCCTGTGGGTGAAGTAAGGCATTTAAATTGGCATCTGGTTCGTGGGTCGCATCATCAACGATGGTCGCTATGTAGCGTGCTTCCTCTATCGTTAAGCCTTGTTCAGGGCAGTGTTCAATAGGGTGATTGTCTCGCCGAGTCATATTTTTGTTCTGTTTTTTCATTGCCTGTTTTCCTTATTCGTCAGTACATTGATGGTCTCTTGGGAAATGGTACGGGTGATATCCGGTGCGCCACCAATGATGGCGGGGCTCACAACAATCACCGCGTTATTGTCGTGGCTATACGTGCGCAGCACGGTGTCCAATGCTGCCGTGAAACGCGCAATGTGCCCCTTTTGTTGGGCAGGGTTAAGATCCCGTTGTTGGATATCTTTCTCAAAAGCGGTCAAGGTGGCGTTCATGTCCATTTGCACCAGTGAGGGCGTAGGATTCAAGGGGCCAATGACCAAGAGGGTGACGGCGGTCGATATAAACAGTGACAGCGTCACGCTTAGGGTGATGGTACGTAATGGGGTCATGGGTGGCTCTCCTGACGGGCAGAATAGGTCGCTAAGAGTGCGGCGAACTCAGACATTGCCTCGCCGTTAAAGTGCATGGCCGTTTTTTCGATGGCATCGAGCAACGGGGTGCCTGTATTGATCAAGGTTTCACAATATTCAAATTCATGCGGCTCAGTGGATAACATGGAGCGTGACCACGGATCAGCAAAAATACGGTGAAAAGAGGTATACGATCCCGCTTTTATCATGGCGCAAGAATGACCTGCATCCTGTGCGCGGGGGAAGTTCTTGATCATGTTTTGCTCATAGGGGCTGAAGTGCTTGGGGTTTTCCTTGATGAACTTTTCAAACCCTTCACCTTGTCGCAAGGTGATGTGAATATCGGAGTTGTTAAAGGCGGCGCGGGCTTCTTCATTGAGAAAGAAATCTTCAATACCTTGCGTGACTGTACAAAAACTGCCACCGAATTTTCGTACCGTCCGATAACCGGTATTGATAAACTCTCGGGCTTGGGCGTTGGCCCCGCCCATCATTGACCAGGCTTCTTCAATGATGCACATCTTCGGGGTGGAGCGACTGCCGGACAGGTACATCTGCTGGTTAATCGCGACCATAAGGGCAAAAATAACCGGACGTTTGACGGCATCGGCAAACCCATCCAATTCCAAGGTGGTGATGTGGATCGTTGGATCCAATTGCGACGGTTTGTTAAACACATCGCCATACACCCCTGTACTGCAATATTTATTGAGCTGGGCAGCAATATCACTGATACGACGGTCATCATTTTTTTCTTTGGCCAGCGCGTATAACGCATCTTGCACATCATCAATGCGTGTTTGGGTCCCCATTTTTTTCCACGCGATTAAAATGGCGTCCCCGAGCATCGCCTCCTGATAGGTTTCGAGCTCTTCACGGGGGGAGGCCATGGAGCCGATGAGCCCAGTGATGTTGTCAAGCACCAGGGCTATCGGATCAACAATATTGCCATCATCATCGGTGATCTCCCCGAAGGTGCCCGCATCGCGGGCTTCTTCGATTTTATCCAAATGGGTAAACGGGTTGAGGAAGATACTTTCATGGGTCATGTAAGTCCCCCCGAGCATCAAGGTGAGCTTTTTGTAACTCGATCCTTTATCCAAAATCCACACTTTGCCTGAACGGGCATGGATAGCCTGGGCGATCAATTGGGTGAACACCGATTTTCCGGCCCCCGATCCGCCGGTAATGGCAATGTTGTAGTTGTCACTGCCACAGTTGAAGGGATCAAAATAACTGATTTGATGGCGCATGGTCGGCACCATGACCCCACCGGAAAAGTTTTTGTATTCCGCGACAATCGGTAAGAAATTGACGACGTTGGATGTTTTCATGGTGCGGGTGCGGGCGGCTTTCTTGCAGTCTTCGAAATACCCTTCGCTCATGGCAAACGGCAGGGTAGACAGGGTACTTTGCCCTTGCAGCATATTGGTCCGTACCAGGTTAAGTCCCGCCTCCCGAAAGGTTGAGGTGGCCACTGTGGTATGGGTCCGAGCTTTTTCTTCGGTGGTATACAGGCTGACGCTCATGACCATGGTGGCCACTTTGTATTCTTGGTGCATCAACCCGTGTTGCAGCTCTTTGCGCTCTTTCAGCTCTTCCTCGGCAGAGGGGACCAGCAAGCGCATTTTAGATTCGACAATCTTGGTTAGGGATTGGATTTTACTGTCATTTTTTGTAATTTGCTCCCCAGAGGGCTCAACCCGAAAATGGACGCTGATCCGGTGGGGGCATTGCAAGCTGTTAGCGGTGCGTTTCAGTGACGCCAAACAGTTTGAAAACCCGTATAACCGAAAGTCATTGGGTAATCGCGCCAGCCCGAGGTTAACGATGCGGGTGCGGATGGCGTCGTCACTGCCTAACGGGGTGTGGCGGGTATCCACATAGGTACGGTTCAGCAGGTATTCGCTGTCAGGGCTCAATGTCTGGGTATTGATGGTCTCAAATTCATTGTACGTGGCAGGCAGGGGGCGGTCCTGATGTCGATTGAAATTGAGGTGTTCACGCACATGGGTCATCAATGCCATTGGCGTGACCGGGGTATGGTTGATGCCGCATTGGGTCAGCTCGGCGGCCAACATGTCTTTGGTTTCCAGCAAGGCCGCTTGTGTGTCGGTGGTCGAGACAAACAAGCAGGCGTTGTAATCTTTTAAATCGTAGTGATAGGCTTTGTTGAGCCGGGTACTGAATCCCTGCTGAGCACTGTGCTGGGCGTAAATCCCCTGGTTGGTGGCAAACTGCTCACAAATGCCACCCCGAGTGGCCATGGCTTGCGTATTTTGTTTAATCAAATCGGCTACCTGATTATTGCCGACCAACACAAACTGATAATCCCACTTATCCCCTTCAGGCAAGGTACAGATAATGGCGTTCAATGATGACACCAAATCGTCATTGGCCCCGCCAAGGACCGAAAGCGACAAACCAAAACCGAGGCTGTGATGGTTTTCGAAGATGCCTGTCGTGTCATCATAAAAACGGTAGGGCAACTCTCGGTGAATATGATAGTTGCTGTCTTTACTGGATTTGACGAACCCCGCCAAATCAGAGAACGCATTTCTCATGGTTTAATCCTTACGTATGGCTTGAACAGGGCGGCCCGTCCACTGGCTATCATCGGCGATATATATATCGGTGGTATCAACGTAATACCCGTCGGGGGTGGTAAAGGGAAAAATCGTTATTTTTTGAACGTGTTCTTGGGTGCGCAAGGGGGCTCCTTCCCGGTTACGGCGAGGCAGAGGAATAAAGTTGGGCATCGACGTTAAAGAGGCGTGGGAGGCTTCCTCCTTGATAATGTGTCCTTGTGATGAAAATTCCCCTCGGTCCATGGCACTGCGCACATCGGTCATGGATGCGCAGCCTTCTATGCCGCCTATTTTTTCGCACGAAAAGTTGCTTTTCATCCCCGCAGAGCAACCCGTGAGCAGCAGTGCGACCAGAGATAACATGAAGTAGCGCATGGGTAAGTTCCTTATTGTGGTTGTCCAAAAGGTTGGGTGTTGAGGCTGGCCTGTCCCGGTGTCGGTCGGGTGCCTGCAGGTAGCTGGCTCAATAGTGGATTGGTGATGGTTTCCATGATTTGCGCCGCCGGGGAGGGGGCAGTACTTTGTTGCTGGGCAAGTTTAGCTTCGTATTCTTCAATCCCTACCGCATCAAGGGGAAAGCCTTTGAGGATCACTATATTGACCACGTTGCCAGGGTTTAGCTCAATGATGGGGTGGTATTGTTCGGCCAGCTTGATGTAATAATCAGCCAAGGTCTTACCTGCGCCCTCGACGCCTTGTCCCAGCATATTCGCCAAAATATCACCACTGTTAACGGTGCTGGTTGAGCCCAATGCCGAGGTGGAGGTGGTTTCTGACACTGACTTCGCGGCAGAGCCTGCCGCCGTCAATAGACTGGCGACCCCCGCCATTTGCACAATTTTGCCATTTTGAATCACGGTGTTGCCGCGAATGCCATTTCGCCCAAAGTTAAAAACCGTCGCCTGAATAGGAATGTCGATGATCTCATCGTCGGCAAAGATACAGCTCATTCTATTCGTTCGGGCAATGCCTCGGCTGGACGAGACTTCACCATAAGCGGCTGCGGTAATGGAGCAGTTGTTGAGTCGGGATTTTTTTCCGTTGGGTAGCAGGCCATTATCCAAGGTTTGGAAAACAATCGGGGTCGTATCACCTTGACCATTTACCCCAGCATTGGCATCGGCGCCGCCGGTGATGACGGCCGTTACCACGGTGCCGGAGGGGACATAGTTCTCAATGGTGCGTTTACGGGCATCAGCGGGATCGGTATTCCACACCAGAGCGGTGTGATCTATGCCACCTTGCATGCCCAAGTTCTGACTGTCATGGGTATAACGTCCGTCTTGGGCTAACCCATCTGAGTTAGGTGGTTGCCTTGCGCCTGTGGTGTTTTGGCCCAAGTATCGCCCTTGTGTCGTCATGGCGGTTTGGGACGGAATATCACTTTCACCGGGGGGGGTTAGGGCTTCAAGGCGAGCATTGAAATCTTCCTGCATGAACGCCACTTGCTCTTGATATCCTCTCGCAACAGATTCTTGCTCACTTTTTATTTTTGCCTTAAACGCGTCATAGCTGGCGGTTTGCGTCTTCAAGGTTTTTTCCATGCTGGCCAATGTCTTTTCCAGTCGGGTAACGCTCACTTGCTGTGCCGATAAGGCCGATTGGTTATCTTTGGCGGTGAACTCGACATCAACCACGGCTCCGAAATCAATCGGCTTGCTTTCATCCTTATCAGTGGCAGCACTGAATGCGGATTTGTTGTAGGCCACCGCCGCTGCAATAAGAAGCAGAAGGACCGAAGTGAATGAGGCCAAAGCAATCAGGTTACGCTGCTTGTTTTGGGTATTGAGGCTTGCCCCGTCTTCAAAATCCCCCTCGGGATCGGTTTTAAACCATTTTAATACATTCATCACCACCGTCCTCCCGTCACAATGTACAACCAGGCCGTGTCGTTCGGGGCCAGCTGGTCAGTCGATAACGCGGCTGAGCGGGCTGCACGGGAATAAAACTGGGCAGTGGTCAATGTTTGGGTGGTCGTGGTGTTATTTTTCAATTTGTAACGAATGCCCGAGAAGGTGTTGCCGACAAAAATGGTGTCGGGGATCACGGCCAAACGCGCTGTTAATGTGTGCGTGACCGTCTTGGGATCCACGGGGTGCAGGCTGAATCCGCCCATCATGTCACCGGTGTTCGTCCAGCGGATCATTTGTGCGGTAAATTCTGCCAGCTGGGTGGTGTAGGGGGCTTTTTTCTCAAACACCGACGGGGTGTGCTGGGTATTTTGCACCCCGATAAATTCAGAGGTGATGCCTGGTATGGCTTGCGGGGTAATAAACAGCCCAAATTGTCGGCCTTTTTGAGTGCTGACATAGGCGACGAACGCCACAGATATATTGAGTTTGAGTCGGGCAGAGCCCGAGGTGTCCGTCTTGGTGCCCGAGACGACACAAAACCCTGCCGGGCAGTCAATGCCAGTGATCTTGTCGTTCTTCACCACCAACCGGTTGATATCAACACTGGATAAGACAACCGGAACGGTATCATTGTCATTAAAGGTATAGGTGGTGCCGGGGGTGTTGTTAGCGTGTGCCGTGGCACTCATACACCCTGCCATGATGATCGTGAACCATCGCCATCTGTTCATGTTGACTCCTTGATTTTTCGGATGGACAGCAATGAAATTTCCCCGTATTCATAGGCGAAATCTACGATGTAGCTGGCGAGCTCTGGCTCCAGTGCCCGAGAGCCAACGTGTTTTTGCAAGGTGCCCGTGAGTTTGACTTTCAAGGTCGGGACCGACACGTTCACCGTGTCGACATCGAATCGACTGCTGACATTTTCCTTGATGATCTGCTGTGCATCGGCCATCAATGTGGGTTGTATGTTGGGCCAGGCTTCACTGCCGACGAAATCCAATAGCTGGCCGTATTGACGCTCGACATTGTTGGGGGTCATGTTGAGTTTTAAGTAGGTGACGTATTCCCCCATTTGCTGGAGGTAGCTGCTGTCGACGGCGCCGTCAGAAATGGTAAATGCCCGACTGATGATAGGGGGCACCAGTGTCCGGCTTTTGCTGTTGATTTGGGTGGCCAATGCGCCCCCCAGAATAACCACGGTGAACAACAGCCCGATGGTGAACAGCAATAACAACCCATTGAGGGCTTTTGACAGGGCGAGGATAGTGATCTTGTTGTTATTGAGCATGGTGAATGCCTTAGTGGATCCAGTAGCGTTTTTCTGCACTGGGTGTGATGGCAAAGAGGGGGGCGCTGAGGCTATCGGGGGCATACCAGTAGAGGGTCAGGCGAATAAAGTTATCGCCATGGGTTTTCTTGATGGAATGCAGCCCGAGGAACCAAACAGCGGCGAGGAGGAACCCCACCGCTTCATGCCGCCCCGCCAGAAAGCCCCCAAAAATAACCAACGCCGGAAGCACTTCATCGCTCGGGAAGCCGAGGAAGGTTTTTCCTTTTGAGAGTTGTTTGGGGATACTGAAAAAGAGTGCGGGGTTATCCATGGTTAGAGCCCTACGATAGCCATTGCGGTATTGGCGAAAATCATCCCCGTGACGAACCCGCCGATGGCCCCGCCCCAGTTTTTAGTGAGGAAGCCCCCGAGGGCTGCGGAGCCCAGACCCGCGACGGTCATGCCCATGTACAGCCCTGAATCACCGTCCGCATTTTCTTTGATGACCGTTTTCGAGCCAGCAAAGATATCGGCGGCGAGGGCGGGTTGGCTAATCGCCAGGGCTACCCCGGTAGCAATGATGAGTACACCTAGTTTCGTTGACATGTTTTTTCCTTTTTATAGTTGAAATATACGTGTGGTTTCCAGACACATTCAGACTGACGGGAACAGTCAATCGCCTGCCCCGTGAGGGGAAGGTGTGATTAACAATGAATAAGGGGAGTCACTGATTTCGCATACGCACTGTATGAATAGCGATGTTTTACGCATGAAAAAACGCCCTTTATCGAGATAAAGGGCGACACAAGTGTGTCAATAATGATTAGGTTGCGGCGTTGAGACCTGTGCCGCACAGGTAATGATAGGATGCGCTATCGCATGATTCATTGATGGTTAGGGTAACGTCATGGGTGTATTCATTCTGTTGACGCACTACCGATAGCGGTTTGTACGTCGTCATGGACCGATGATGAGGGGGCACTCGTCCTATCGTCGTGAATACCGCGACCTGTTGGGTTTGACATCCGAGTGTTGCTGATAAAAAGCAAAGGGTTAATGGCTGTTCACATAGGCTTTCCTCCACAGATGAATGAACCGTTAGTTGGGGAAGGAATGTTAGTCCTCTCCAGCATCAATATCTGCCAGTGACAACCCAAAGGATTGTGCATCCCGCAGTGTTTCTATCTGGCGCCTTGCTCTGCCTTGTCGCTGGCGATATGCGGCATCACGGGCTGCTTTTTTAGGTGGGGCGGATGGGTAAGCTAAAAAGAATTCATTTTTATTCATGTCAGACCTCCCTGTGAATAACAATACGTCATCGTAATGGCGTGTTGTTATTGATTTTGAGTGTAAAAAAATGCTTCTGAATAAGGATGGAACGAAGATCAAATATACAACCGCGAGATCCTTCATATGTCATACCATGGGGTCGTGTTGCTCGGTAATGGCATGACACATAAGCGCGTTAATATGGGGGGGACTCTTTGATTGCTAATCGTATTAGTCTTTTGGCTTATGTTGCTGATTAACCCATTGTGCGGTGACATTGGATAATGTTTTACCGTCTTTATTGCCAATCAATGCTTGTTGTATTATCTGTGTAAACGGGGCTTGTTCTTTAACGGCTTGAGTGGCTATCGACAGGGCCTGTTTATCTGCACCGTGTCGTGCACGAACTTGGGTTCGAAGTGCTGTTATTGCGTTAGATAGGTTCTTTGTGGCCATTTCACCGCTTCCTTTTCTTGATGAATGAGGATGCCGCCATTGATAACGCTAATAATAGGTAAGTGTAAGCTAAGACTAAGCGTATCAATGACGGACTTATTGGGTGGTGTCTCTCTATAGTGAGCATGTGTATTGATCTTGTTTAAAGGTCAATACAGATACTGACTAACAACGTTTTAACGGTGGTGATAACCATAGTAAGGCCATGCTCTTTGCTTTGATTTTGTTTTGCACAATGCGCCATCTTTATTGATGGAGTACCGTATCCCCACTTTTAACTGATGGGTGGATTCTGTTAATAATATGGTGTTTTGTAACACTGTCCCGATGAATGCGCTCATCAAATGCTTCTTGCGTACAGCCAGTCGTACCGCGTTATTGACGCGCTTGTTTGGCAAGTAAGTGATGCGTTTTTTTAGTAAATGGTTCATATCAAGTCCCTCTCGATTTACATTGGATAGTAAAGACTCCGTTCACACATGAATGGTTTAGTCGGAGTTATAAACCAATTCCGCCAAGACGTTTCCGTCCTTGGATGTGCTGATGCCGTGGCATCTATGAACTTTTTTGTGATCACACAGGGCTTCATATTTGGTCTCATTGACTACGGTCTTATCAGCATTTCACAATGCGTATTTTCGTTAACCCCCACGTTCTATACTTTCTCAAGTTATGAAGCAGAAGCGGCACGAGTAGTTGAGGCAACCCATCCAAGTGTTTTGTTGAAGCAACACTTTTTGGCTTTCAAGTTGTTAAAGAACAGCCCTACACGAAATCGTTTAAAAGTAAATAATGGTTATTTAATCTTTATTGGTGCGTGAGTTTGTTTCGCCTAATCTTGCAATAGATGCGAATTTGTCTAGATGATCTTTAATTCGGATAGTAGCTTCTGAGCGCATGCTTCTATCTGAATTTACGCCTGATTTTATTAATAATTTAGAGTAAATTTCATCAAGCTCTATAGTTATTTTCTTTCCTTTTTTTGTCATAAAAAATGACCTATTAATCTATTTTTGCCTAGAAACACATACATATTAGGGTAAAAAAAAGTTAGTAGAATTAGCTAAAAGCAAACTAATGTTGTTGCATATTGCTATATATAGCGATAGTACGCAGAAAACGATTCAAATATATACCTCGTAAATCAGATGTGGTTTCACACTCAAAAATGACTTTCAAGTTAACAAAATGCTTATCTATGGCTGTTTTAGAACATCGTAAAGAATGAGAAATATTTTTTTGTGTTTTACCTAAAGCATACATTTCTAAAATACGAAATTGCCGTTCAGTCAGTTCTGGAAATAGGTGTTGAAACGAATGTATTTTTATTATGTTATTATTTGTCATATCGATAGCCTAATTTCTGTTAAACAGAGGTTAGTTTATTCTGTTTAACAGAAAAGAAAAGTTAAAATGAAAAAAAAATATAATCCATCAACTACATCTAAAACAGAATTTGTGGGCTTTAGATGTCCTATTGACACTTTTGAAAAAATGAATAGTTCAATAAAAATCAGCAATTTAAGTAAAACTGGGTGGTTAGTAGAAGCGGTGTTAGAAAAGATCAAAAAAGATCAAAAAACACTTGAAATGAACTCTGATGACACTTGATATTTGAGGGATATTTGGCTATTATCGTCATATGTTTTGAAGTAAAAGTGCATTACATAGCACGCTACTACATAGTTTTCTATGTAGTGTATTTTTCAAAATTAGAATGTGTTGAGGGTGGTACCTTGACTATATAGCATTTGCAAAAAGCCTGAACTTTCCAAATGGGTTCAGGCTTTTTTGTATCCATTGAATAACTAGTTGATTTTTTAGTCGATTCTGTTTATAGTTTTTTCAATGTTCAGCGACCAACTGAACAAACCTATAACATTTGGAATCAATTTTATGAAAACCCAACCTAGTTGCACTTTGCAGCCTCAAAGACTCAGACACCATTTCTATCACCATAATGCCCTAGCGTATGCTTTGTGTACTTATGTTGAGGATGTGTGTCATGGCCTTCGCTGAATCCTCAATATCACGCCCACAACCTACACCCGTCACGCCGAATAAGGGCGAGTATGATGCCGAATACCGTGCTAAGCGTAAGTTACGCAAGCAAACGTTAATCGAGTTGCATCATGATGTGGTTGAGCGCGAAAACCAAAAACTGCAAGCCCAGGACAAAACCGCTAACTTTGCGATTGGCTTTCGTGCTAGACGATTACTGAGAAATGGTGAGGTTGAAACCCTGCCACAGGAATTTGCCCGTATTTTAAAAGGGTGTGAAGAGTTCATCGAGAACCCGAATCGATTCCCTTCACTGCGTGCTTGGTGTGATGCGACCAATAATGTTCAATCTCGACGTCTTATTGCCAAGGTGCTTGCCTGCATCTTGCCGAATACCGATCTGATTGGTGGCCGTGTCGGTGTGCCGACAGAGGCGGGCATTAGAACGATTAGTTACGATCAGTTACAAGAAGACTATGCGCTTCGATTCGGTGAGTTCATTTCCCCGAACAGCTTCAAAAAAGCAATCCAACACTTAGGCCACGCCGGTTACTTTCATTCCGAACGCATCAATGTGTGTGTCGATAAAAAAGGCGGAACGGTGCGTAGTGCGGCGGCATTCAAGCAATTTACAGAGCGTTTTTTCTCTGATCTGAAAGTCGTGCGTTATAGCAACATTTGTCAGATGATCATTGCCACAAGAGAGCGGCAGAAGAAGAAAGGGTTACGGTTCTTTTGGGTGGCTCGACGTCTCTTAATGGAAGGGGTGCAGCAAATCTTCAATGCCTCGACACTCGACGACTATGCTGACACGACCTCAACGGTGTTTTCTGCTTACCAACACCCTCAACAAGTCCCATTATAGCGATCTTAACGTATCCGCGAGAGCGGAGGATTTTGCACGTCTGAACCTTGTTGAATGTCTTATATTCTTTGATTCCCCCCTTTGCTCTACGTAGAAGTGTGATCTCCCTCTATTTCCCTAGCGATGTTTTTAATACGAAGATGAGAAAAAACTTATTCACAAGAAAGATAGTGCAAGAAATAAGCCCTAGAAAGCTGTTCAATAAAAGCACTCAATAAGGCATGTAAGTTAGAAGACTCTGTAACTAGATTAATAGTAAGATAAATATAAAAATAAATAGTAAAAAGAATAAAACACGCAGCAAGCTGCTATCAAGTACCTCCCATTCAATCATCAGCACCTCCACTCTCTTTATCTTATTAGATCATTGAACGGGCCCCATCGAGGTAATCTACATATTCATCGATCTCTTACCCCTCTCAATACTGACAACATAAAGAACGCGTGATAGCACTTTTTTGTCATCCGACAGGACAATAATCCACTTATTTCAACCTTTATCAGAATAAGAGCAGCTTAGCAGGAAGGAGGAGGAGTGGAATGACAGCAATATTGGCACTGAAACGCACCAGAAGCGATTCATTCATGCTTAGGGGTCATTAGCTTAGTATATTTCACTGCGTTCAATATAAGAGCGTAAGCGGGGTTATATTGAACGATGCTCTTTGTCGATCGCTGAAGGCCTTTTCAGATGAGATGAACAGTGACAATGTAACACGACAAATGAATTATTTTTAGACGGTTAATATGTGATGTGAGGCCGTTACTTTTAAGCATGCGGTGTATATAATCACTGTGATTATATACAGTGCTTACTTAAAGGTGTTGTATGAAAATTGAATTGATGGTGAATAAAACCGGATCACCGAAAAATGGGTTGGCCAAATTGGAGAATGAGTTTACTCGACGCATTGATGCTTGATGGCCAGAGGCACATATTCGGTTACGCAAAGGAAACAGCAATAATTTGACTGTATTAGACGCATCAAAAAGTGAGAAAGAAGCGGTAGGCAAACTATTGGAAGATATGTTTGAAGAAGCAGATGAATGGCTCTATGGAGAATAAATTGACGGGTTGATTGACTTATAAAATATGTTGATTGCCCGTCAGTTTTTGACTGACAGCGTATGCCTGACGACGTTTTCTTTTTTGCTGATATTCAATACGATATTTTATAATATTGCATGGTTGCGGTAATACCCTTTTATTTTCCAGTCGATAAGGGTGGGGTGTGTAATATTGACTTTCTACAATCGAACATAAAGACAGGTAGCCTTTACGCGCTAAAGCGCGATTAAAGGTGTTGGTGACCTGATTTTCGAGTTTTCCCCATTTGGCCATCATATCTCTCTCAATTTTTTATCACCTGTTTGATACATAATGTCTTAAAAAGTTTCATCTCCATGGTAAGGACTTTATATTTCTTATCATGAAGATAAAGTCCTATGGAACGAAAATGTACGCTATAAAATGGGGTCGAAAATCGATGAGTAGACCGGTGTGTACACTAAGTGTCATTTTTAAGATGCATACCTTGCGTTAAGATAACCAGGCTCCTTATTTCTTACTCAAATCCTGCAAATACTGACCAATTTCACCATCTAACACGTTACGCAATTCAATGTTATCGGTCTTAAGATTATTCAATCCCGTTTGAGATTCAGATAATTGCGCTTTCAGCTCAGCAATGATATTACGTGCATCTTTCAATTCGGCGCCTAGTGCAGATTCAGATACTCTTGCATCGGTTAGCGCATTCCGGGTTTCAGAAACATTATCGCTATATTCACGATTACTCACTTTTAACTCAGCAATTTGGCTTTCAAAATTACCTAATAGACGTTCACTGGCTTTCAGCTCAGCCGACGCGGAGGCGAGTTGCTGCTTGCTTTCATCATGCTTGGCTAACTCAGCAATCAAGTTATGCTGGCTGCTGGATAGGTTGTCATTCGATTGGGTAAGCGCTTGCTTCAGTTCATCGACCTGAGCATTTAGGCTAGCCACTTCCACAGCATGCTGGTTTATTTTCTCTTTATTGGTGCTCTGCTCACGAGATAGTTCAAGTTGTGAGGCATCTAACTGTTGGCGTAATGTGGCACGCTCATCGATGGACGCATCACGCTCTGATTCCAGCTGGCGAACGCGGGCTTCTGTGTCTTTTAAACGCTGCTCGGTCACATCAACTTTACTCAGTACCTCTCGCACAATGACGTCTTGCTCGTCATGATCAGATTGGATGGTCAGTTGGTGTTGTTCAATCAATGAATTGGCCGCTTTCTGTGCTGCACTCCAAATGATTTTCATGGCATCCCCCATGGCATCCTGAGCATTATTGGGCAAGATGATCTCTTCTGGCAATGCAGCTTTCATTGCAACCTGACCCGCATCAGATCCTTCCCACACTTTCAAATGCTTCTGGATCGTGCTGTAGCTACCCACCCCCAAGGCTTTATGGACTTTGAGTACGGTTGGCTTTTCACCTTGCTCAACAATCCGATTTGCCGTGGTAAACACATTTTCTACTGTTACTTTTGCCGCAACCATCCACCTTCTCCCCGCCTAAATACCCATTAAGACCATTGTATAATAAACAGCCGTTATAGTTAAGTGTAATTATGATAATTACAGTAATTATGGATATTGATAAAACCCCAACAATGACAATTTATGTTGGTTACTGAATGCCTTAGAGGGGTTCCATTGGACCTCCCCCTAACGGTGTTTTTCAAGATAATTGTTCCAAGTGATTCGAACGCCGCTGAATAAGTTTGTCTAGTACAAATAGGCGTGTGTTATACTGTGTGAATAATTAACACTGGAGGCTGTTATGGGTCGAACTACGAGTGTCACAATTGGCGAACCGCTTGATAGTTTTGTGACAAAAATGATTAAAAGTGGACGTTACGGTTCAACGAGCGAAGTGATGCGTTCAGCATTGCGCTTACTTGAGCAGCAAGAGTGCCAAACTGATATGTTACGACGCGCTTTAGATGACGGTGATTCGAGTGGCGAAAGTCCGTTTTCTCTAAAAGATATCGCTGCTCTGAAAAAGAAGTCGCTGAATGTATAAACTCTCGAATAAAGCAGCCAATGACTTTGGCGGTATTTATGAATATACATATTTGAATTTTGGTGAAGTACAAGCGGATATTTACACTGATGAAATGGATAATTGCCTAAATGCTTTAGCTGATGCGCCATTAATCGGGCGTGACTGTCATTATTTAAAGCAAGGCATTCGTTGCTACGATCACCAACATCATGCGATTTTCTATCGTGTTCGTGATTGCGATATTTTTATCGTCAGAATATTGCATCAACAGATGAACCCTATGCTTCACCTCTAAATTGATAAAACGAGCTTTGGTCTCGCTTTTTAGTTGAAATGAATATTATGATTAGCACTGTTTAATGGTAAGGAATCTCAATATTCCTTACCATGAACATAGGATGGCGCAAACTGACTCTTTTTCACCTCCGTTATTGCCTACGTTTCTTTCGTTGCCATTCAACGGCGCATTATTGAACAGATATTGCCTTTTTACCGTCATGTGAATACACCTATCCCGTACTGGCCATCTGGCCGGCATCATACTCGCCTGCACCAACGTCGAAGCCGTAAACTCTGAGAGTGGCGTTCCCGCTCGATACCCATTGAAAACCAACCGACTTTGGCACAGCACACATTCATACGGGTCAACATTCACATACCCTTTCAGCATCGCGGCATAACCAGGCAAGGTGGGTTTCTTTCTCTCTTCCATGTCTAAGGTGTTATACACTTTGGGCAACATCTCCCCCCGATGACGGTTGGACAGAAAGCCGTAGTTACGGATCATTTTGAAGCTTTTGTCGGGGATATGCTCAACCAACCTTTCTATTAACGCGGCCGGCGGCAGCGTTAAGCTTTCAATCTTACCTGTTCGGTGGTTTAGATAATCAAACGTCAACATGCCGCCTTTGCTGT
>PJEL010002055.1_pt1 | contig 19035 bp, 15 predicted proteins | sample 1853271 | NCBI WGS metagenome assembly PJEL01 (sample SAMN08108733, study PRJNA415343) | Invertebrate metagenome, whole genome shotgun sequencing project. | host: Globobulimina | place: Sweden: Gullmar Fjord | collected 2015-08
AGGTTCTCGTGTAGTTCCAGTTAAAGTGTTGCATTAGCACTAGTAGAAAGGCTAGATGTAGTAGACTCTAAGGATAGACTCCAAAGACTTATGTAGTAATTGAACTCCTCGACTCGGATAGATTCGAGATCTAATATACAGAATTAGGTTTGACCCATCCTAGAATATGTGTAATGGTTTCTGCTAATCCTCACTGTGCATTTCTGTAGTAACAAGGACCCCTATACCAGCACGGTTGTAAACCCAAAAGATTTGACTGCTATCTGCAATGATACCTGCACAATCCTGCCGATCTCCAGATGAATCTGAACGATTACACTAACATTCGGGCTATTATTAGTCTCATGAGTGACCTGAGACCCCATGTTTATGCTTTTCTATCTATGCATCATATCAAGCTTGTGCATCATGGCATGCAATTGCCATGAACGAAGCAACGTGCATTCAGGCGACTGAGACAGATCTCTTCATGAATTCTTGTATCTGCGCCAGAAAAAGTATATATGTAATGTTCAAAAATAATTTAATGGATAAGAGACTCAAATAACGCTCTATTTGAGCGAATCTAATCACGACAGTAATTCGTCATGGCAAGTGTGCTGACCAACCGCAGGGGACGTCAAGAACAGCAGGCAGATGCTGATCGCATCAAATACGCCCCTCGGAGAAGGAAAAATAATAACAACCCTCCTTTGTACACTACTTTTGAACAGGCACCCAAGCATTTGCGAGATAACAAGTTTATTCTAAAAGGTTACAGAGCAAACTTTGGCTTCAAGTCGGCCTTGATATCAGCCCTGAAACTACACAACGAGACTGGAAATATATGGAGTCATTTGATAGGTATGTGTATCGATCTAAAAACAGAACTGTGTCGAAGGCATTGACGACAGTGTTTCTTTGCAGGTTTCCTCATCTTTGCCATGCTCACAAGTGCAGTATATTATAGGCCACCTTCACCACTATCTATCGGTAGAGATTTTGTTCAGGTGATAGAATCGAAATGGGAATCAAATTTTGGAACAGAGAATTTATATGATATTGTTTCGACTGCAGCAGCATGGGAGAAAAGTTTGGTCAAATTTGGAGCAGAGCAGTTGAAAAGTGTGGAGGATGTTCTCAAGTCAATCGGCAGGCATAATATTCAAGAAATCGCCACACTGGGAACAAGCTTTCAGTCAATAAAAGAAAAGTTAACTGAATACAAGGATACTGGTATTGAAGAATTGATGCATGTAGAGCAAGTTGTTTCCAATTATAGCCAACAGGCTTTGCATGATGCAGAGATTGCAGTATACCGATCTCTATGTTCTCTTGTAGATGTGACGTGGCCTGTTCATAGGTGGCCGATGTATATTTTTACAACAGGAGCAATGGTTTGCCTGTTGACATCATCAATATGTCACCTTTTTGGTTGCTGTTCAGCTCATGTGGCAATGCTCATGTGGCAGTTTGATTATGCAGGTATAGCAGTGTTGATTGTCGCCTCTTTCTTTCCACCAGTGTATTATGGCTTTCTATGCAAATCTACATATGTCGTGACGTATTTGGGAATAGTTTCAGTCTTCGGATTGGCCACCATAGCAGTCACGTTAATGCCAAGATTTCAGGAGCCACAGTATCATGCATTTAGGGCGGGTGTGTTCACACTCTTAGGTCTCTTTGGTATTATTCCGGTAGCTCATGGATGGATCATACATGGATCTATTGCAGAAGTTCATCATGCACTGGTACTTGATGTATGGATGGGAGTTATTTATTTATCTGGAGCAGCAATTTACACATTTAAAATCCCTGAGAGATGGTGGCCTGGGAAATTCGACGTGATTTTCCATTCTCATCAACTGTTTCATGTAGCTGTCGTAGTTGCAGCAATGGTTCACTATAAAGCATGCAATTTGATGATTCAGTGGAGAGATTCTAGTGGTGGCTGCCTCCATTCAGCCTAAATTTTTGCAGTAAAATTTTTTGTCTAGATTACAACGTTTTGCTATATTATACTATTATTTTTGTAATAGACCAATCAGTAATACAAAATCTATAACTAAATGATATTTACTGTGCAGCTGCATTTCTCTTCTTGTGCTTACGGCTACCCTCTTGGAGCCTCTGACCCTCTGGAATTTCATACTCCTCAAATGGAATGACATTCACCTTCTTGATCCTTGAATTCTTATCAAATTTCACGACTCCATCAATCAAAGAGAACAATGTGTAGTCCTTTCCAAGTCCAACATTCTTTCCTGGGTGCACCTTGGTCCCCAATTGTCTAATAATAATACCTCCTGCTGGGACAGGTTGTCCTCCATACACCTTCACACCACGTCTCTTACTGTTAGAATCTCTTCCATTCTTGGTGGAACCAGCTCCCTTTTTATGTGCAGCTTCAATTGTCAACATAGCGTTGTGAGCCACGCGAGCGCTTTGCTGGGATGTCAGCAGCCGGCATTCTCCCCTCATGAAAGCTGAGGTAGATGCTGATGATGTCATTGTAGAGGCAAACATTGTGATATCTATGATATAAATAATGTATTTAATGCCTTCCATTCCCGTGCATTGGTCCATTTTGTGCATGTGGTCCATCGATGGCCAGGACGTGGTAGAGATAGCCATGGCAAAATGGTCAAAATAATTCGAGAGTAGCGGAAACCAAAGGATGGGACTGAATCAGTTTCTGAACCTCATCATGACTTCTCTGTAACGAAATGAGATGATTTCAATTTCATACAAACTTTTAATTGATTTCGTAGCAGTTTGTGTGGCCGTTCTGGGTTCTCCTGATCGGTTCAACCCCGAACGACATCCCAACTACCTCTCACAATCTGCGTGTCTCCACAGAAGAGCAAGAATATCTTTATTTTTATTTTAGCTTTTGCTGATTATTAAAATTATAATAGGCTAATATAATATCATCATGGTTACTGTCTCTGGACAAAAAGAAAACCAACCCGTTGGCAATGGCCAGGACATGCTGAGCAGTGGGGAGCTCAAAATGATGCTTGGGCAATGTCTCAAGATGGCATCAGAAAACAAAATTACAGCTCATAATACCTGGGGGCTACCTCTAATCGAACACTTGGATGATTTGATCCAAGAGGAAGGGTACTCTGGGAGAAGAACCAATTTTCAGAAAGCCTCTGTAACTCTGGATGCCGGGGTGAAAATCTATTCTTACCGAGTTGATTCTGTGCATACAGAAACCTTCAAAATGCTTGGTGGTTTGGGAAGAGCCGGTATCGAGGAGGACGGACCTGGAGAACTTGGTGATGGAGGAGTGGGACATGCAAGTCCCTCAAAGAGGAAGAGAAGGGGTGGCGACTTGCACCCAGAATCAACGCTTGAGAGTTCCATAGAGGCTCTAAATGTCAAAAAGTTTGATTTAGCTTTTGCAGTAGATCCTCTTTTCCACAAAACCTCGGCACAATTTGATGCAGGAGGTGCACATGGTTTGCTGCTGAATAATCTTTCTGTGTATCAAGGGTGCAATATTGTATTCGACTCTATGGATATTCCGGATAGAGCTGTAGATTCAAGGAACCATGATATACGTGGAGATGAATCATCTGCATGTATTCGTGGTGAAGCTGAGGGCATGAATGCTATTTTGGAGGAACTGGATTGTGTTCGAATTGCCCCAATCCTGGATGATATTACGAATATTGCGTCTGCTTCGGGGTCTTTGATGACAACCCCTGCAGAAGAAATTATTTCAAGAGCACTAGATAGTGTGAATACGAGTACGACAGCCATGATCGAAGATGTTGGCTCGTTCAATGCAATGATGGGATCTCAACAAGATGATCATACTGGTTTTGACATTATTGACAGCGCTTGTTATGACGACGACGATGGTCAGGATGTATTTTATAATGACGATAATACAGCATCTATTGGGCTCGGGGAGGAGGCAATCCATTGGTTGGTGAATGCTTCGCTGGACTCGAAGGTAGACAATGGGAAAAACACGTCTTGGACTGGCGCCTCCCACTGGAAATATAGAGGAGCACCTTCTGATTCCAAGGCTAAAACATCACAGAGAGGATCAAAAAATGCACCAGAGCCGATTGACTTCACGATATTGATGGAAATCGAGAATCCAAACATTCCATTGGAGTCAAAGAGGAGAAGGAAAAAGACAGCTGGAACTGAGAGGAATCTACATAATACCAAGACACTTCTTCCAGAAGATTATAGGTATTCTGTAGACATGCTAGGAAAATATTCTCTCCGACCTGACTATGTGTCTCTCCTTCGGAGTCGACATGGGGTCACAGAGCACGGTGACTATGATGAGGCAGACTATGGATCATGGGGACCAAATGATGGTGGTATTCCCGAATGGGGCGATGAAGATTCTAATGCCTTGAATCTCGCCCAGGCATCTCACAAGGTCGAACAAGTGGAAGTTTCCTATTGCAAGGCTGCTAAACAGGTAGATGTGAAGGCCCTAAAGGAGCTCATGTGGAGGGGAATTAACATGACAGCAGACACTCGTGTGAAGCAAGGCGTTGAAAACCCACGTGACAACATTACATTTGCAGATGTGTTATCTACTGTACCAGAAGAGAATCATGCAGGTCGCTTGGAAGATCTATCGGTTCATCTATGTTTCATTTGTGTATTACATCTTGCAAATGAGCATGGGCTCGTCATAGAGGGAGTCCAAGAGCTGAATCAACTGATCATCAGCAACGTCCCTGCGTCTGATATTCAATACATATGAATGATTTGCTCTCTCACACACATAGTGTGTCTGTTTGTCTATTGTAACAAGACTGAATCTATGCTTCTTGAGAAAGACCTGCTCTCTGTTCGAGAACTGATACCCTACTCTTGAGAGATTTCGTTTCCTCTTTCATCTACACGGCAGTGACAGGCGTCTATTATTAAGCATATCAATAGCATCCCACCAAAGTCTAGAAGAAACGTACCGCATCCAGCACAATGGCGTAACTTTGATCGATATCATGTTTCAACTGATACATGCAAGCCACTGTTGCAACACCAAGTCCAGCCAAGAAGGAGGATACTCGTGCACGAAACAACACCGACATGTTTAATTTACGCTTTTATTGACTGTGATGATCTATTAAAAAGAAATTAAGATCACTACAAGCCTCCAATGGTCAATTAAGAAACTGGTACAGATCAGCTCTTCACCATCATCCAAGGAATTGAATCTTTCTAGCAATACTCAAGTGTATTTATATATTCAAAACAATAATTTTAATCAGACTTCTTCAGAAACAACGATGAAAAAAGAACGTTGATATTAAAAAAATAAATCGAGAATTCGAAGCGAATTTAAAATGCCATTCAAAGGTTTCCTGAGAGTTTCTCATATTTGAAATTAATTGCACATGTACAATACGAGTTGATTGATTATTTCGTAGCGACTGTCCTTGGTGTGGTGAGACGTCTCAACCATGGAAGTGGATGACGAAATCTCTGTGGAGCTCCAAGGGAGATCCTGTTTCGCGGTAGAATTTCCAGGATACATAGAAAATAGAGATCGTGCTCTTTCCACAATGGGTGGTATTGAGGGATTGCAAGAACAGCGCAAGGCCCGACCAAAAACCCTTACTTTGAAACTTCGACCTGAAGACGACTTTTGTCATCCAATTGTGAGTAATGACGCCAAAAAGTCGTCAATGATGCTTCTTAGGTTACAAGATGGGGTGTCATCGCTTTGCACAGTTCCCCTGGTCTATCAATTCCGCTCCCCTGCTGACCTCCAGATGCAGGGAGGAGAAGGGTCTTTTGACGATGAGCGAGCATATTGTACACCCCCTGTGTTTCAAGTCGAGGGTCCTATTGAGTATGCGATCGATGCTTATGGTTTCAGGAAAGGAAAATGCACGAACGGAAACGTTGGGCTTGGCATGATTGCCCTCGATTATGACATCCCGTATACTCCAAATGACGAGGCTGGTTATTTTGATGACAATATGCAGGCAATGGATACAAGGTTGCCTCGAGTTGGACAAATCTTACAAAACATTTTTAACAAACGCCCAGTATATTTGAACGAAGCACTCCTATTGGAGTTGAAGATGAAATTTCCCAAGGAGACTCTTTCTGCTGCTGATGTTAATGAACAGTTGATGACCTTGTGCTACAGGTTTACCTCTGGTCCTTGGAGATCTTCATGGGTTCGAAAAGGGTACGATCCACGAAAAGATATGAAATCGGGTAAATATCACGTCATCTCGCTCATTCGAGACGAGGAAAGTGCAAGTTCAGATGAAGATCATGACAGGGATCTAGTGACGCACGACAACTATACTGAGGTCTGCTCTTTGAATTTTCCTGCCCATGGACCAAGTATAAAAAGAGTTCATTTGGTGGATATTTATGACCAGGCTATTAAAGAACGTCTAAAGAGTAGTGTAGAAGTACCATCCAGGACTTGCACTGAGGAATGTGGGTGGCATGTTGAATTTGCCCTAAGTAAAATGGCTGATAGGATCAAAGACATTGTAGACAACGAGGGTGGTACAAACATATCAGTGTCATATCACGAGGCAAAGGACGAAAACAAATATTGTCTAGATGCATTCAACCCAGTCTCTGATATCATGGATGAGAACAAAGGTCAACTACCCTCCATGCTGACAACACAGGAGGCCACACAATTCTTTGATATTATCCCTAATGAATATTACGACAACATTGCTTCAAATTTGATCCAAAAGAAATAGTAACAAAGTGATAAGACTTATACCTTTACAAGAGCAAAATAAGAAAATATCATAAGAAGTAATCATAGAGTACAAAAGACTTGCTTTTTCAAACCAGTCTTCTTCCTAACCTTTGTCTCTTGAGGTTTCTGCGGCGTTGTCCATAAGAGCTCAAACCAGCTCTTTGTCCATAGACATTCATGGCAGCCACTCTCTGTCCATACGCCGAGACTCTTTGTCCATAAGCAACAGGAACCTTGGCTTCAGAAGCCGTAACTTGCTCCTTGTCTTCTTTTCCACTAATCTCTACAGTCTCTTCCTTCTCCTCTTCTTTGTCTTCCTTGGCCTCAATCTCCTTTGGATCAACAGTATTTCCACCTACTGCAGCATATCCAACTCTTCCATTTGCTGTTTCAAGGACAAACAAACAAGAATTTGGTCTTGTACTTTGATCAAACACGGTCCATCCACTATTTTCAACAATCTTCAGATCCTGCTGACAAATGTCCTTAAGCTTTGACTTCTTGGCATCCTTTCCAGTCAGCACAGTAAAGGTCTCACACTGTGCAGTACTAGGGCTCTGAGAAGATAAACTTCCCAATTCCTCATAGTTCCAAATGTGTCCCGGTCCATGAGAAGAGCAAGAAGCCCACATCTGTCCTTTTGGCTCTGTAAGTAAGTCTCTTCCAAGAGAAAGCATATCATTTCTCATCCTCACCTTGACGCTCTTCAAGGACGAGCATCCACCGGACGATGATGCACAAGCAGCCTTTGCATCTTTAGAAGGACAAACTTCAAATGTGATCGATCCTTTAGTAGACTTATGCGTAATTGTGTATGGGAACTCGGAACCCTCACTACCAACTTCATACAAGAAGGAAGTTGGATCGCAAACCTGGTTAAGACAAACTTCTTCTCCTCTGCAAACTGCCTTCAACTTTCTCGAGTTTCCATAAGAGTTTGTTTCTGCGCCGGATGCAACGCCAGTTGCGAGCAAAAGAAACATGCCTCCTGTCTTGATGATGCTGTAGCCAAACATTGTCGGTTGGGATATCCTGCAGTATACACACCTCAGAGTTAGAGTGCGACATATGGGATCCAATCAAAGAGCAATCCATATAAATATTATATCTTTCGATGTATAGAGAAGGTTATGTGTCCATATGAGGTCGGCAACCTGGACGAGGACAGATCTACATTTGTAGATCTGTTGAGCACATCGTCGGAAGGAGAGTCACATACCTTGATGCGTAGCGTGATAAAGTCGTACGAGAGTGGTTGTAACTACCTAAAGTATCTGCCTATAATAACGTGTGCCTAAATTTAAAGATTCAGAAATGTGCCATGTCGAGTTTGTTGGAGACTGATATCAGCTATTGAGATCTCGATTTGACCCCGGACCCCCCCTAAAAAAAAGATACATTCAACCGACCCATGGTAATCTCTGGCAGTGCACACAGTCGCGCCGAGCGAATTGGCTAGTTGCTTCTTCGGGGTGTAATTTGTAGGAAGCGTGTTTCAGTGGGTGCGGGTGATTCCAAGCCCCACATAACCTGGAATGGTATCTGACCACCCATGATATATATGGGCCATTTATGGCGGGGGAAATACTGATAACTTTTGTTTCTCTTGAAGCAAAGGGGGGACTGATTTCTTTCTTCCCTATCGTGATAACTCAGTGGACAGTAGATTTCATTCTTCCTGTGTTACTATGTTTGATGATAGACTCTGTTGGGGTGATTTTTTGAAGATAAGATCTCAGTCTTACAACAAACGGACTAACGAGGGAAAAAATTGCAATCTCTCTCCAAAGAACGTTGAATCGTGCAACACCGTATATTACAATGCATTTATCGGTAAATAGTCCTTCTAATCATATGTCCAGTTCTTCTTCGTCTGAAGCATCGTCGTCTTCTCCTGCATCAGCTGCAAGGCCCAGATCATTCAGATGGTCATCGGCATCCCCATGCCCTGCCTGTTTCATCATGTCTAATTCTGCATCTTCTTGAGCTTGTGTATTCATAGCAGCAAGTTCCTCTTCTTCTAATTTACGCTCCTCTTCCTCTTTACGCCTAGCCTCCTTTTCCCTTTCTTCCTCGGCCTTTAGGGCACGTTGTTTTTCCTCCTCTTTCTTCCTTGCAGCCTCAGCCTTAGCCTCCATCATTTTGCGTTCTTCCTCTTCTTCCAGAGCTTTTCTTTGTTGCTTCAATGTATTTTGCTCCTGCTCCTTGCTTTTAAACTCCGTCCACAATGCATCGTTCTCATCACCAGGTGGCTTTGAAACATCAGCTGGCACTGTTCCCATTGAGAGGTCTGCCCATCCTTTTGCATCTTGTATTTGGACATCCTTCTTCTGGCCAGTTGCACTCTTCTTTATTATTTGAGGCTGAGTTCCTGGACCCGTAGCGGAAACAAACGTTGTGAGATCGTGCGCCCTAGCTCCCCCTGCATCAGGACCGATTACAACATTGGATTCAACATGTACAATTGTCAGTTGGGCAACCATCATGTAAAATACCAATGTGGTGACAGATTGGAAGGTGATGATACGATGCAAAAGATCACAGAATGAGACAAATGTTGAGGAGAATATCAAATATGTGTGGGGTTACTCGTCAGTCTGCATTGGTGCAGGCTTGTCATCAGGTTGTTTGTCAGTATTGTCATTATCCTCAGCAGCCATATTGTTGGCTTGAGTCTCGTTGGTTTCTGTCTTTGCCGTTATTGTTTCACCACCATTTCCAGTAGTGTTGTCCCTCTTTTGGTTGGATGCCATACCTTCAGATCCACTTCCACCCTCTCCATTTGCTTCACCTGTCCTCTCATGGTTGCTGTCAACTGTTGGAGTCTCCCCAGTGGCTGTGACAGTACGTTCAGCACGAGGAGGCTGCTTTGCAGCCACTTCAGCAATTACTGTCTCCACATACGCTTGGATTTTCCATAGTGTGTCATTGTCAAGGGCGTCAATATCTACTTCCACTTCATCTTCGCCTTCAGTTTTTGGTGCCGATGGACTTTCCATTATTAAATCTAAAATCAGACCCATCTGCTCACCATTTATGTGATGAGAGATAGCATGGCTAAGCTTGCGTTTTTCTTCAAATGTCATTGCCCTGTTAGGCCCTGGTTCCTTTGGTCCATGCTGCGAAACGGCTTTTTCTGCTAAAGTTTGCAATTCTTCGTCAACTTCCTTGATTTTATCGGGCAAAGATTTGGCCTCTGCATCCAGTCTGTCCATAGCAAGCTTATGGCGTTTCATTTCACCTTCCCATTCCTCCTCAACACGCTTTAATTCCCACTTCTTCTCAAATGAATTTGATGCAGAGTCTCCAATTGTTCTCACAGAGTGTCCCTGAGGGTTGAACAGACGACAATTCTCAAAGCATAGTCTGACGTCATCTCTAAACTCATACACGTTTTTATAATACGATTGACTCTCCAGATTCTTTTTAATCGTACCCAAATCTCTTGGGTCCTTGATGATTTCATAATATCCAGCATACAAGTCTCCTCTGACAGGTTCCCCAAAGTACAGTTTAGTGTTGTTATTCTTCAACAGATCTGCCACAATTCTCGTGCAACTCTGCCATACTTTCCTCTTAAGTTCATTGTGATGTCTTTTCTCTGCTTCAATCCTGGCTTCGACGGTATTTCCAATCGCCGCCTGATTCCCTCCGAGTTTTTGCTTCTTCGCTATTTGTTCAATCGATCGAAGCACCTGCGCCTTTTGATTTCTAACCGTCTCTAATTCAGATTCAAGCGCCCGTTTCTTTCGCTGACGTTCCTCCTGCGTTGCCCCAATCATCGCGACAGCAACTTCTGGGGTGGCTTGCTGCTCGGTGACGAGAACTCCTGGTGTTCCTGACATGATGGAAGGTAGTAAAATAATCTATAAATGAATATAGTTTCCTACCAAAAGCAGAGATTCAATTCTCAGCAATCTCGAAAAAAATCAACAACGTGGACACGAGAAAAGTTGCAGAGCGTCTGCGAGGGCCAGCAGCGTGTTTAGCAGTTCCACTAATATTGAAATAAATTATCAAGCTCCATATGTAAGGACGTGGTAGTGTTTGAGTGCCGCAGTGGTCCTCATTACCGCGAGGTCCTGACAATTCTAACATTTTTTTCTCCTGGAGAGAAAAATCTCTTCTCCCAGAATAACGTTTAAATCAGCGAGTATCTGGGAACATTTGTGGATAATATACACCCAAAATACATTTACCAGGCTGTATTTGGGGTAAATATGGTCGTATTGGCTCTTTCACAGAGAGTGTGGAAACACCCACATGTCCCTAGCATTCGTCCAGTAAACATTCCTGCTAGCATTTTCCCCATCTTGAATCGGAATAATATATCTCATCATTGTGCACGGGGCCCTCTCGTCACCCGTGTGTCGCAGAAAGATCAGAGCCTTGTGGACCAGGAAACTTCTGTTTTGTCCTCACCTCAAAATAGAGGGCGAACATTTAACGTAGTGATCACTGGAGGATCAAAAGGTGCAGGAAAGGCACTAGCATCAAAATTTTTAGAGTATGGGGATAATGTTCTCATATGCAGTAGGGATGAAGAACGTGTGCAGGCAACCGTGCAGGCATTGCAGAAGGGTCTTACATCCTCTGGCAAGATAGTAGGGAAAACGGCCGATGTAACATGTGCCAAGGACATGAATGATATAGCATCATATGCTCAAGACATATTTGGGTCTGTTGATATCTGGGTGAACAATGCTGGTACCAATGCATACACATTTAAGCCATTTTTTGAGCAGAGTGACGAGGATATAGCATCAGTTGTAAATACAAATGTCCTTGGGGTAATGTACGGGACAAAAGCTGCCATAAATATCATGAGGAATCAGCCAAAAGGTGGACATATATTCAATATGGATGGTGCCGGTGCAGATGGTAATGCCACGCCACGATTTGCTGCATATGGGGCAACAAAACGATCCCTCGAGCAGTTGAACAAAAGCATTCGTGCAGAGCTAGGCATAGCAAAGATATCAAACGTCGGTATACACGCAATTTCTCCGGGAATGGTGACAACAGAGCTCCTGATGGCTGGGGCAGATAACAGGTTTTCTCGTCTCATGATCAACTGTCTGGCAGAAGAGCCGGACACAATGGCCAATTTCTTGGTTCCAAGAATCCGCGAGGTTCCAGATAAGATAGAAAAGTCGTTTCTCCCTTCAATACTGTTGGGGCAGTACATTAAATTCCTGACTCCAGTGAAGGCATACTCACAAATCATTATGAGACTGGTTGCAGGGCAGAGAAAGGACAAATATGTGATAGAAGAACAAGATGAGTAAAATGACTGTTTACCAATGACCTGTGTAAGACAATATCTCCCTGGAAAGGTTGTGTGGTATCGTACATGCGATAGTATAATGCCCAGCATTGTCCTAGCAATTGCTACTTGCAAGTACATATTCAGGGTGATCACCCATCGTGAGCATGGTATCCCACGTGGATGTGGTATCTCGAGAGAGATACACGCCTCTTATGTAGCCTCGACCTGACACATTCCCCATATCACAATAATTTCATTAAATTTGCAGAATTTTACAGGAATACGATGCAGCGAGTCTTCCTTTTGGGAAACTCTGTCTTCCCCTCTCAGACGAGGAGTAGACAGATTCCTCTTTGCTCTCTGAAGACATCAAATCATCGCATCTTTGATCGTCATTCATCTTTCATTGGTCATTATAAATCAAATGCAACAGTTTTAAATCATAGAAACAATGTATATCTTGGGAGGAGACTGTTGCAGCTCCGTGAGGTCCGTATCTTTTCAAGTTCTCGTCCCTCGTTTCATGTATATGGGCACAATCGATTTCAATCATCACCCTTTTACAATAAATTATACATATCTGAAGAATATTATCCTTACCTGGCGATGCAGGCTGCAAGCGCAGAACAAGTGACTTCTGAGACCCTGTCTGAAGAAAAAGACTCGGAAGATCAGACGCCAAAGAATGGAATCAGCATGAACGGTGTGCATTTGAATGGAAATGGGGCTGTTCCAAAAGAAGAAGAGAGTCTGAGCGCTAACATTGAAGGGTATTTGTCTGCTGATGATGCTGGTCACTTGGAAACGGCTGCCCAGGAGGCATTAGCCAAAACTGATAGGGCGAACGAAAATAACGGATCATCAGCTAGTGACTCTACCAAGCCATCAACTCCATATAAGGAGCCTGGTGGTCGCTGGGGGCGCTTTAAATCATATTCAACCTTCCAGAGAACTTGGGAAATTTGGAGTTTTGCCTTTACTTTCTTCTTCAAGCTTTGGCTTGTGAACCAAAAGTTCACATATAAGAAGAATGGAATGACAGAACAAGCTATAAGTGCACGTAAATCAGAGCTGGCTGCGTGGTTAAGGGAAGGATTGGTGAAACTTGGGCCAACATTTATCAAGATTGGACAGCAGTTCTCCACAAGGGTGGATGTTTTGTCCCCAGAGTTCATTAAAGAGCTTGAAAAACTTCAGGATAATGTTCCATCGTTTTCATCTGAAAAAGCTATTGAGATTGTAGAATCAGGGCTTGGCAAGCCGATTGATCAGGTTTTTGATGAGTTTGAGAGGGAGCCTATTGCTGCTGCCTCTCTTGGTCAAGTTCATGTGGCCAAACTTAATGGAGAAAGAGTTGTTGTGAAAGTCCAGCGTCCTGGATTGAAAGATTTGTTCGATATTGATCTGAAAAATGTCAGGGTTCTTGCTGAATGGTTGCAAAAGGTTGATCCAAAATCTGATGGTGCTGCTCGTGATTGGGTTGCAATTTACGATGAATGTTCCAGAATCCTCTACCAGGAAATCGACTATACGTTGGAAGGAAAAAATGCAGACCGATTTAGAAAGAACTTTGAAGACACACCATGGATTAAGGTGCCCAGGGTTTTATGGGATTACACTACCCCAGAGGTGTTAACCCTGGAGTATGTCCCAGGTGTGAAGATCAATAGAGCTAGCGACTTGGATAAAATGGGTATTGATCGCAAGGTTCTGGCCAGGAGAACTGTCGAGTCATATCTTCAACAATTGTTGACGTATGGGTTCTTCCATGCAGATCCACATCCTGGGAATATTGCTGTGGATGCAGAGGAAGGAGGCAGACTCATCTATTATGACTTTGGGATGATGGGAAGTATTCCAAATGATGTCAGGGGTGGACTATTGGAACTTTTCTATGGGGTATACAAAAAAAATGTGGATGGATGCTTAGATGCCTTGGTGAAAATGGGAGTGCTGGTACCTGGTGGAGATAGAACAGCTGTCAGAAGAACAGGAGAATTCTTCCTGTCTTCGTTTGAAGAAAGGTTGAAGGAGCAACGGGAGCAAAGAGATTCAGACGAAGAATATTCGGATACTTTCAAGCCTCAGAGAACAAAGGAAGAGGCAAAGCAACGAAGAAAACAAATTCTAGCATCTATTGGAGAGGACTTGCTTGTTGCGTCTGCAGACAAACCTTTCAGATTCCCTGCCACCTTTACCTTTGTGGTAAGGTCGTTCACAGTGCTTGATGGTATCGGTAAAGCTTTGGATCCTAGATTTGATATCTCGGAAATTTCTGCGCCATACGCACGTGAATTATTGTTAGAAGGCTCTCCACAGTATGCCAAACTTCAGGAAGAATGGGGCAACCGCCTTGCATTACAGAATAGGGCATTTGTAAACCTGTTCAAAGGGCCAAATATGATTGAGGATATATATGCAGTGATGCAACAGCTTGAACGTGGTGATCTTAAACTTAGAGTACGTGCATTAGAAGCAGAAAGAGCCCTCAATCGTGTAGCCATGATGCAAAAGGCAACCATGGGCGCAATTGTCTCTTCCATGTTGATCAACATGGGAACAGTTCTATCAGTCAGTGCCATGGGAGCAGCAGCAAGTGCATCTTTCGCTGGTGCAAGCGTCTTTGGAGCGATTGCGATGATCAACCTTATCAAAGTAAGGGCGGCAGAGAAGAAGGAAGCACAATTGACAGGAACAGCATAACATCTTGCTACATGACCATTCATTCTTTCCTATTTTGAAATTTATTTACAGCATTAATACCATCTTTGATTGCGTCATTCAAGATTTATGTGTAGATTTTCACGCAATTTTTCATGAAGCCGCTGGAATAGTCTTCTTTTGACTTGGTCAAATGCTTGCTCCAACCGTTCCAATTCCTGAGTAGCATTTGGATTGTACAAGAACAGGCCGTAGTAAAGCTCGAACGAATCATTTGTCGTATTTTCCACCAGAGACATCAAAGACTCATATCCTTTGGTGTCAATATCTGTTCTTTCCAGGTTCATCGCACCCAATGTTCTTCCAACAGAATGTGTAATAAATTGCGTGGATGCAGCAGCTTTATCATGCTCTTCACATGTCATTTCAACCATTCTGCATCCTTGTGACCTGAAAAATCCTATAAATTTTTCCATTCTATCTTGTCGGTCTTTTGAGGTTCCAATCCGGACGGGTTCATACATGAAGTTCAGGCCGTCCCACGAGCCTTTTCCAGAATCAGGCCCAAACATGGGGTGAGTACAGAGAATATCCACTTCCTTGGGCAAGACTTCTAACAGCAAATTTTTTGGAAACACCTTGACTGATAATACATCTACAAAGAGAGTCGATCGCTTCAATCTTTGCACAGGAAGACTACGAATAACACTATCTAGTGACAGGATAGAACTCGACAGAACCACAACATCTGGGTGTTGTTCACAGAAATCATCAATGTCCGCAAAGAATTCGGCACCAATTCCACGCGCATCCTCCGTATAATCTCCTCTAGATGTACCAATAACAGTATGCCCAGCTTCAACAAAACGACGAGCAAGAAACTGTCCAAAGTTTCCAAACCCAACAATGCCAATAGTTAGGCTCTCTTTTTCGTCCCAAGAGTTCTCAAGCTTGGCCTCCGCGTCGAATGACATTGCAGCATCCAAGCTTCTGGAATATTTCAAATTGCTTATAGAACATGGAACAGATCGCAGATCATTTGAATTTCTCGGACTTTTCGAAACACTCGACGAGAGCCGGGAGAACGACAATCGAGCTGCAGGGGCAAGCTGTACTGTTGCTCCAGAGATGACAAGGCACTGTTTCATAACGGAGATTACATCAAATTTAGATTTGCTGAGGTCCGTGTCTGAACAGATGGTCTTATGAGATCATCTGTTGAACACTCTGTTTTATTTTTCATTGTACCTTGCTTCAGTGAAGGAGGCCTCCCTAGGGAGAGATCATTCAGGGTCATTGAGATTGCAGGCATCTTTCCTCGATGAGAATCGATCGATTAGAACTCGGCCATCTGTCTCATTGAGCATGCACGATTGTAACATCCATATGCATATGCATATGCCATCCCATCCCATGGGGTCACTTGGTTGCCATGGCAAACTCATGCACACACTATTGGTCTACAATAGCCCGATTTCACACAATGCACGCACATAAAATATTTACTTATCATTATATCTATCTCGTGATTGGTCGAAAGATCACGACTGCATCCATATATTTCTTGTTCACGAAAAAGTGCAAACTCATGCGCTCGTAGTTATGGCACCGAAAGAGACATCATCCCAGCAGATCTTAGAAGATATATTTGAAATTCTAGAAGTTGATCCAGATGGAAAAAAGTTCGACAAAGTGAGCAGAATTAGGGCTCGCAGTGACTTGTATGAAATGGACCTCATCCTGGATGTCAACGTGGACCTATATCCGGTGAAAACTGGAGAGAAAATAGCACTATGTTTGTCTGGGACACTAAATACTGATGGAAGTGCCATGCCAGTCGGAGATCCTGGGCAGCAGGTCTATGACACTAGTATCGGAAAGAGGGAGAGCCTGGCTGATCTGTATGATTATGTCATGTTTGGGAAAGTCTTCAAATATAAAGATGCAATGGATCATGGTCATGTGAAAGCAGATGTATTTGTGTCATTTGGTGGTTTACTGATGCAATTGTCAGGGGATCCGAAACGGTTAGAAGACTTGGATATTGATAATAACATATACTTGCTGTTGAGAAAAGTCTGACAATGTAATCTAGTCTTCTAAAATTCTATCAGACCACTGAAGAGCAATATCTCGGGCGAGGGTGGGTAAATTCGTTGCCGAACTTTGTAGTAGCTGCCTGGTGTTGATGCTATTACTGTTCCCACCCAAGAGTCTGATGATTCGCTGTACTTCGTCAAAGTGCAGGCGGTCATCTTCAGTGAATGCAATTAAGAGCTGTTGACGCAACTGCTCATCCAAAAGTACTAAACGAGCCCCATCTGCTACGGTTGATGTCAGGTTGACATTGCCAGAGCCCCCAATCTGTCCTTCCTTTGCTAATGTGAGCAGATTCTCTAGTCGATCCCATCTAAATTTATTTCCCTGGAACAGTACTTGAAGAAGTCTCTGGCGTAATGACGGATCTCTATCGGTGAGCAGCCTTCGCGCAACATATGGATATGCTACTTCCAAAAAGTGAAAGTCTGCCTTCAATGTCAGGCAGATTCCTTCCTGTGTCAACAGGGACCTAATGACTAGAGAGTACCGTTCTGGTATGCGAATTGGATACTCATAGACAAGTTCGTTGAATTTACTTGTGACAGTTCGGAAATTAAAGTCATCGAGCGACTTTCCCATGGAATCCGCCCATATCTTCTCTAAAGCAGGAACAATAGGAGTGACATCTGTTCCTGGTGCCAGGAAACCCAATTTGATGAAATCCTGGGCCATTGCTTGATAGTCCTTATTGACAGCATGTACGACTGCATCTATTAAAACTTCTTTATTTTGCTGAGATAACTCTGCCACATTTCCGAAATCCACATACGCAATTCTTCCATCCCTCATAGCAAAGATGTTTCCTGGGTGTGGGTCCCCATGGAACAATCCAAATTCTAACAATTGTCGAAGCCCAGAAACAACTCCAACACGAATGAACTCGTCTAAATCAAGGCCAGAACTCTTCAACATCTGCACATCCGTGCAACGAATGCCATCGATCCATTCCATAACGAGAACGTTTGGACCACTCAACTCACGCTTCACCCAAGGAATCTTTACGTATGGATCATCCCTAAAGTTATACCTAAAGTCCTCGAGATTTCTCGCCTCCTGGACGTAATCTAGCTCCTCCAATAACTTCTCTCCAAATTCATCTACAATCAGCTCGGCGTCACATCCTAGTCTCGCCAGTGCAATTGGATTGAGCATTTTTGCAATTGCCCGAAAGATGAACAAATCCCGAAGAATGACAGGCTCTACACCGGGACGCTGTACTTTCACCGCAACTTCTTCATTATTTTCTCTCAATATTCCTTTGTACACTTGTCCTAGCGACGCTGCTGCAACTGGGCTGTCAGAAATTGAGCTAAACACCTCCCCAAGGGGTCGCCCAAGCTGAGACTCCAGAAGTTGAAATGCAACTTCATCAGAAAAAGGAGGCACATCGTCTTGCAAGACACATAGCTCATTCATGTAGTCTTGTCTCATGATATCCGGTCTATTTGCTAGCACTTGCCCAGCTTTGATAAACGTAGGACCTAGTTTTGTCAACATATCCCTGAGTTCGGTGGCACGCCGTTTCACCAGCTCTGGAGAGTCCTGCACCCCTTGTAGCCTGTCCGAGTATAATTTAAATATGAATCCAAATATATTCGAAAACATATATACTGACCGCATTGTTGTCGAGAAGACGGCCTCTGGTGACGAAAATACAGACTCTTTTAGCATTGCAGGACTGTAGGGCTGGTTGATTCGACAGAAGCCCATTTGCATTTGAAGCGCTCTGAAAGCTTCATTGTCTCTATTTTGTACTATTGGTTCTTCAGATGTGGAAACAGCTCGAGTCTGTGTCCCATATGTGAATGAAAGACGACGTGTACGCCATCCACAAGAAACGTGCCTTGTGGTTGTGGTACCACTACCACTCGTTCTCGTGGAAGAACTCGCACGAGCAGTGGCATACATGATCATTATTTTGTATATAAAAAATAATTACCAAATTTTCCTCGCCCTGAATGTGGGGACAGCGGCCACTTGTAAACCTATGGTTTTTTGTTTGAGTGGCCCAGATATATACAAGTTTTGCACATCTGCAAAAGTCTCTTCGTCTGGCTCTTCTTCAGAAAACTCTCCTGCCTCAGTCATGCCACCATAATTGGTGAGAAAACGAGGGAAGACCGTGCAGTAGTAGTTATATGCATGTTGTATCTCATCTACATCTGTAGATGCTGAGATACAGGTAAAAAAATTCAATCGAAAGTGCCAGGCAAAAGATTCGTCACCGGGGCTTCCCGTGTCATCTCTGTCCACAGTACTGGTCCGGCCCAATCCAGCTTAACTTCCGAGATCGGACGGGATC
>PJEL010002056.1_pt1 | contig 19015 bp, 17 predicted proteins | sample 1853271 | NCBI WGS metagenome assembly PJEL01 (sample SAMN08108733, study PRJNA415343) | Invertebrate metagenome, whole genome shotgun sequencing project. | host: Globobulimina | place: Sweden: Gullmar Fjord | collected 2015-08
TGCGCAGACTGGCGCCTTTTTCCGGCACCCATTTATTGTCCGCCGCCCAGGCCCGCGCGGCACTCAACATCGCCGGGCTGGCCACTACAGCGCCGAGTGCCGCGCCCGCACTCGCTTTTAGAACGTCACGTCTTGAAAACCCAGTCATCGTTTCCTCCGTGTTCGCATTCGTTATTATTGATCGCTCAATCTAACGCTGGCCATTCTCGACCGGCGGCACTGCGGCGGCTCCAAGCCGGATGCCCAAAGGCGGGTATCCCGGGATCTGCCGACCGCTCTGCTCCCTCGCTCACCTAGCGCAGGACCTGACCGCTTTCGCGGTCGAAGAGGTGCGCCATTTCGGGCCGTGGCTTCAGATAGATCCGCTGCCCGTATTTCAGGTCGTGGCGCTCTTTGAACGCCACCTGTACATCGCTTCCGCCAAGGCGGCCGACAACCAGGATCTCCGCCCCGGTCGGCTCGACAACCGTAATGTCCAACGGCAGGCCTTCGCTTTCTCCACAAAGCGTGAAGTGCTCCGGCCGCATCCCGAAGAGTACGGGCCTGCCGTCGGCCGCACCTTCCGTCTCCGACTCGCCCAGCACAGTCCCATCCTCGGCGACCACCTGAGCGCGGCCCTGGGCCTGCTGCACCCGACCGGCGATGAAATTCATGGACGGCGACCCAATGAAGCCCGCAACGAAGACGTTGTTCGGATGGTCGTAGAGCTCCAAAGGCGCGCCGGTTTGCTCGATATAGCCATCGCGCATCACGACGATCTGGTCGGCCATGGTCATGGCTTCGATCTGATCGTGAGTTACGTAGATCGAGGTGCTGTTAAGGCGTTGATGCAAATCGCGAATCTCCGTGCGCATCTGTACCCGCAGCTTTGCATCCAGATTCGACAGCGGTTCGTCAAAGAGAAAGACACGCGGGTTGCGAACGATCGCACGGCCCATGGCGACGCGCTGGCGTTGCCCCCCCGAAAGCTGGCGCGGAAAACGGTCGAGGTATTCTTCCAGATTGAGGATCGCGGCAGCTTCCCGCACGGCCCGATCGATCTCCTGCGCATTCACTTTCGCAAGCTTCAGGCTGAAGGCCATGTTGTCGAAGACCTTCATATGCGGATAAAGCGCGTAGTTCTGAAACACCATGGCGATGTCGCGCTGCTTGGGCGGAACAAGGTTGACGACATCGCCTTCAATGGCGATATCGCCGCCAGTCACCTCTTCCAGACCCGCAATCATGCGCAGCAAGGTCGACTTGCCGCAGCCGGAAGGTCCCACAAGTACCGTGAATGATTCGTTTGGGATGACGATGCTCACCCCGTGCAGAACCTCTGTCGCGCCAAAGGATTTGCGCACGTCGCGGATCTCGACGTCAGCCATGCCCCCTCCCAGCTGTCTTCAGGCTTGTTGCTGCCTGATTCAAATTTGGCTCACACTCTAGGATGAAAGCGCTACCACGTCCATCGATTCTGGTATATTTTTCAATCCACTGATTTCACTGGAATTACTAAAATGATATTGCCGCTAGTCAGCCAGGCCCGTCTCTTCACCGCAGCGGGGTACAGCAAGACCGCCTGCGGGAGGCTGAAATGCAGGGTCGCGCCCGCTTCTGATAAGATAAAACCCAAGGGGAGGAGCCATGACAAATGAGGGATTTTCGGGACGCAGCGCGGTGATTACCGGTGGCGCCCGCGGCATCGGACTGGCAGTCGCACAGCGGCTGGCTGCTCAAGGCGCCAAGGTCGCCCTCTGGGATCTCGACGGCACGGCCTTGGAGGAGGCTTCGGCAAGTCTGCAGGGCGCCGCAGGCTTATCGACCAGTCAACTCGACATTACCGACGAGGCGGCGGTCGAAGCAGCGGCAAGGGAGACCACCGCGGCCATCGGAACGCCGGACATCCTGATCAACAACGCCGGAATCACCGGCCCCAACCAAAAGACCTGGGAGTACAGCCTTGCGGATTGGGAACGGGTCATAGCGGTCGACCTGAACGCCGTTTTCCTCTGCTGCCGCGCGCTGCTGCCGGACATGCTGAGCCGTGGCTACGGACGCGTCGTAAACGTCGCCTCGGTCGCGGGCAAGGAAGGCAACCCAAACGCCGCCGCCTACAGCACCGCCAAGGCCGGCGTCATCGGGCTCACCAAGTCGCTCGGCAAGGAGACTGCCGGCAGCGGCGTCACGGTGAATTGCGTGACCCCCGCCGCGGTCGAGACCGACATCTTCAAGCAGATGAAGCAGGAGCATATCGACTACATGCTGTCCAAGATCCCCATGGGGCGCTTCGGGCAGGTTGAGGAGGTGGCGGCCCTTGTCGCCTGGCTCGCCTCGGAAGAGTGTTCCTTCAGCACCGGCGCGGTCTTCGACATCTCCGGCGGGCGGGCGACCTACTAGCGGCCCCGCCCAACAGTCCCTCCCTTTCCGCATGGAAGCCGTGCGGAGATGGGGGTGTAACGAAATGGCAATCCTCGATAGCTTAGAACGCGCTGGAACCCGCCGGTAAGGTGCCCGGCCCAACCGAGGCGGACCTGTCGCTGGCCCTATGATATCCAGACCATTCCACATCGAGCCGCTCGCCAACGAGCCGCTGCGCGGCATCCTCTTGATCATCGCCGCCTTCGTCACCTTTTCGATGCTCGATACCACGGCAAAGTATCTGGTGCAGCACTACCCTCCCGCGCAGGTGGTCTGGGTCCGCTATGCCGGCCATCTGGTCATCGCAGCCGTAATTTTCCTGCCGCGCCACGGTCTCGGCCTGCTGCAGAGCCAACGCCTCGGCCTCCAGGTGGTCCGCTCCCTGCTGCTTTTCGGGGCGACCTGCGCCAACTTCGCCGCTCTGCAATACCTGCAGCTGGCCGAGACGGCTTCGATCTTCTTCTCCACGCCGCTTATGGTCGCGGTGCTGGCCGTGCCGCTGCTGGGCGAGCACATCGGTCCCAGGCGCTGGTCGGCCATCCTCATCGGATTTGTCGGCGTGATGATCGTCGTGCGCCCCGGTCTGGGTCTGGTGCACTGGGCCATCAGCCTGTCGTTGCTCGCGGCGCTCTGCGCCGGGCTCTATCAGATCGCGACGCGCAAGCTGGCCGGAACCGACCGCGTGGCGACGACGCAGTTCTACACCGCGCTGATCGGCGCCCTGGCGATTACGCCGCTGGTGCCCTTCGTGTGGGAAATGCCCAATCTCTACGATGCCCTGCTCATGGTCTGCCTCGGGGCGCTCGGCGGCTTCGGACACTGGATGCTGATCCTGGCGCACCGCCTCGCCCCGGCGCCCATCCTGGCGCCCTTCAACTACATCCAGCTGCTGCCCATGGTGATCCTGGGCTATCTGGTTTTCGGCGACCTGCCCGACGTCTGGACCCTGCTCGGCGCCGGCGTGGTGCTGTCGAGTGGCCTCTACCTGTTCTATCGCGAGCGCAAGATAAAGGCGGCCGAAGCGCGTTCTGCCCTGCCAAGTTGAGCGGCAATCGATCAAAATGCGTCCAGGGCTCTCCGGAGGCCGCCGACGTCGAGAAAACGGATGCCAGGCCTCGGGAATATCTCCAAGATACGAGTGCTGGGCCTCCTGGACCGGCAACCACGAGCGACGCAAGAACTTAGAGACCTGACATGCCCTATACAGCATTGAAGAAGCGCCTGGACGGCGGCGACATCCTGATCCTCGACGGCGCCACGGGCACCGAGTTGCAGCGCCGTGGAATCGACATGGACCCCTCCGCCTGGTGCGGCGTGGCAAGCCTGGGCAACCAGGCGCTGCTGACCGCAATCCACAGCGACTACATCGCCGCCGGGGCCGAGGTCATCACCGCCAACACCTTCGCCTCCTCGCGCCTCATGCTCACCCCGGCGGGCTACGGCGACCAGGTGGAAGAGATCAACCGTTGCGCGGTGGAGGCGGCTTTGCGCGCCCGCGACAAAGATCCGGAAGGGCGCGAGGCGGTGGTCGCCGGCTCCCTCTCCCACATGGTCCCGATCACCGAGGGAACGGCCAAGAGCGATCTCGACGCCCTGCCGAGCGACGCCGAGCTATCCGACGCCTTCCACGAACTGGCCCAGATCCTGAAGGCCGCCGGCGCGGAGTTCATCCTTCTCGAGATGATGTATCACCCGGTCCGCGCAAGACTCGCTCTGGAAGCGGCCCAGGCGACCGGCCTGCCGATCTGGTTCGGACTCAGCGCCCGCCGTGGCGGGGACGGCCGGGTCATCAGCTTCTACCATCGCGAGGAGCTGCCACTCAGCGCAGTGACCGACCTGTTGTCCGGGGCCGGGGTCGATGCCGCCGGCTGCATGCACTCCGCCGCCGACCTGACGGCGGATGCCCTAGCGAAAATCCGCGCGGCCTTCGACGGCGCCCTGATGGCCTATCCCGATGGCGGCTACTTCGAGATGCCGGATTGGTGCTTCGTCGACGTCATCGAACCGCAGCGCCTGGAAGGCTTTTTCCTGGATTGGCTGAAGCAGGGCACCCAGATCATCGGCGGCTGCTGCGGCCTGACGGTCGAACACATCAAAGCCGCAGTAAGCGCCCGCGACCGCTTCAGGAACAAGCTATAGCGTCAGGCCGCCGTCGAGGATCATTGAGGTGCCGGTGGTGTAACCCGAAACATCGCCGGCGAGGTAGACCGCCATGGCGGCGATCTCCTCCGCGGTGCCAAGGCGGCCGATCGGCTGGCGCGCGATGAAGGCTTTGCGCGCGGCCACCGGATCGTCAAAGGCGTTGATGCGATCGTCCAGGGAGGGCGATTCAATGGTGCCCGGGCAGATGCAGTTGCAGCGTATTCCCTGTTGGATGAAGTCCTTGGCGACCGACTTTGTGAGCCCGATCACCGCAGCCTTGCTGGCGCCATAAACGCAGCGATTGGGAATACCCCGCAGCGAGGAAGCGACCGACGCCATGTTGACGATCGAGCCACCGCCATTTTCCAGCATGGCCGGCAGAAATGCGCGGATCGTCCGATACATGGATTTCACATTGAGGTCGAAGGAAAAGTCCCAGTCCTCTTCCGGGCAGTCGAGAATCGTGCCGTTATGCACATAGCCAGCGACGTTGCACAGCACGTCGAGCGGCGGCATTTCAGCCGCCAGGCTGTTCACCGCCTGGGCGTCGCTTACGTCCAGTTGCTTCACGCTGATGCCGGGCGTGCCCGCCAGTTCTTCCAGACGCCCGACGTTGATGTCGGTGGCCATGACCTCGGCGCCCTCGGCCGCGAAGGCCAGAGCCGTGGCCCGGCCGATCCCCTGAGCCGCCGCCGTTACCAGCGCCTTCTTGCCCGCCAGGCTGTCTCCCATCTTCCGCTCCTTACTCCGCGTTGCGCGCTAGTGCGAGTGCCGGGGTATGTTCTTGACCACCTGATGATACTGCACCGCCGGCTCCAGGCAGCCACCGGAAGAAAGTTGACCGACCGCGCCTCGGTACATCTCCTGCCAGGGCGTCTGGTGCTCCATCTTCGGGGCTTCGTAAGCCTTCCAGCGCGCCTCGATCTCGTCGTCGCTGATCAGCATATCGACCCGTCGATTGTTCAGGTCGATGCGCACCTTGTCGCCGGTCTGCAGGATTGCGAGGCCTGAGTTGGCGGCCGATTCCGGCGACGCGTTCAGGATCGACGGACTGCCCGAAGTCCCGCTCTGGCGCCCGTCGCCGATGGTCGGGAGTTCCACGACACCGGCCTTGATGAGCGCATCGGGCGGCTGCATGTTCACCACCTCGGCCGAGCCGGGATAGCCGATCGGGCCACAACCGCGCACGAAAAGCATGCAGCTGTCGTCGATGTTGAGCGAGGGGTTGTTGATGTTGTCGTGATAGTCCTCCGGCCCCTCGAAAACGATCGCCCGCCCCTCGAAGAGGTTCTCCTGGCCGGGGGTCGAGAGATAGCGCTCGCGGAAAGCCGGGCTGATCACTGAAGTCTTCATGATGGCCGCATCGAAGAGGTTGCCGCCCAGGACAACGAAGCCGGCCTCCTCCATCAGCGGATCGTCGTAGGCGCGGATCACGTCGCGGTCGCTCGCCACCGCGTCGCTATGCAACTCGCCCATGGTCTTGCCGGCAACGGTCATCGCCTCGGTGTTGATCTTACCGGCACGGATCAATTCGCCCATCACCGCGGGCACGCCGCCGGCCCGGTGATAGCCTTCGCCGAGGTACTCGCCGGCGGGCTGCAAATTGACCAGCAGCGGGATGTCATGGCCATGGGTCTGCCAGTCGTCGATCACCAGTTCAACGCCCATATGACGCGCGATGGCGGTAATGTGGATCGGGCAGTTGGTCGAACCGCCAATGGCCGAATTGACCACGATGGCATTCTCGAAGGCGGCGCGGGTCATGACCTTGGAAGGGGTCAGTTCCTCCCAAACCATCTCGACAATGCGCCGGCCGGTCTCGTAGGCCATCTGCCCGCGCTCGCGATAGGGCGCGGGGATCGCGGCGGAACCGGGCAGCGCCATCCCCAGCGCCTCGGCCAGCGAATTCGTCGAGAGCGCCGTCCCCATGGTGTTGCAGTGGCCGGCACTGGGCGCCGAGGCCGCCACCATGGAAATAAACTCGTCATAGTCGATTTCGCCGGTGGCATGGCGCCGGCGCGCCTCCCAGACCACGGTGCCGGAGCCGACCAGCTTGCCGTCCCAATGGCCGTCGAGCATCGGTCCGCCGTTGATGGAGATGGCCGGCAGGTCAACGGTCGCGGCGGCCATCAAGCAGGCCGGCGTGGTCTTGTCGCAGCCGGTGGTCAGGATCACGCCGTCGAGCGGATAGCCGTGCAGGATCTCCACCAGGCCGAGGTAGGCCAGGTTGCGGTCAAGCGCCGCGGTCGGGCGACGCCCGGTCTCCTGGATTGGATGCACGGGAAACTCAAAGGCAATGCCGCCGGCATCGCGGATACCGTCACGCATCCGCCGGGCCAGATCCATGTGAATGCGGTTGCAGGGGGAAAGGTCGCTGCCGGTCTGGGCAATGCCGATGATCGGCTTACCGCAGGTCAGTTCCTCCAGGGTCAGGCCGTAATTGAGGTAGCGCTCCAGATAGAGCGCCGTCATGCCGGGGTTTGACCGGTCATTGAACCAGCTTTGGCTGCGCAGCCGCCGGTCCATCTTTGCGATCTTCACGGGGACTTTCCTCCAAAAAATTTTTGCATCGTCAGAAGACCGGCAGGTGATCCCGCGCCCTGCGCCGCCTCTGAGTTGTTCCGCCTTGCCCGCGTCGATCCCGCGCAAGGCAGCCTATTCAAACTTCCCCGTCAACTCACGGGGCCGGACAAACTCCACCAGCTTCGCCGGCCCCTCGCCCAGGCTAGACCAAGCTGCGACCCGGAGCCGCACCAGCGCGGCGGTCGGGTATTTCTCCATCAAGCGCCGTGCCGGCTCGCTGCGGTCCGGCCCGATCAGATCCAGCGCCAAGTGCTGCATGCCCGGATTGTGGGCGATGAGCAAAATGCGTCCCCGATCAGGACCCTGGCGGCGGAGCACCTCAAGCATACGGCTCGGTGACGCCAGATAGAGAGACTTCAAATAGCTGATTTCAGGCGCTGATGCTAGCGCTGTCAACAATAGGTCGAGGGTTTCCCGCGCTCGCCGCGCTTTGGAGCAAAGGACGAGGTCCGGCTGCAAGCCATTCGCATGCAAATATTTCCCCATCAAGGTTGCCGCCCGCGTCCCCCTTGACGCCAGCGGACGGTCAAAATCGCCCAGTTTCGGGTCGCCCCAGTCAGATTTCGCATGGCGCAACAAAAGCAGCTCCGGCATCAGAAAATCCCTTCTTAATCAAACCGTCATCTAAATACCGCCTAGAGGCAGGACATTTGCCTTGCGCCATTGGGTCGTAATTCGCGAAGCTAGGCGGCAGAAAAAAAATTAGAGCGTCCACAGGCCGATATTAGCGCCTCAGATGCTCAATTACAGGGACTACAGTTCCGCCCGCCGCAGGATGATAGCTGGGATCAAACCGATTAGGCGCGCAAGACGGGAGGTAGAAAAACAGGCGCATGGCGACAGAGCCGTCGGCTCAGACGGAAACTGAGCTCAAGTTACGGGGAGATCCACAGGTCTTACAGCGGCTCTGGCAGGCGCCACCGCTAAACGGCGCCAGCAGTGCTGCGCCGAAGATCAAAGACCTCGAGAATGTTTACTACGACACTGTCGATCTGCGGCTGCGCAAGCGCGGATTGGCCTTTCGCATCCGGCGGGACGGCGCGCGCTTCATCCAGACCGTGAAGACCGGCGACACGGCGGCCGGCGCCGTGCTGAGCCGCCGCGAATGGGAAGCCGATGTGCCCTCCCTGGAACCACAGCCGGACATCATCGACGATCCGGAGATCCGCGCCGCCCTGGGCCTGCTGCTGCCGGGCGAACTCCGGCCGGTATTCACCACCCGGGTCCATCGCGAGGTGATGGAGATCAACGGCACCGATTCCCTCGGTCGGCTGAAAGTCATCGAAGCCGCCCTCGACCTCGGCGAGATTGAAGCCGCAGGGTTGAGGGAACCACTGGCCGAAATCGAACTGGAACTGCTTGAGGGACCACCACGCGCCCTCTTCGACCTCGCCCTCACGCTGCAGGATATCGCCCCGACCCAGATCGAAACGCGCAGCAAGTCAGCCCGGGGCTACGCCTTGGCGACCGGCCGCAAGCCGACCTGGCATCGTGCCGAGCCCCTGATACTGACCGCAAAGATGCGCGTCGACGACGCCCTGTCAGCCGTCCTGGAAGCCTGCCTGCGGCACTGGACCGCCAACGAGTTGGCCGCCCTCGACGGCAACGACCCGGAAGGCGTCCACCAGATGCGCATCGGCCTCAGGCGGTTCCGATCCGCGCTCTCGGCGTTCAGTGGCCTTCTCCCGCCGCAGCAGAGCGAATGGCTGAAGACCGAGGGCAAGTGGGTGCTTGATGCCCTTGGACCGGCCCGCGACTGGGATGTCTTTCAATCGGACCTGCTGGCGCCCTTGGAGGCCTATCGACCCGGCGCAACGGAGTTCTCCGCGCTTCACCTGGCGGCGCGGGAACGACAGGCCATGGCCTATCAAACGGTTCGCGAAACCATCTCTGAGCCGCGCTACACCCGTTTCCTATTGCAGCTCGGTGCCTGGCTGGAAGATCGCGGCTGGCATTGTGCGGAGCTGACGGCGGCGCAGAAAACAGCGCTGGATCAACCGCTTCTGTCTCTGGCGGACAGCCTGCTGGCCAAGCGGCACCGCCAAGTGCTGAAGCGCGGCAAGGGCTTTGCCCATCTGCCCACGCCGCAGCGCCACGAGTTGCGCATTGCGGTGAAGAAACTTCGCTACACCACCGAGTTCTTCCGGCGGCTCTACCCGGCGAAAACCGCCAAGCCCTTTATCCTTGCCCTGCGTGACCTGCAGGAAAACCTGGGCCACCTGAACGATGTGGCGGTGGCGGAACACCTGCTGGGCGAATTGACCGAGAATGCGGGGCGCGGCAAGGCTGCCGCTCAGATTCACTTCGCCGCCGGTGAAGTGATCGGCTGGTACGCCCGCGGCGTGATAGATATCGAGCCGGAAATGCGCAGCACCTGGAAAGCCTTCGCTGCCAGCAAGCCCTTCTGGGAACACGCCAGGCACAAGGCTTCGAAATGATTTCGGTTCTCATCGCCAACACCAAAGGCGGCTGTGGCAAGACGACCGTCGCCACCCATATCGCCTCGGCCTTTGCGAACGCCGGACTGCGGACCACCCTGGCCGATGCCGACCGCCAGGGCAGCAGTCTGGGCTGGCTGAAAGCCCGTCCTAACACAGCCGCGCCGATCCAGGGTCTCGACTGGCACGACGGCCCGGAAAAGCAGCCCAAGCAAACCGACCGCCTGGTCATCGACTCCCCGGCGGGCATGAAACTGAAAAAGGTCGAGGCGCTGTTGCGGTTGGCCGACGTTATCGTCGTGCCGGTGCTGCCTTCGGGCTTCGACGAACCGGCCACCGCCGAGTTCCTGAAGGAACTGGAGACCCTCAAGCCGATCCGAAAGAGCAAGATCGCCGTCGCGGTGGTGCGCAACCGGGTACAAACCGGCACCCGCATGGCAGCGCACCTCGACAAGTTCATGCTCGGGGTCGGGCATACCGGCGTCGGCCGCCTGCGCCACCGCCTGGTCTATGCCGAAGTCGCCGGCCGCGGGCTCAGCATCTTCGATCTGGCCGGCAGGCAAAACGAAGAGCTGCGCGAAGACTGGGCGCCGCTGCTGCGCTACATCGAGAACTGCGACCCGGCATTCCAGGCTCAGGCCGCCGGAGAGTAGCGGTCCAGCCTCAACTCTCCGCTCGCGCCTGATCAACCGCATCGCGGAAGACGGCAACGCGCGGCACCACGTCGGCCGGGCCGTCACCGGGCTTGTAGAGGCTGCCGCCAAGGCCGAAGCCCCTGACCCCAGCGCGCCAGTAGGGACCGATCTTCTCCGGCGTGATGGAGCCAACCGCCAGCACCGGCAGGTCGGGCGGGAAGACCGCCTTCATCGCCTTGACCACTTCCGGCGGGCTGGCCTCGGCGGGAAACAGCTTCAGGCCATCGGCACCGGCGCGCGCCAGGCGCAGTCCCTCGGTCGGCGTGGAAAAGCCGGGCACCGCGACCATCTGCTGGGCGTTGGCGGCGATCACCACCGCCTCGTCGGCGTTGGGCGAGACGATCAGGCGCCCACCGGCCGCCGCGACGCGACCGACGTCTTCGGGATCGAGCACCGTGCCGGCGCCGATCAGCGCATGGCTGCCGCAGGCCGCCGCCAAGGCGGCAATGCTGTCGAGCGGATCCGGCGAATTCAACGGCACCTCGATCATGGTGACGCCGGCTTCGACCAGTGCCTCGCCGATGGCCACCACCTCGTCAGGCTTTACGCCGCGCAGGATCGCCACCAGGGGCAGGCCCGCCAGCCAGGGGGTCAGTTCGCTCATGCCTTCTGCTCCTCTGCATCGAGGTGTTGCGCCAACGCGAAGAGGCCGGCCGCCACCGAATCGCTGTCGAGCCGCACCGCCCTGTGCCCGCGGCTGTCCAGGGCCGCTTCATAGAGCGCCGAAAGGGCCGGCGCGCCGAGCAGGAAGACTTCCTCGGCTTCCCCGCCTACGGCGGCGGCGAGTTCGTCGCCGATCAGCAGACCGGAAAGATAACTGCGCACCGCGGTCTCCGGCAGGTCGCCGGTGAGCACCCGGCTGCGCGCCGAGAACAGCAGGTTCAGCAGGCCTCCCTCCCCGGCTCGGGCCACACCTTCCAGAAACCAGCGCTCCGGCGTCACTGCCCCCTTGGACATGAGGCGCGAGAGGATGGAATGGCGCTGCAGCAGATCGTAGACCTCTCCGGTCATGTAGGTGGCGAAACCCTGGATCGCGCCGGCGTCGACCCGTACCCACTTGCTGTGCGTCCCCGGCAGGCAGACCAGGCCGGACTGCCCGGGCATCCGGGCGAGCGCACCCAGGATCTGGGTTTCCTCGCCGCGCATCACATCGGGCCGGCCGGGAGTCGACTCGTCGAGCAGGCCGGGAACGATCCAGGCTTCGCCCTGCCCCCAGTCGACCCGTTCCAGGCCGGCGGCCACCTCGGCCAGGTCGGCGGGGCAATCGACGTAGGGCACCTCGCGCCAGCCCTGGCGGCTGCCGATCATGCCGCTCATCATCACCAGCGCGTCTGGGCGCTCCGCCAGCCAGCCGCCGATCTCGTCCTGCAGCGCCGTGGCGAAATCTCCGGCCACGACCCGCAGGATACCGCCCTGCGATTCGTGCCGTGCCGCGATGCCGCCCTCCTGGTCCAGGGCATAGGCGCGGAACGACGAAGTTCCCCAGTCAATCGCGATGACAGAGCGTGTCACAGATAGTCTTCGATGTAGTTCTCGACGATGGCGTCCAGGCTGGCATCCCTGGGCAGGCCGATTTTGGTCGCCCGATCGTAGGAGGCGTCCTTGGGCCAGCCGTCGCAGATCTGCTGGATGAAAGGATCGGCCTCGTAGACGATTTCGCCCAGCTTGCGATCCGCCGCGACGCGTTTCAGCGCCTCGACCATTTCGCTGACGGTGACCGTGAAGCTCGGCAGGCTGAACGCGCGGTCGTCGCCCAGCGCCGCGCCGTCGGCCTCGTGCAGCGCGACAATGCCGCCGACGATGGAACGGTAGCCCAACAGTGGCATGACCGTGTCGGGGGAGACGGGAATCTTGCAGGGCTCGCCGTTCAATGGTTCGCGGAACAGACCGCTGACGAAGCTGGAGGCCGCCGCGTTGGGCTTGCTGGGCCGCACGATGACCGTCGGCAGGCGCGCCGAGCGGCCGTCGAGGAAGCCCTTGCGGGTGTAGTCGTTGACCAGCAGTTCGCAAATCGCCTTGGTGGCGCCATAGGTGGTCTGCGGCGTCCGCTTGGCGTGGTCGCCGACCACATCGGCCATGCCGGAACCGCCGAAAACCGCGATGGAACTGGCGAAAACCAGCCGCGGCTGGCTTGCCCGCGCGCGGCAGGCCTCGAAAACGTTCAGCCCGCCGGTGAGGTTGACCCGCATCGCCAGGTCGAAATCCAGCTCGCCGCCGCCGCTGACCACGGAAGCCAGATGGAAAACCGAGATATCGTCGCGGTCGATCAGGGCCTTCACCTGCGCCGAATCGCCGATATCACCGCTGCGGATCTCCACCCGCTCGTCGGCCCAGATCGGGCGCGTCGACGGTTCGGCGACGTCAAAGAGCAACAATTCGTCGATCGGCTCCTGGGAACCGCTGGGCGCCGTCAACCCACCGCGCTGCAACAATGATTGGGCCAAACGCTGCCCGATGAATCCGGTCCCGCCGGTGATTACAACCTTCACGCTTTGTCTCCCTGCATCTAGCTTTTGCTGGAATCCCGGGGTTGCCCCCGCCTCCCGGCTATTGCGGCGCGATTTTGAACCGTGCATCGCCTTTCCGCAATCCGTCATGATTCCGACCTGAAGCAGGCAGCGGAAAGCGCCGAGCAATCCTCGGCCCATGTGCCAGCTTGGCGGTCCGGCACTTGTTTGCTATTGATTGGGTAGCGCTGTCCTAGCAACCTGGGCAGCAACTCATGAAGAGGCTCGCTCCCTTGCGGAAGACGGGCCCGCCTTGTCACGAGGCGCTCAAGCAGCTGGAGATATTTGTGTGAAGCCGGAACTCGTAATGGTCGGCCCGATGATGCCGCATGTGATGGAAGCGCTGGATAGCGACTTCAGCGTCCACCGCCTTTGGGAAGCCGCCGATCCGGCCGCCCTGCTCGACAAGGTCGGCGGCGAAGTGCGAGCCATCGCAACCAGCGGGCACCTCGGCGCCGACGCCGCGATGATCGACGCCCTGCCGAAGCTGGAGATCATCAGTTGCTACGGCGTCGGCGTCGATGCCATCGACCTGGGCCACGCGGCCAAGCGCAAAGTGATCGTCACCAATACGCCCGGCGTGCTGAACGACGATGTCGCCAACATGGCTATCTCCCTGCTGCTCGCCACCTCGCGCCAGATCTGCCTCGGCGACCGCTACGTGCGCGAGGGCAAGTGGCTGGAAAAGGCGATGCATCTGACCCGTGGCCTGCGCGGCCGCAAACTGGGCATCCTCGGTCTCGGCCGTATCGGCAAGGACATCGCCCGCAAGGCCGAGGTCTTCGGTTTGGAACTGTCCTATAACGGCCGGCGCAAGCAGGACGACGTCTCCTACCGCTTCTACGCCGACCTGGTCGAGATGGCGCGCGACAACGATTTCCTGATTGCCATCTGCCCCGGCGGCGCTGCCACCGACAAGATCGTGAACCGCGCGGTGCTCGACGCCCTCGGCCCGGAAGGGATCTTCATCAACGTCGCCCGCGGTTCCGTGGTCGACGAACCGGCCTTGGTCGCGGCGCTGCAGGACGGCAGCCTCGGCGGGGCCGGGCTCGACGTTTTCGCCGAGGAGCCAAAGGTGCCCGAGGCATTGCTGACAATGGATCAGGTGGTCTTGCAGCCCCACGCGGCCAGCGCCACCGTGGAAACCCGCCGCGCCATGGGCGACCTGGTGGTCGACAATCTTCGCGCGCACTTCGCCGGCAAGCCGGCGTTGACGCCGGTCTAGAACCGTCGGCGCGCGGCAAACAGCCTGACTAATCAACGCATCCCAAGGGGAAAGAACCATGAAGTTGCTGCGCTATGGGGCCGTAGGCCAGGAAAAGCCCGGCGCGCTCGATCGCAAGGGCACGATCCGCGACCTCTCCGGCCATATCGACGACCTGTCCGGCGATGCGCTGCTGCCGCAGTCCATCGATAAATTGAAGGCCTTGGACCTGGAGAGCCTGCCCGCGGTCGAAGGCGCGCCGCGCCTTGGCCCCTGCGCCGGTTCGGTCGGCAAATTCATCGCCATCGGCCTCAACTACGCCGACCACGCCGCCGAGTCCGGCGTCGACGTGCCCAAGGAACCGGTCATCTTCACCAAGGCGACCAGCTCGATCTGCGGCGCGAACGACAGCGTGGTCATGCCGCGCAACTCGACGAAGTGCGATTGGGAGGTCGAGCTGGCCTGCGTCATCGGCAAACCCGGTAAGTACATCGCCGAGGCCGACGCCTTGTCTCACATCGCCGGATACTGCGTGGTCAACGACGTCTCCGAGCGAAGCTTCCAGTTGGAAGGAACCGGTCAGTGGGTGAAAGGCAAGAGCGCCGACACCTTCGGCCCGGTCGGTCCCTGGCTGGTCACCGCCGACCAGGTGCCCGACCCGCAGAATCTGCAGCTTTGGCTGGAGGTCAACGGCCACCGCTACCAAGACGGCAGCACCAAGACCATGGTCTTCGTCATGGCTCACCTGATCAGCTACGTCAGCCGTTTCATGAGCCTGCAGAGCGGCGACATCATCACCACGGGGACGCCGCCGGGCGTCGGCATGGGCCAGAAGCCACCGACTTACCTGAAGCCGGGCGACGTCATCACCCTGGGCATCGAAGGCCTGGGCGAACAGCGTCAGCACGTCGTCGCCGCCGACTGACGGCGCCGTAACACAAGACAATTCAAGGAACGAAATCGTGAGCACGACCAAGCAACGCGTCGGCTTCATCGGCGTTGGCCTGATGGGCCACGGCATGGCCAAGAACATCGTCGAGAAGGGCTATCCCCTGTCGATCATGGGCCATCGCAACCGCAAGCCGGTGACCGATCTGGTGAAGCGCGGCGCCAAGGAGGCCAAGAGCCCCGCCGAAATGGCGAAAAACAGCGACGTGATCTTTCTCTGCGTCACCTCGTCGGTGCAGGTCGAAGACCTGATCCGCCGCAAGGACGGTATCAAGGCCGGCGCCCAGAAGGGCCTCATCATCGTCGACTGTTCGACCGCCGACCCGAACTCCACCCTCGCCCTGGCAGAGGAACTGGCGCCGCTCGGCGTACGCATCATCGACGCCCCGCTCGGCCGCTCGCCCAAGGAGGCCGAACTCGGCCTGCTCAACACCTTCGTCGGCTCCGATCAGAAGACCCTCAAGGAAGTTCTGCCGATCATCGAGACCTGGGCCGAGAACATCATCCACGTCGGCCCTCTGAGCGCCGGCCACAAGATGAAGCTGATCAACAACTTCGTCGCCATGAGCTATGTCGCGATTTATGCGGAGGCCTTCACGGCGGCGCAGAAGACCGGCGTGCCGCTGGAGAAGTTCCACGAGGTCATTTCCGCCGGCGGCCTGAACAGCGGCATGTTCCAAAACGTCTGCAACTGGGTCATCGGTGGCGATCCCAAGGCGCACGAGTTCACCATCGCCAACTGCGACAAGGACGTGCGCTACTACAACCAGCTCGCCGACTCCGAAAAGCTGACAACCGTGGTGGCGAGCGCCGTGAAGCAGACCTACGCCATGGCGTTGGCCATGGGTCGCGGCGACCGCAACATGCCGATGCTTTGCGATGCGGTGGCGAACTTCAACGGCGTCACCCTGCAGAAAAAGGGCAAGGCGACAGCTAAGAAGGCGACCAAGAAACCGGCCAAGAAGGCCGCGAAGAAAGCCGCCAAGAAAGCCAAAAAGGCGAAGAAATAGCCTAGCCCTTCAGATCGCCTCGTGCTTCGAGAAGGCGCTCAACCGTCTCCTCGGCACGAGGCCGCTCATCGACCCGTTTCTTACCTAGCCGGTTAGCCGCCGAAGCGGCCGGCAGGGCGGCCTTTTACGCCGGGATCGACCTGGAACAGGCCGCCGGCCAGGGGCTGTTTCTTCAGTTCATCAGGGCCGAGGTTGATGGCCGCCGAGGTGATGAAGAGGCGGTCCAGGTCGGGCCCGCCGAAGGTGCAGCTGGTCACCTGCGATACCGGCATCTCGATCACCCGGTCGACAGCGCCTTCAGGGGTGAAGCGGGTGATGCGCCAGCCGCCCCAGTGGGCCACCCAGAGGCCACCCTCCGCGTCGCAGGTCATGCCGTCGGGATAGCCGTCGCCCTCAGGAATCGTCACGAAAACCCGCTTGTTGGAGAGCTTGCCGCCGTTCGAGAGATCGAAGGCGTAGATCCTGCCCTCGAAGGTGTCGGTGTGATAGAGCGTGCGGTTGTCGGGGCTGAACGCCGGACCGTTGGTCACCACGTAGCCCTTGTCCATGCGGTGCCAGTCGAGATTGGGGTCGAGGCGGTAGAGGCTGCCGCTGGCCTCGCGCTCGCTGTCGTCCATGGTGCCCGCCCAGATGTGTCCGGCGGCGTCGGCCTTGGCATCGTTGAAGCGGTTGTCAGGATAGTCGGGCTCCGGCTGGCCGATAACTTCGGTCGCCAGGGTCCCGGGAGTCAGAAAGGCAAAGCCGCTGTCCTTGAAGCCGGCCACCAGGCCGTCGCCATTGGCGCGCTCGATGACCCAGCCGATCTGTTCGGGCATCACCCAGGAGGTCTTGTCGCCGTCTGCGGGGCGGTAGCGGTGCAACGCCGGGGCTTTGATATCGACCCAGTAGAGCGCGCCTTCGCGCGGCGACCACAGCGGGCCCTCGCCGAGTCTCGCCGCCGCGGGCCAAAGGCATTGCACCTGCGACATTCGCAGACTCCCCTTACAGTTTCGTCCAGCCGCGCAGGGTAAGGGTTTTGAGCGGCGATCAAAACCATCAAATGCAGCTGCGTATTCCCAGCAACCCGACGCTATTGCTGGTAACGCACCTTGTAGTAGTGGTCGAAACGCGTTGCATCGCCGCCGTCTTCCTTCAGGAAATGCAACACATCTTCGGCCACGCGGACGCCGCTGATGTAAGCGCCGTGCGCGGCAAGCGGCTGGTATTTGGGGTCGTGGGCCGGCGCGACCGCCTCCCCCGCCCAGAACAGCGGCAGGGTTTCGCGAGGGTCCTTCAGGGCCTCGCGCGCCTCTTTGGCCAGCATCCGGCCCTGACGCTTGGGCGCATGGCCGAGATAGGAGTTCCCGCCCTTGGCAAAGGGGTCCTTCGACCAGTCGGCACGCAGGAAATTGGGCTTGAACTTGCCGCTGCGGTCGGTTTTGCCGGCCAGCACGGTTTTCTGCGTCCAACGGCGTCCACGGCCATAGATCTTGCCCAGCGCCTCGAAGACATGCGCCACGGCCTCCGCGTCGGTCATATCGGCGATCTGGTCATGGTCCTGGTTCATCAGCAGGCCGGTCAGCACATGCGGGCCCAGATGCTCCTTGGGGAAGGAGGAGAAGAAGGTGCGCGCCTTGCCGAGGGGGTTGCTGAGCACCGCCATGTGGCCGGCGGACTCGCCGCCGTCGTCGACCCAGACCCGCTCCTTGAATTCCAGGCTGAACTTGGTGATGGCGCCCATGTGTACCAACCCAAGGGCCTCGCGTTTGCGCGGCGTCAACAGCGGCCCGAGGATCGCATCGCCTTCGCCGCTTACGGGGTTGAGCATCCCGGCGGAGAAAGTGCAGACGGCACTGCGCCCGGTGAAGACCTGACCGCCCTGTGTCGTGACCACGACCTTGCCGTTGGCGAGCCGCTCGATTTTTACCACTTTGCAGGAGGTCGAGCCGCTGCGACTCTTCTTGATCTTGCCACCGCCCTTTTTGAACTCTTCGGCAATCTTCCGCGGCAGGCTGTCGAAGCCGCAGAGACCGAAGGGCTTCGCGCCGTCGTGTTCCATGCGCAGTTCCTTGCGCTCCAGGAGCTGGTCGACGATCGCGTCGGTCTTGAGGCCGGCGATGGAAATCTCGTTCAAGGGTCCAGGCGTATGGGCCGAGAGGGTGTAGCGCAGCAACGCCAGGCCACGCGACGACAGATTGTTCTTGCGGGCGTAGCGTTCGATGAAGGTTTCCGCCGTGATGTCCGCGCTGGTTTCGGGGTCGAACTCCTGGATCTTCTGCAAGGCATCCGGCAGGTTCCAGAATTCCGGCTGGATGATTACCTCGGCCAGCATCTTGGTGCGTGCCCAGGGGCTGAAGTACATACGGTTGCGAGGGATCTTGAGAAGACCGAGGCCGCATTTGTGCAGCGGCGAGGCGCTGAAGCCGTGCTTGCGGACCTCGCGCCAGAATTCGATGTAGCGGTCCTGCTCGGGAATGTGGATGTACTCGGCGCCAGCCTCCACCGGGACCGGCTTGCCACGCTTCTTCACAAAGTCATGGACCGACTTCATCCGGCCGCCGATGCGGTCCGAGCCTTCGAGCAGCAGGACCTTCAGGCCAGCCTGCTGGAGGTTTCTGGCCGCGGTGACACCGCTGATCCCGGCGCCGAGAACGATGCAGTCGAACAGAGTAGTGTTTGCTGGAGTGGGCATTTTGCAGTCCCCTTCTCAGGAGCCGCTCGACCGCTGGCCCCTTCGTTGAATCGGATTACATCCGACCTACCTGCGGAATACGCCGCGCGCCCTGCTTGGCGAACGGACAAGAAACCGCGACTGCACCCCCCAGCACATCGCAGATCAAGACTACGCCGCTTGCCGCAAGAATTCCATCGGCGGGTCGGTGACACTTGTGGGAACAGCCATAGCAGGCTTTGCCGCGGCCCGCTCCGGCAACCCGGTGCTACCCCGAAAGGGGAGGATCGCGATGCCGTTTTCGCAGCGACTGCAACGCCTTGTGGCAATGGCGGCAGCGATCCTCGTACAATGGCGGGATCCAAAGCTGTCGAATTATCCCAACCGCCAGGGAGTCACTACGAAGCATGCGCAAAGCGCTTGAAACGAGTTCAGCGA
>PJEL010002057.1_pt1 | contig 19007 bp, 22 predicted proteins | sample 1853271 | NCBI WGS metagenome assembly PJEL01 (sample SAMN08108733, study PRJNA415343) | Invertebrate metagenome, whole genome shotgun sequencing project. | host: Globobulimina | place: Sweden: Gullmar Fjord | collected 2015-08
TTCCGAAGCAGGCCATTGTCCACGAAAATGCATGTCAGCTTATCCCCGATCGCCTTGGCCAGGATTGCTGCGACGACGGAAGAATCAACTCCCCCACTCAAACCGCAGATGACACGTTTCTCCGCCGCCGTGTCTTTGATCCGCTTAATTCACATTTGCAGAAAGTCAGACATACGCCAAGTGTTGACCCAGTGGCAGATGTCATAAATGAAATTACCCTTAGCTATGAATCGGGTAACAATGAAAATACAGTGCGTTTGGCTCACTCCCTAAAAGGGGTGGCTGCAACCCTTGGTGCCGATGAGTTGGGTAGGCTGGCAGGAGAACTGGAAAGGCTTGTACACAGTCACCACCACTCCAGACGCTAAAGAAGTGTTTGCAGAGTTTAAGATAAAGGCCAAGGCAGAGGACGAAGCCCGGGCTCTCAAAGCTCAAACGGCCATCGTCGTTGATGATTACACCTTCGGCGGTAAATATGATCCATGGGACCATCAGGTCAAGGCCTTCGCTCTGTCTAAAAATTCTGAGGCGTTTGGTCTGTTCATGGAGATGGGCACCGGTAAAACCAGAGTGATCATTGATAACGCTGCTTACCTTTATGAAAAAGGTATGATCGACATGTGCCTTGTAATAGCCTATCCCTCTGAAGTCCCTGCTCAGTGGATTGATGAAGCGCTGCCCACTCACATGCCTTCCCGCATTAAATATAAAACATGGGTACGACGGCCAAACAAAAAGATCCCTGAGGATATCTTCAAGCCCTGTAAAGAGTTAAAATTCTACGCCTTGAATGTGGAGCAGATGCAGGTTAAGTCAGGCAAAGAGCTGGTGGAAAAGCTCTTAAGAAGTGTGCCGGGTAAACGAATCCTTCTGGTGTTTGATGAAAGCTCCACTCTCAAAGCAGGTGCGACGGCCCGGTCAAAGTTCGCCCATGAAATGGCACCTCTGGCCAACTACCGCAGGATCCTGACCGGCACCCCTATCGGACAGGGCATAGAAGATCTCTATTCACAGTTCCTGTTGCTGGATAGAGAGATCATCGGAGCCAGCAGCTTCACAGGCTTCCGGAACCGTTATTGCAGGATGGGGGGCTTTGAGAACCGCAAGATCGTCGCTTATCGGAACGTCAACGAGATCATGGAGCGCACAGGATCTTACACCTTCCGTGTCAGAACTGCTGAAGCCTTAGACCTGCCCCGAAAAAACTTCATAGACGTCCCCATCGAAATGACCCCGGAACAGTTAAAATTATACGCCCAGATGAAGAAACATTACTTTGTCCAGCTGGAGAATAAGGAAATCGTCAAAGGCAGTATGGCGCTATCGAGAATGTTGCGACTCCAGCAGATCGTCTGTGGCCATCTACCGATCATCAAGAACGAAAAAACAGTAGGCTGGACCCCGATCAAAAACAATCGGTTGTCTCGTGTCAAACACATCTTATCCGGGGTGGATGGGAAAACGATAATAGCCTCACGGTTCTCCGCTGACATAGAGCAGATCGTCGAGATGCTGGGGCCAGAGTGTGTGGAATATTCAGGCAGGGTAAATCAGTCACGTAAAGAAGAAGCCAAGTATCTGTTCAACGAAGACAGTCAGGTTAAATATCTGGTCGGTCAGACTCAGGCCATCTCCCACGGACTGGATCTGCAGGTGGCCAACAATATGATTCTTTATGCAAGGGATTATTCATTTGAGCGGTGGAAACAGATCATCGCCAGGATCCACCGAGGCGGTCAGACGAAAGTGTGTAACTATTTCACATTTATAACGCCAAAGAGTATTGACATGATGATCGGAAACGTGCTCAAAAACAAGCACGACTTTCAGGAGAAAGCTCTTGATGAAGATTATTTAAGAAGATATCTATAAGACGCTCATTGTCCAGAGGACAAGACCACTGACGACTGTAGAAATCTGGTCAGCCCAGAGAAACAGAAACGGTACGGCAAATAGAAATCCTGCGGCCCAGTTTGAAATCATGATAATACCTTTTCATATATTTTAGATCCAATAAAAGTAAGAAGACTGACAAACGCCATAACAACTACCCAGAAAACTTTTTGGGCACGTTTATCTTCTTTTTCTTTCCAGTCTTCCAGATCCGTAACTCGTTTTTCCAGAAGGGCAGCTTTAGTTTCAGCGGACGGGGAGGAATCATTTTTTCCCATTACACTTTCCTTTTATGCACGATATTAGATTTCGAAGGAACTTCCTCACCGTTTTGTTCTTTGATGCCATGAGCAGCCAAGATACTTCGAGCATTACGGCTAGGGCCCACGTTACATACTGGAGCAGGTCCAGAAGGCTTATTGAGAATGTCAGCATTATGGCGTCGTTTACGGTTTCTTGATCCACTTGAAATTCCTCCGAGAATTACTATCAGCATTAAGAAAGATATTGACCCCATGACTTCTAAATAGAAGGCGTGTGTGTATAGGTCGAAGGCGCGGGGTAAGTATGCAAACACAGATATGATTGCAAACAAAACTAATAATACTCGCACAACTAATAATTCGATAAAGAAATGAATTAGGAAAGCACAGACAATAACATCTGTTAGAAAATCTAAAACCGGTTGGGTGGCTCCCGCTGCTTCTCCAATAAGAAGAGAGGCTGCCTGATGGGCTATCATTATAAAACAAAGCCAAATATAATCTTTATCTCGGCAGTATAATGCTGCCGAGATAGTAACAATTAATAGACCTATATAAGCTATGGTCCATAAATCCATTATCTACGTACCCCACCGAAAGTAGAGATCGGATTGAGATCAACGCCTTCACTTTCAGCCTGAGCTTTCATGCAGCAATGCGCATCACACATCAGAGCATTAGCACGTTCAATCAAATGAATGGCTTTTGCAATCTTTTCACGATGTTCCCCAAGATGAATATGTAAAACTCCAGCGGCATTGACAATATCGCAGTCTCCCACGTCGTCCATTGTGGACAAACAGGCAGCTGCTGATTTCGAAGAGGTTCGAAGGTCCCCTTTGGCCGTGATAAGTTTCTCAGTTATTGAAGTTACATTTGGTGATAGTGCCATTTTTATTTCCTTTTCCTGTTGAATGTAACGTAAGTTGTGCAGAAAGTAAATCTACAGCTTACGTCATTGAGTGGTTTCATTATTATATTTTTCGATGGCCTCCTGTCTGTTTCTTAATTGTTCTACTAAATTTGCGATACGGTTTCTGAGCTTTTCCGTGTATCCCGCCCAGACGTTTAATCCTTTTTCATACAGCAACTGGCTCTCTGCAGGCCAGCCATATAGGGCCCAGGAGCAGGAGACTTCCTCTGTCAGTGCCGGTCCAAACTGTTTGATAATATCTTCTTTGGTAGTGACGGAAGATCCCTCAACGAAAGAAAATGCTTCTCCCGGTTCCGGTTCTTTATCTTTTCCAAGATCCCTCCAAGCTTCGCAGGCATCAATAAATGAACGGGCTTCCTTAATTGTCGTCACTGACACCGGGGGGTTTAGAGGGAGGGGTCCCGGATCTATCTGGTTCCCGATCATCGGTGCTGGCATCAGGAGTATCTTGTGGACGTCTGCAACGTGGGTCTTTGTCTCCCCAAGGTCCCCAAGCCCTGCACAGGATGGAAGTAACCCGATCAGTAGCAGCATTACCACGTTGGAAAGGTTCCGTGAGGGCTTCGTAATGTTCGGTAAGTTGCATTTTATCCAGAGCCATGTTGGCTTCAGCGGTCTTACGATCAGCCGCCATAATTTGTTTACGGTATTCATTGGTGGTCTCCATGGCTTTTTCATTCATTTTTAGAATGGTATTGGTGGTCTTCTGATTATCTTTAAGGGTGGTCTGAAGCGTAGTGACAACACCTAAAGCACTGTCACGTTCGGCGGTGAGGCTGGTTACTCTTACTCTTTCCTGAGCCGCTTCTGACTTCCAATAAAACCCCCAAGCAACGGCTGATGCAACAATAAGGGCGCTAGCCCCAGCAACATAGGCAATAGGTGGCAGTGCCATTAGCATTCTCCATTATGTTTCCCCCATTGACGAATTCCTGCAGCTGCAGCCCACGCTGCGAGTGCCGAGGCATACATACCGGTTATCGTCCCCCAAGGAGCCTCAGGAGCCACAAAGACCCCGATCAGGACAACAGGGAAGCCAAAGGCAACAATGAGAGTGAGCGCCCAATAGCCGAAAGGTCTCCAGGATTTTGATGCTGTATCTCTCATTGTTTTACTTTCAGTTAATTAAACAGACATAAGGCCTGCTAGATTATAGTTATTTGCATTATGATTAATATAAGCAACATGATACGGGTATGAGGATGGATTTTGAACGGCTGTCCAACCAACAGCGTAAGTAACGCCCGCTCTGACGTTTGGTGCACTTTCTCGTTCAGAAAATGCAATTAATACTCTTTGAAAGCCTGATCCATTAGTATTTAGATCGGGATGATCCGTTGATGAAACGACGTAATTGACACTTCCACCTGGGAGTGGAATAAGCCATGCAAGTTTTACAGATCCATCAAGTGGAAGATTACGAGCATCATCATATTCCGGTATAGCAAGTGTTTCATTCGCATTAATTACAACGTTGTCACCAGTTACAGTGACGTCACCTGTTGTCGTAATTGAAGACCCATCGCCATTTACAGTTGTTGTTCCATTAATATTTATTGTAGTCATATTTTGTCCTTAGGTTGGTGGTTAGGTGGTTATAATTACTATTGTTTGAGCTCCTGGGGCAACGGGTTCAGCGGCCGCTTTAGTGATCACACTAATCGGGGTCACAAGACTTGAAACAGGGGCGTGTTCATCTGTATCTGGTGTTCCACTGACAGTTGGTGAATTACCAGTTATTAAATCAACACCGTCAGCTTCATGCATAGGAGTGTAAAAAGCAAGTTCTTCAGGGAAAATACTGGTAACTGGCATCCCAGCAAATAACGCACCAGCGTGTTCTAAAGTTATCTCTGGACCGTCCCATATAGCGGCTTCAGCTAGATCACCGTTAAAATAAGAGGATGCATCAGACCTAGCAGCAATCCAAACTTCTCCATTTTGAGTTCCTGCTCCAGCTGCATTTCCAGAGGCACCCATCGCTACTCCATTCACAAACGCAGAAACTATATCTTTAGTACCACTTGAAGTAGCCGCAACTGTACCACAAACATGAGACCATTCGTTGTCTGTTACATTTGTTACTCTTCTTCTAGCAGCAACATCTCCCCAGTTTCCAACAGTATTAGAACCAACAACTTCAATTTTCTGAGCACCAAAAAAATTCATAGCTACTTGAAAACCTTCTCCAGTGTCATTAATCATCATAACACGACATGTGCTAGCCGTTTGCGTTCTTATCCATATAGAAAAGCTAAGTTGATTGGCGACGGTGATATTGCTACCATCAAAAACTAGACGTTCGGTTGAAGCTGAAGCAAAGTTTATTGCCATTAAGCACCTGTATATTCTAAGCTGACAGCCCTGACTTCAATATCCCCCGTCGCTGTATCAGCGATATTTCTTGCAAGTTTAATAAAGACAAGATCATTGGCGGACATGCTATCGTTGTTTGTTAATGTTGCAGATATTTCATCTAAGTATCCAGCAGTAGCCGGAACTGTAACAGCGGTTGGAGTATTTGCTGTATCATAACTTTCAGTATCAACATCCTGCGCATCTCCATCAGAAACAGCCATGACTGATACATCAATACTAAATGTACCGGACGTTGCAGAGGCAGCTGTGTATTGAACATGCAATACAGGTGAAGATGAATAGTTTTCTGGTAATCGGAATACCCAATAAACAAGTTCACTTGTTGTAGCATCGAACAACAGCTTAGGCAGGTTATTTGTATATTCAAGTCCTGCAGGATTAGTTGCATCAAATCCTGTTGGAGGAATTGGCATTAATACTGTACTTGTATCTCCAGAAGGAGCCGCTGATGCTTCTTTAAATGATGCTAAAACTAAAACATCAACTGATTGAGAAGCAAAATTAAATCCTTGGTTCTCTAATCCAGCTGTGGCTTGTATTTGTGTTGAGGACCCAGAATTTGAAGAAGTGGGTGTAAGACTTGATTGTAAAGTTTGAGTTCCTTGAGCTGTAAACGTTTCTGTACTATTACCAGCTATAGCGCCAACAATAACAGTACTATCTTCAACAGTTGTTATGTCTGTGTCTAAAGAAGTAGCCGCACTCTCTGATGTTGTACTAGCTGTCGCATCTACTGGTGAAGTTTGTGCTATACCACCTAAAGTAAAAGCTGTAAGCGCAACACGTACAGGAGAAGTTGTTCCAGTTAATGTAGCTGAAATAGTTTCAGCAGAAGTTCCTGGGTCTATAAGATAGAAAATAGCTGATTTATTATAAAGAGTAAAATTAGGACCAACCTCAACTTGAATGGCTTCGGTCATCGCTGTTGCGCCAAAATCTACAGTTACATCCCCAGTTGCATTGTCCTCATTACCGACGACAACAACAAGTACTGCATCCGTTACACTTGAAGGCGTATAAGACAAACTATTATTGATGTTAGTCTGAGTGTTGTTTACAGTAATAGCCATTATGCTTTAGTCCCTTTTAAATTGACTGAGAAGTTCGCCAATGTAGCATCAGCGGTGGCTTGATTAAGAAATGCAATACGATCACCAGCCACAAGGTCTAACGTTGTAGCGTCTGTCGTAAATGTAGCCACACCTCCGGAAGTAATAGAAATATCTCCGATGTCCGCTTCATTCTTTTGAATATCAATTGTGACTGTCGCAGTAGGGTTTGTTAAAGAATGAAATTCAGAACCTGAAAAGTCATCTGGAAATTGTGCGGCACGGACCATGACAAAACTTAAAAGAACTTGTGCATCGGTTGTTGTCCCGGGGATAAAAAAGCCTAAATCGAAAACATCAGCATTCCCATTTCCTGTTCCAGCACTTAACTGAACAAGACCATTTGTCGTCCCATCAGCATAAAACATAGAAGTCCCACCAGCTTCTACACCAATTGTTGTAGAACCTTGGGTCACGGTCAAAGTTGCTGTACCATCGGTGTTATCAACAATGAAGAACTTTTTAAACACTACAAGATTTAAAGCTCGTGCCACAGTTAAATTGGTTGAATTAAAGCGAACGTTCTGCTGAAATTCATCATCTGTTAATGTAACATCCGCTGACGTGTAATCACTGTCAAGGAATTCCGTCAAGGCGGCATCAAGGATTCCGTCACTGTCATTAATAGTGACTTCTTTTTGATTCTGGCCAGCTGTGACTTCCGTTCTACCTGTGTTATTCGACATCTAATGTTACCTTCTTCGTAAAGCCACGACCAACCTGAGCACTGATCTGGTAAATTTCTACTATAACCTCACTTAACGGTGGCGACAACCCAGCATCACTTTGCTCCGTACTGGTAAATGTCCATGTAGGGGAAGTAAGTCCTGTTTCTGTATGGACAATTGCTGTCCCAGCCGCATTGTAAACATCAACTTCATACTCTTCCGTGTCCTCATTTAAAGGAACAATCCCCGAGCCATCCTGCAAGCCCCCACCGATTCTGGTTCGTCTGACCCATGTAAAAATAATATCATTTCCACTGGCCGTAGCTACTTGTTGTGCAGGAGCCCAAGGTTTAAGATCATTCCCGGGGGAAGCTTTGGTGATCGTATCAGCGTCTTCAAACATCTGACCAGTGGTTACAGCACGGTAATATCTTGATGAATTAATTTCACTTAAGGATAAATGAGTGCTGTCACCTGTATCAGCTTCAAGTAATAAGAAGGTATCCCCAACAGAATGGCTGTCTGTAAACGACTCAGAACCGCGACGCCCACGAAGCAGTCCGCTCAATGTGAATGATCCGTCATCATTTGTGACAACATCTCTAAACTGAATGATTTCAGCGTCAATCCCGTTTGTATGAATGAGTGCTGCTGCATTCGCTCCATTGACCATTTCAAGTTGAGTTGCAGATACGATTTTACTCCCGCCAGTATTCATAAATATTTTTAATGTGTTTGTTTCATCGGTACTGAAAGGAAGATCCGTATCGCCTAAAGCATTGGCCGCTGATCCCCAAGCCATTTCACCAACGACAGAGCCGACGTCTGAATATTCTGTCCCTTCAGCCGATTTAAATAATGTACCGGCTGTCCATCCTGGCTGTCCAAAACCTCCCATGAAATAATATAATTGAGATACGGTTCGGACCGTATCATCACTATCTCTAAGTAAGGGAGAACAGAGCATGATTAATTTTGTATTTTCAATCCCTAAGAACGTCTGCTCTGGGACACCGGTTCCGGCATCAGCTTCAACAGTTGAAGTATATTGAGGGGCTTCATTACTTATGGAGGAAACTTCCATTGTAAAGCCAGCACCGATATCACAAGTTATAACCCGTGTTCTGAATATATCTCCATCGTCAGTTGTAATTGTAATGATGTCAGTGGGGTCAATTGCCAGATATTTCCAAGGAATTGTGATGTTATAATTTGATCGTTCTATCCATGCGGAATACAATTGCTTTTCAGTAATCTGTTTTGCAAATTCAGAGGTAAACGCAGCCGCAATTTGTAAGCCCATTTCATTTTGAGAATTTGAAGTTGGCGTCGGATTAAAGATACGTTTGGAACTTTGCGCTCCCTGCAGATAATCATTTTCACTGTCAAGATATGTTACCGTAAATCGTTTGGGTAATTCTACATCCTGAACACGTGACTCCTGGAAAAAGTCTCCAGTGTTGTCATCCAGCAATGCTAATTCATCTTGTGTGATTGTAGCAACTGACGTCTTACCGTCCCTTAATAAAAAGTTAAGCAAGAAGTCACTCTCAACTCCATCAAAGAAATAAGCAGTGGCTAAAGGTTGGATAGCGTTACGGGCGGTGGTCTGGCGGCCAATCGTATACCCGGGGACGATTGTGGAGGTGAGTTCTGTAACGTTGAGATCAGAAGCATCGTAACCGGCGTCTTCGCAGATGGAGGTAATGATAGTTGACAGAGCTGTCCCTCCCCCAGACCCCCGGAAGAATGGGTACTTTACAATGTTCGGACTTGTAGGGACTGAAGAAAAAGAATAGTAAATACTTGAAGAACCATCCCACCAACCAGCGCCTGAGGTGTTTGTTTGAGGAAGCCAGCCTGACTGAGTTTCGAATATTTCTCCAGTTGCTGTTCGTAGCGCAATGCTTGAACCTCCAGATACTTGTCCATACACACCGCCTGTAACACGTCCTACGTTAAACCCTTGGTTTACATTGATCCCGGAGATGCCCAAAGTAGTTACCCACAATAAAGTTCCTGTAGAGGGGTCAAGTTTTGCCATTCTGGCTGAACCGCTTTCATTAAACTGAAACATGATCGTATCATCAACAGCGTCATAGACCAACCCACGGAAAGTGCTGGCATCTGTTGCACCAGACACGAGATCATCAGGGGACAAAGAAGCTATTAATTCAACAGAAACACCTCTGCTTGTGCTGCTGACCGTACTGTACGATGCCCCACTAGAAACAGTTATCTTATAAAAATTAGCATCTGATGTTGTGGCATTATTTCTACCTAAAAAATAAGCTTCACCAAAACCTTCTCCAATCGCGCCTTGACATGTCCCTCTAACCCGACTGCCGGAGATTGTTACATTCGCTGAATCAGTGTCGTACACATAAGCCAATGATGAGTCTGTGACACTGAGAATTCCAAATTCAGTTGTAGAACCTGTTGCAGCTGTCTCTGTGGCCAAGTAATATTCTTCAGGTCCAGTGGCTCCTTGAAGTCTAATCCCACAATTATACCCGGCCCGTGGAGCGGGGAATTGAACGTTTGAAAAGAATCCGGTGCCGGTATTATCCCCAAAAGTGTCAACAATTTCTAGAGAGTCTGGGTTTATTAAATAAACTGGACGACCATTCCCTGTACCCCCACTGCAAATAAGATTACCGCTATTAAGAATGGCTACCATTTCAAAAGAGATCACATCTTCTGCATTGGTATCTGTTGTATATTGTTTTTGACGATCTTCAACCATAGTTCTTGTTTGAAAACGACGAATATAATTTTGCCCGACTGTTGCTGAAGCTACAGTCATGTAATGAACACTACGATTATAGTCAGGTAAAATATCACTGCCAGAAAACCCATCAGTCAACCCACCTTCAGCAACCGTGAAGAAATCCGTTTCCGTTGTGGTTTGAGATGTGCTGCCGTTGAAGGTCACTTCAGCTGTAAAATTAGGAATCCTATTGCCAAAATCTTTGAGAGGCGTCCTGTCAAACACTAAATAACATATCCCCCGAAATGCTGGAGTCTGATCAACTCCTTGATCGTCTTCAATTAAACCATCAGGTTCCTGAGTTTCACTGCCGGGATAAAATCTGAAGTTTAAATCTACTTTCGTTATCTCATCGCCAGAACCTGTCTTATCGAATATTAATTTACCGTCAGCCCAGAGACGTGTCACATCGTCCGCTTCACCTTCACCAAACGCAATAGCAAATGTTGAAAAATATTCATACGTAACTTGAGTTTGGGAAGCGCCTCCGCCTTTACCACCAGATTGTTTCTTTGTTGACTTTACTTCTTCGATACCAGTTGACCAGATCATGTTCCCGGCCATACGAATAGTGCCGAAACTTTTCTGAATCGGCGTGCCGTATGTTGAAGAGGTAACAGATAAATCGCCAAGACGGGGGCCTTCGTTAGTTACCCCAGGCGGTGGGAATAAAAGGCCACCAACAATGCTGCCGATAATCCAGCCAGCACTGGCACCGATACCAACGGCACTTCCTAACCCGGCCCCAGCAACTGCAACAAGTATGGCCATTTAATCCTCCACCCCTATAAATTCAAAGCACGCTACCCGCTTATCTAACCAGTCTCCTTGGTTCAAAGGCTCTTCTAAAACTTTCCTTTTCAAGGCATGGGCATGAATAATTGTTTGTGTATTATTTCGTTCACCAATGATTGTTGAGTGACATGGGTATTGTGCATCACGAAGAAGTAGCACATCGCCGGGGATGCCTTCAAGGATTGGTTTCTGCTTCATATGTTCTTTAAAGTGTTTCAAAAATAATGTGCCATGTGTTCGGCGTTGATAATTCGTTGTATCAAAATCAACTAACTTGAGCTCCTGGCCGACCTTAAGGATAAGACCTACACAGTCAATACCATGAATAGTTCTCCCTTGGTGTTGCCATCTGACACCAATCCATTCTCTCGCAGCCATAATAATATCAAGCCGATTTGGCATCTGGATACCTCGTCATTTCGTCTTGTCCGGGGATGAAGGGTTCGCCTCGGTAATTTTTAATGTTGCCTGCATCAAAAATAGTTGATCCTGTGATCGCAAATTTAGCGATACAAGTGGCAGTTCTTTTATCACAGCCGGGATACAGTCGTAAAACATCTCCAGGAGCCACGGTAAAAGGCGCTGACAAGAATAACGTCACTGCGCGGGTACTTTGTACCCAATCTCTAACTTCGAGCACTGCGCCGTCATTATCGCCGCTTTCGAATATTACAGCTCCATGATTAAACCAATCATCTACAGCTCGACTTTCATCGAACCCAACCGTTAATGTAAAGTTCTCATTGTCGGTCACAACGTCAACGACAGCATTTCGTGACCATGATTGTCGGGTTGTGAATGTTGCTGTCCCATCGACAGTCGTATTGTCAACTGTTGTATCGTATGTAGGTGCTGATCCTGCTGTTGTTCCAGCAACTGTGCATTCATAGATACGATTTTCATATACCGCAGACCCTGATCCAGCTGTTGTCGCAACCCGGATAAAATCACCAACAACATAAGCTGTGCTATCTACACGAACATCAGGATTAATCGGGACCTTGCATCTGGAGTCTCCCACATCCGCCCGACATTCAGGTTGATATATCTCACCAATGTTCTGCTGGAGATCCTGAGTAAGCCCTCTGAGCTCGGCACGGAAGATGCCCTGCTTCGTCATAGTGACTTCACCGAACCGGCCTCGACGCATCTTCACCACACCGTCTGTAGGTTCTGTATAATTTATGACTGAAACACGGACTTCTGCGTAATCAAATTTACCGACACGGATATCTTGTTCTGTAATATCAGCACTGTCAAAGATGCCTTCGACATTCAGGTTATCGACAGATAATGTAGAGTCATTTGAAATGGCCGTGCGGCTATAACTATTCTCTGCCAGATAGGTGTTGCCATCATACACAATGTCCTGATCATGATCTGTGAAATAAAATTCAACGGCATCAGTACGAATGATACGCCAGATGGTAGCGAGACTTGTTGTGGTCCCGTCAAGATGTGTTTGGAGATTGGCGGATATTGTTTTCATTCACCTCTTACCTCAATTACAGGGATGGCTGGTATTGATCCTGCATTGAAGAAAAGCATGTTAACGTCAAGTGCATCAGTATCAAATCGTACAGCTACATCAAATTCACAAATCACACCGATAGCAACAGCTGCTGGTGCAGATGTAAATGTCAGTATGCCGGTCAATAAATCAATGGTAAAGTCAGCAAATTGCTCAACACCATCAAGAAAAACCCGTGGAGTGGGAGAGGCCACAATCTTTGTCACAACACGATCAAAAGTCGTAGGTCCTGAAGTGTAGGTCCTCACGATCTGGAAAGCTGTTGTAGATGTGTCACCGGTGGCAATTGTCTGAGGGGTATCGGTTGCATCGTCCCCGATCTCAAAATCAGACCAATCCTTAAACCTGAAGGAACTCGCCCGGCCCTGTCTGGCATAGAAAAATTCTATGATTTCATTGAACTGTTCTTTATCCCCTACGCCGTAACCAATATCCCATGAACCCCGGGCCTGAGCGAAATCTATGTTACGCTTTTCAAACCCACTGGATAAAATTAGAATACTAGTTTTAAAACGTGGTCCACCTTGTGATCCACGTTCCACATCTTCAGATAATCTTACATCCTGAAAGGCCATTAATTATCCTTTACATTAGCACGATTTAAGCTGGAGAATGTCCGGCTTAATATTTGTCCTTGCGAACGTTGGAAACTATTCGCATCTGGTGTAGAGATGTTATAATTTATTGTCATTCCACCTCGTCGTTGTCCCGGGGGTGTTATTGTTACGTTTTCACCGTCACGAGCTCTGAAAGCTACAAGACGGTTATCAACACCACTAATGGGAGCAACAGACGAGGCGGCACCAACGGTGAATGAACCACCGTCTTGGAAACCAGGAAGTCCACCAGGACCTGCCCCGCCGCCCACTGCGCCGCCTCCTCCGCCAAACAACGAAGAAAAGAAGCCACCTATCCCTCCTCCGCCGCCTAACCCTGCACCAAGTCCCAGAAGCGAAGCCAATGGTCCTGTGATGCTTTGTCGTATCGCTAACCGACTGATGTCGGCCATGATACTTGTTATTAATGAACTAAACGAAAGTTTACCAGTTGATACAAATTGAACAAGTGCATCTTCAGCCTGCCTGAAGGCTCCGACAACTGTGTTCTCTGTGATGTCTGCGAGATTGGTAAACTCTTCTTCAATGGCCAGTAATCCTCTCTGTAGGCCGCTTTCCATGTCTCTTCCGAGAGCCAATGCTTCTATTTTTATGGCTCGTAATTCTATGTTATATTCATTTGCTGAAATCGCACCTTTCCGGAATAACCGATCCAGAGTATCCAGCCGACGCTCAAGTTCTTCCTGAGGCCCCTGTATTTGATCAAGCAGTTCACGTTCTTCCCGCAAGGCCTGATTCTGTAACAGTAAAGCAGAAACTAATTGCTGTTCGGTGGCTGTAAGGGCACGTTTCAATGCATCTTCCGCTTTGAATAATCCTTCCTGAATTTCCCTCTGAGCATTATTTAATTTCAGCAGTTGAGCTTCTCTTCTAAGATTTTTCAGCAAATCATCAAAAGCCGTGTTCTGAGTAAGAGCCCCCGCCTGACTTCTCACAGGTTTTGTTGTTATTCGAGCTGTAAACCCTAATCTGCCTGTCACTCCGGGGGTTTCATTCAGAATATCAAAAGCGTCATCATCTACAAATTTAAGATAACGGGTCATCAGATCTTTACTGGCATCGTCAAATCCCTTAGTTATCACGTCAGTGAATGAGTTTGAGATAGCTTCACCTATTCGTTTCCCAACCTCTGAAAAATCTTGTTGGAAAAACTTTTTCGGATCTGTAAACAGAAGACCAATTTCTCTGCCCGTTGCCGCAAAGGCCTCAACCAAAGGATTTGTAATTGACTTAGCAAGGGTGAATATAATACGACCTAACGCCATGAGGCCGCCAATAACCCTATTAGAAAATGTTTCAATTGCGAAAAGTCCGGCCTGACCCCAGGTCACTGAAGTATGTTCGACAATTCCATTCAGTCTTTCAAATTCATTTACAAGTGCGATCACTGCTTCGATAACTAAACCAATTACCAGTACTCTTAAAAGGAGTCTGGCGGCTATCGCAGTTACAGCCAAAGCCCCGCCTAGAGCAGTGGTGGCTCCTGTCAGCGCTACCATGTTTGCAACAGCACGGACCAAAATAGGACCGCCAAGAGCAATGCCCAAGGCGACTGCGAATTTAACAGCTATTTCAAGGTTATTGGCTACTAAAAGAATTGTCCTACTGAATAACCCTGCCACGCCGACAGATTTATCCATGTTGCCAAGGAAGATTGTAAACTGATCATTCAATACAGTGAAAGACTGGCTGATTGTTGGTATTGTTCTGGCAAAAATTTCACCAAAATCTTCTGAACCTTTGATAAAGGCTTTAAAGAATTCATCTGAAGTGACTTTACCGGTGATCACCAGCTGTCTTAATCTCGCCACAGATCCACCAGCTTTATCAAAACCTTTAGCGGCTGCCAGAGCAATCGGGAAGGCTCCCTCCATAATAGAGTTAAACTCTTCCGCCCTGACGATACCAGAGCCTAAAGACTGTGATAACTGGTTCAGGGCCCCTCGGGCCTGTAAAGCGCTTGTGCCTTGAATAGCGAGAGCCTGACCCACTCTTTCTGTGAAAGTAAACAGGTCTTCCTGAGAAACCCCAAGTTCAGTGGCCGCTACAGCTCCCCGCTGGAACAAGGCAACAATGGCGGATAAAGGAGCACGGGTTCGTTTGGCCACATCAGCTAAACGAGTGAAAGCAGCATTGGAGGCATTTTGATTTGGGATAACAGTTTTAAGACGGTTGTTCAGTCCGGTAAATTCATCTGACATTCTAATTAACTGACGAATACCCAAAGCAAACCCAGCAAAAGCAAACGCACGTTTCAACAGTCGTTCGGTACGTTGTGCAGAGGTGTCAACTTTCTTCAGTCCCTCTCTGACCTTATCCGTACCACGCTTTGCTCCGGTCGGGTCTACTACTACTCTAATGACAAAATCAGTCATTTACTTTTCCCGGGTTTTATTACCAATTTCATTCTTATTTGACATTCTATCAGACTGTTCCTGTTGCCATCCCCTATACGTATTATCCATTCCTCGTATGATACGTACAAAAGGTTCTTTCAGCTCCTCATCAAGTTCCGCTCTTTCTGCATAATCAACAATCAAATTCCAAGGGATAGGCCCTAGTTCCATCCCATATGATCGTGTCGTATCAAGATCCCAAAACGCTTTGAAGTAGAATTCATCTCCTACACAAAGAGGCGGCTCATCTAAATACCATTGAGGCAATGGTCTGTTATTCTGTATCAAGATGTTAATTGAGAAACCATCTCGACTAAAACGCAGCTGCCAGAGCAACTGCTCACTTAGTTTTTTGCCGCTTCCTCAGCGTCGATCTGCTCTCTGAAGTTGCCAGGGGTTCCTGCAAAATCTCGGATATCGTCAAAAATATCATTTGGGAGACATGCAAGCCATTCAGCACATACGTCTTTTGAAAAAGCAACTTCTTGCCCCTTATCATCGACAATCCCCGTCCATCCAACAATAACGTATTTAGGGTATAGTTTTTTGTCTTCCTCCCTCATTTGGGAAACCATACCAGCGTTGATGCCTGCAGCACGTACCTGACTTGCGACTTTCCGTGAGCGCTGGAGCTGTTTATTGAAGAAGGGTTTGTTCACTTCAAATGCCGGGGTTAAAGTTAGGGTAGGGGTGTCTTCGAGCTGATAAAGCTCATAAACCGCTGTGGCCTGTTTGTTGACGTCAAGTTTGTGTAGGTGGCTAAACTTAGGCATAACTTTCTCCTTTTATGGTGTAACCGGGAATATGCTGGACCCCAGTGAATATGTGTATGTATTATCAGATGCGCCAAACGCCATTCCGGTAACATTGATCAAGACGCTTTCATTTAACGGGAACTCACGATCCCCGCCGCCTATGGTCATGTTAGGTATATCAAGTACAATTGCACCATCATCATTGTCAAGACGGAAATCAAGTGTAACAGTGGTATTGGAACGAATTGCATCAATAATTGTTTGCTCTGTGAACAATAACTGGCTCTCAATGTCAACAAGGAAATTCCCTGAATTCATAAACTGAGCGCCCAGGGTTGCCAGACATTTTTCTGGTGTAACCTGATTATCCAAAGATAAAGTCAGACTTTTGAAACAAGCCCCATATTGATTATCAGAAAGATCCGCCAGTTGCAATCTGGCAAGGCCTGTAGATGTTGTACCAAAGGCAGCTGTCTTATTCGGTGAAATAGCAGCTGCAGCGCCTGCTTTCTGAGTATCAGTTGGGTTGTCAGTGTCCGTTCCTACAAAACCAAATGTAACAGTTGATTTGTCAGTCAGAGGTAAATTAAAGGCCGCTGTATTGCAGAGATTGTCAAGAGAATACTGATAACGGTCACCTGACGGGTTGCCAAGATTAGGGAATGTCATTTCAAAGGTTATAAACTGCTCAAGGTATAAGGCATTATCCACCGGTACATTTCGAACAAATCGGCCAAACAACAGGTCTACAGTATCGCCAGTACCTGTATCAGTAACCACAGTTGAATCGAGTTTATCAAGGGTCAAAGTGGTGGTGCCGATGAGTTCAACCCGGGCAAAACCCACACAGGTTGTGAACTGGGTGCCGGAAGTTATGCCGCCAAGATGAATGAATTGACCAACAGTTAAACCTAAAACAGAGAAATCTGGGATGTCAGCCGCACTTGTCAAGACCGCTGATGCCCCGGTAACTACAATAGATAAATCACTTGTGGTTTCAGGTCGTACTCCTGCAAGCTCCACTTGCGCATTGGCCGGGGGTGTTTCATCTACCAAACCTTGTCCTGCTGCTGTAAGAGCTGTGGTTGTACCGGCTGCAGTCAAAGCGAATAAACCATTATTAGCTGGGTTCGTATACGCACGGTTAAAGATCAAAGAGTCCACACTCGCATCGGAGAGGAAGAAAGCTTCATCGCCGTTGGTGATAGCGGGAATTGTGATTACATCAGAAGAAATGTCTGTCGGGATCCGGGAGGTCTGGCTCAGGACCGCTGTGGCGGAAGAAAAACATTCAATAAAATCGGTGAAATGACTTATGGTTGTATCACCTTCCCATTCCACAGATGAATCAAGATCAGTAACAACCCCTTTCCGGCGTTGTTTGTCTTTGCTGATTGGGTCCCGGGCAACAGTTGTGATCGTCGCACCAAAAGTATTAATCGCATTTGGTTCCAAAAGAAACCATACGGTAGGGTCTGTGTCCTGATCGGCTTGAAGCCCATAAACCAGTGACGTGTCATTTGTGAGAACTCGGCCCATAAGTTATCTCCTATTTAAGTTCATTATACAAAAATGTCGCTTCAATTACAAACTGGAACCAAGACTTGTCGCGACCTTCTTCCCGGACTATAACGTCGTTAAACCTTATCGTTGTGCCAGAGATACTTGTTCCTTCAAAAACAGCCCTTGCTGTTTCAACCAGACCATCCGCCGTTGCCACACCTTCGTCAATGGCAGTAAAGATCTGAATAAAACATGAAGCTGATCTTAAAAATTTTCTATTACCTACAGCTCCAAGTGTTTCCTGTGTTGAGGCATTATGTCGTACTGAAAGCCTAACCCAGGAGGCATCCTCCGGTGGCGTGAATTTCTCACTGTCAAACGTCAAGTCGGTCTGAGCGGCCCACGCCGTATTAAATGTTTCATATATGGCTTCTCTTGCTTCATTAAGAGTAGAAGACTGTGAACTCATCTACGCAAACTCCTAATGTTTTTAATATCAACAAGAATAGCTTTCTGGATCGCCCCCTGTACAAACCCCGCAGGAGCTTTCTGGGAAGACCCATTATTTAGTTTTTGGATATAAGGAACATTATTAGTGACAAATGTTTTTCCCTGAGAAATCGTGTAAGAAGACGCTACATTACCCATAGAGGCGCTTTGTTCTGCGGAAGCCGCTGAGGCCCCTGAAAGTTTATCAGCGCGTGATGCGGGGTTACCTCGGGACGATGCAGGGGTGCCTATGGTAGGGATCCAGTTCGCTCTGGCCCAACCTGTATCAACAGGGGTGACGATCCTCAGATTAGCAGTAACATCCAGGGTTATCTTTTTAACTACCTGAGTTGTCACCTTCTCCAGCGCACGTAATACTTTATCGATTTCACTTACCATCAGTCTCTTCTACTTTTTCAACAGGCGGGGCTGAAGCATTTTGGGCATCAACCATTCCCTTTAACTTCGTGGCCATATGTAAACCATTTGCAGCAACATTTAAACCGTTCGCTTTTACATCATTATTGATGCAAGTTAAAAGGTAATTTATTTCTTGTTCGGTGACCTCAAGGGTGTAGGCGGACATGGGTGACTCCAACTATTTTACTAACATTTATGGTTAATGTATCATTAATCTCCAATTCCGGCAATTAAATCTTCTACCCTTAACTAATCTCCACCTGTAAGTTCTCAACTTGTATGCTGTTCGTCGTACCAGCACCTGCCACAATCGGCTGGATTGTATCACCAAATACCAAGTTAAGGGGGGTAGTGACCGGATGTACACTAGTTGCTGTCGTTACTGATCTCTTCTGATAAGCGGCCCCCTGCTCTGGTGAAACACCATTTACACCAACAGCAAAGAGATAATTCTGAGCAGATCCACTTTTAAGAGTTGACCACGT
>PJEL010002058.1_pt1 | contig 19001 bp, 23 predicted proteins | sample 1853271 | NCBI WGS metagenome assembly PJEL01 (sample SAMN08108733, study PRJNA415343) | Invertebrate metagenome, whole genome shotgun sequencing project. | host: Globobulimina | place: Sweden: Gullmar Fjord | collected 2015-08
AAGTACTTCAAGGATATTGTCTTCAGAAAGGCATTTATCCCCTCTTTTTGCGAGAATTGGGTATTTGCGTCTGCAAAGTTAAAATAAATAAGGCAGCCCGGAACGGACTGCCTTAAAGATACTTACCTGTCAAACTTACTTTACTGCCAGCAGCCCCCATATCCGCCAATTCTTTTCTGTGCGGTCTGTGGTGCCTTTTCACGAATCGTCTCTTTGATACTCTGGATCTCCCTTTCAAGCTTTGTTACGGTTGCAAGGGTTGTGTCAGGATCACGAAGAGCCTCACGAAGCTCAAATTTCTTATCATGCATATCCTTTCTCAGGTCAACCGTTTCATTAAGAAATTTCTGTCCCTCTTCACCGCCAATCGTATCCTTCCATGTACCGCCACCGGGGCCTGTCATGTGCCTTCCGTACCCTGAACCCATATGGTCTCCTCTCTGACTATTATCCATCATGTGTCCGCCGTAATTCTGTCCTGTCTGTCCTCCTCCATGTGCGTAAACCGCTGCGCCAACTGCAAGCAATGATATTATTGCCAGCCCTGCAATGAATGTCTTCATCTTCTTCACCTCCCTTTTATTTGCACTGCTATTTTCCATATTTATAAATTACTTTAATCTGTTGAAGATAAGATGAAGGCGATATGAATAATTCATGAAGAAGAAATGATAAAATAGTGTCATAATAGTTCACTTATTGACAGAAGACCCTTAACAGTGTAAATTTTTCACAACGCCGGTTAAGCATATCTTCTTTTAAAACAAAGCTGGAGGCGATAATGTCTGACGATAAAAAGAAATCTCTCAACAAAACCCCTAAGATAGACGTCTCTATTAATGAGAACTTTTACTACAATAAAAAGCTGTCTCTTCCAACTGTTATTAAGGAGTATGAAAATATTGAGCACCTCCTCGAAGAGCTTCACTATATATCCTGCCTAACTGTACAGATAGGGGACCTCAGGAAGATCGAACATCTTTACGGCAGCAATATCTATATTGATACGTTCAACCGGCTTTCCGACAAGATAAAGCAGATAAAGGATGATGAGCTAAGGAAGGCTGATATCTGCATAATCGATATTTACGACATTGACACCTTTGTTATTATTCTCTCTTCGCCCCGTGAGGATAGCACCCTTCTTCTTCACCATATTGAGAGCATTGCCGAAAGGGTGAGGGTAAAGATGGAAGATGATGTCTTTGAACTTCTCTACCCTTACCTGAAAGAGTATTCAAGCCCCACCGTAGGCTATGCGCTTGAGATACAGAATCCTATGGTGAATAATATGCGTCTCATAATGCAGCTCATTGACAACGCAAAAAAGATGGGCAGTTTCATGGCATTGAAGAATGAATATTCAGACAGGTATGACCTGCAGAAGGTAATCGTTGAAAAAAACATCTCAACCGTATTCCAGCCTATAGTTGAACTTCAAACCCTTGATGTGCTCGGATATGAGGCGTTATCAAGAGGCCCGAAAGATACAGAATTCTATAACCCGATCCTGCTATTCCTGCTGGCCTCAAAGTGCGGCCTTTCATTTGAACTTGACAACCTCTGCCGCAAGAAGGCGCTTGAGAGCGCCCGCCACATTCATACAGACAAAAAAATATTCATAAACACCTTAAGCATGACCATTCATGACCCTGAGTTTCGTGGAGCTTATCTTAAGGATCTGCTGAACGACCTGAAGCTTAAACCTGAAAACGTAGTGTTTGAGGTGAGTGAAAAACTTGCCATTGATAACTATGCTCTCTTCAGGGAAGCGATGCGTGACTATACTGACCTGGGTATCGTTCATGCCGGAGATGACCTGGGTACAGGCTATAACGGCCTTGAGAGGATCATGGAGCTTAATCCCGGATACCTTAAGATAGATATATCATTCAGCCGTAATATCAACAATAGCTATATGAAGCAGGAAATAGTAAAGGCGATAGTTAACCTGGCCAATAGCATCGGCTCAGAGCTTATAGCCGAAGGCATTGAAATAAGAGAAGAGTATGAGATGCTCAGGGACCTCGGTGTCAAATACGGACAGGGTTACCTATTTGCCAGACCATCTGAAAAGCTTGCAGGCATACAAAAAGATTTCTAAGGAAGCAATAGTCTATAAAAGAGAAGAGGCCTGAGTAATCTCAGGCCTCTTCTTTGTTTATCTTTATGTGCGTGTTACCGATTCATTTACCGAATTCTTTATCAATGGTTCTCTTAATATCATCAATTGAAGTTCCTGCATCAACAAGCTGGGCGACCCTAAAGGCCTCCTTCTGACAAAGTCCTCACCCGGCTCCATGTCTGTCAGCAAAACAGCTAAGCAGTGTAAAGTGATTAAAAGGATCCCTGTCACAATAGCAGTAGCAGAATACCTCATCCAGATACTCAGAGTAGTTATGTGCCACCTCATAGGCACGCCTTGTCTGCCCTGTAAACAATGCAGGGTCAAGAAGCGGCCTGGTCTCCTTGCCTTTAAGGTTAAATGATTTACCTGCCTCCGCCTCGGAGCCTGTGAAAGGAAGATTGCCGGTAAATGCCAGCACCGCCACAATAGCAATAACTCCGGCAACGACCCAGATAACAGGGCTCTGTTTTTTTACGGGGTCTTTTGATGCTTTCTGTTTACCTTTGTTGCCCATTGTCCCTCCTTAAATAACTTTCTAATAAATGGATCTTATCCTGCCGGTCCTTCTGTCTAAAATAATCACATCTACGACACTTCCTTTATCCATTATCTTTGCCTTTATAAATCTGCCCCTATTCTTCTCCAGCATAACATTGAGGCCTTTTTTGTGATAATATTCGATCACCGCCTTCTTGGCACCCTCATGAGTCAGAGGCTTGTCGCATGTTCCATAATCACTGCAGCGGTCACAGAAATCGCCATAAGGGGTAACCGCCTTCTTCTCCTTCTTGGCATGATGCGATGCAGATGCAGGAGCAATAAAGACTGTAAGAAGAATCACGACGATTATAAATGCCGAAATGGTCATTGATCGCATATTGAACATAATAGTATATTCTATAACTTTGATGAAGAAAGTATGAATATTTCAGTCAGAAGAAAACCTCATTGTAAAGATCGAACCTGACTCAGAACTGCTTTCAAGCTCTATACTGCCGCCCATAACCTCGGTCAATTCTTTGACAATTGCAAGGCCTAGCCCGCTCCCTTCTGAATCACTGCCTTTATAGAACCTCTTAAACACCTTTAAAAACTTCTCCTTGCCTATACCTCCACCTGTATCCTCAATACTTACATAGAAACCTCTCTCACCTGTATCTCTGCATGCACCCCAACTGACGATTATCCCACCCTCATCAGTATACTTGCAAGCGTTTGCTAACAGGTTCTTTATGATGATGTGAAGCTTATCAGGATAGGTCTCAACCATAATTGAATCGCCATCCAGCTTCAGGTACAGGCCTTTATCCTCAATAAGCTGACGCATGCCTTCTGTGACAGAATATAGATACTCCTTCAGGTCGATATCTACCGGAGTTCCCTTCTTAAAGAAACTGGCCTCTGCGCTTGTTACATCCTCTATCCCCTCAACTAAAGAAATAATCCTCTTGATCTCAGAGTTTATATTCTTTATGACTGTCTGAGGGTCAGAGATTATCCCATCCTCGATTGCCTCAAGATTACCTTTTATAACGGTAAGCGGGGTTCTCAGTTCATGTGCGATATTTGATGTAAGGTGCTTTCTAAGCGCGTCCTCCCTCTGAAGCGCCTCTGCCATGTAATTGAATGTATGTGTAAGCCTGTCTATTTCATCCTTATACTTTATAGCGCCTTTGCTCTGCCTTGATCGTGCACGAACAGAAAAATCTCCCTTTGCTATGCTTTCGGCAGACGCTGTCAATCGCCTTATCGGCCTGGAGAGTGTAATGGTGAGCAGTATCGAGAGAAACAGAGCTCCCACACCGGCTATAAGAAACGAGATGATGAGAAACTTTTTGCCTCTCTTCCTGAATATCTCCTCCTTGTGAGGTATAAGTCCCATCCTTTCAAGCGGCCTTATGTATAGTTTTCCTATATCTTTGCCATCGACATAAAGGGGATACCATGTGAACTCCCCAACACCATCAGGCAGCTTGAAGAAGGAGTCCATCCGCGTGATCATGTTAGGCGGCAGAGAAGAGAGCACCTCAGATGAGGAGACCACTCTTTCACCGTAACTATCCTCGACATAGGTCTCAAAGCCGAGCATAAGCCCCCAGTGCACCGCATTGCTCAGATGAGAAAAGTTCCAGTCGCTGGCCAGATAACTACCCTCAACAGAGGCCATCACCCAGTAGACCCTGTCCTCTTCAGTCCCCCTGACAAATTCATTGAAGTCAGATATTATGAGACGTTTGAAGACCGTGTTGGAGAGAATTGCAAGAAATATGACCAGGGTAAATGCAAGAAATAATTTAGTCCTCATCTACAGAACCTGAAAACTTATAACCTACACCGTGTACGGTCTTTATATAGGCCGGCTTCTTCTGGTCATCCTCGATCTTGTGACGAATATTTTTGATATGCGCATCTATGGTCCGGTCATAACCTTCATAGTCATAACCCAGTATGACATTGACAAGCTGAAGCCTTGTAAAGACCTGCTCAGGACGCTCTGCAAGGCATTTAAGCAGCTTGAATTCTGTAGATGTAAGCACGATCGAACTGTCGTTCTTCATTATCTGAAACTTTTCAGAATCGATAACAAGAGTACCTTTATTAAAACTGTGTACGCTCTTCTTGCCGGCCCTCCTTAAAAGCGCCTTCACCCTCGCAACGACCTCTCTGGGACTGAAGGGTTTAACCACATAGTCATCAGCACCTATGCCGAGCCCCCTTACCCTGTCCTCCTCTTCACTCTTTGCAGTCAGCATAATGATCGGGAGGTCCGAATCCTTTCGTATTATGCTGCATATATCTTCTCCTGTCATATCAGGAAGCATCAAATCAAGCAGTACAAGTTCAAAACCCTCCTTAAGAAGAGATATAGCCTTTGCTCCGGTCTCAGCAACCGTCACACTGAAGCCGTCCTTTTCAAGATAGGCCTTTACAATCTCTGCTATCTTGGCCTCATCCTCAACAATAAGTATCCTGCCGTTCTTCATGTTCAAATAATAGCATACTTTTTATGAAGTATTTATGAAAAAACGATTATATATCAAAGATCTTCAGATAATCTGCAGCCTCTTGTCATCTTGCCAACAGAGGGCAAAAATGCTAATCTTCTATACCATGGCGATCGCCGAAGCCCTATACAATGTTCATAAAAAGATCAGCAGCGCCGCATTAAGGTCAGGCAGGTCTGCTGACGAGATAAAGCTTGTTGCTGTCTCCAAGACTATCGGCCTTGAAAAGATCATACAGGCGATGAAAGCCGGGGCTTCAATGCTTGGAGAGAACAGGGTTCAGGATGCAAAAAACAAAATCACTGAGCTTAAGGCTCAGAGGCCAGACTTAAAGCCTGAATGGCACCTGATCGGGAACCTGCAGAAGAACAAGGCAAAGACTGCCGTACAGCTGTTTGACCTTATACACTCGATAGACTCAGCTTCACTTGCTGAAGACATTAACAGGCATGCCTCTGCCGTGGATAAGGTACAGAGGGTCCTTGTGCAGGTAAAACTCTCGGACGAGGTGACCAAGCACGGGGTATCATCCGACGGGGTGATGGAACTACTTGAGAAAGTATACGATATGGATTATCTTAGACTGGATGGATTGATGACGATCCCTCCATTCTTTGAGGATCCTGAAGATACAAGGCCCTACTTTAAATGGCTCAGAGAACTCTTTGAAAAAGCGAAAGCAAAAGGTATGAGGCTGCATGAACTGTCAATGGGCATGTCAAATGACTTTGAGGTGGCCATTGAAGAAGGGGCAACAATGGTGAGGGTCGGCACAGCTATCTTTGGCGAAAGAAACTATTAAGGATATATTATGAAGATCGGATTCATAGGCGGCGGCAATATGGCTGAAGCCATTATAAGAGGCATCACCTCTCAGGGCAGAAAGGATATTATAGTCTCTGAACCTCTTGAAGAGAGGCGGAGCTATCTTCAAAAGGCCTTCGGCATTAAGACAACATCTTCAAACATTGAAGTTGTATCTGCCTGCAGCCTGATAATCCTGGCTGTAAAGCCTCAGATAATAGATAATATCCTGGATGAAATAAGCGGTGAGGTCAACGGAACAAAAACGGTCATATCTATCGCAGCAGGCATCACACTTGACCAGCTCACTTCCAAGCTTAAGACCGAGAAACTTGTAAGGGCTATGCCCAACACACCTGCGCTTGTACAGGAGGGCATGACGGTGCTTTCGATGTGCGAATGTTTTGCAGGCAGTGAGATATCTGCCGTAAGGGAGATATTCATGTCAGTCGGCAAGGTTATCACCCTTCCTGAAAAACATATGAATGCAGTAACCGCGCTTTCAGGAAGCGGCCCTGCATTCTTTGCTAAATTCGCTGAAGCCATGACAGACGCAGGTGTCAGCAAAGGCTTGAGTCAGGATGACGCAGCCGAGCTTGTTACACAGACCCTCATCGGTGCAGCAAAGCTTCTTGAGACAGGCATGCCTTTGAATAAACTTAGAGAGATGGTCACATCACCCGGAGGAACAACTGCGGCCGGACTTGAGACATTTAAAGAGAAAGCCCTTGGTGATACCGTACAATCTGCTATCGACTCTGCCATAAACAGGGCAGAAGAACTCGGGAGGAGAGATTAGATGCCAATTATTAATGACTTTTTCCGCTCTTTAATAGAGCTGGCCATCATGCTCTTGGGATTATACAAATGGATCATAATATGTGCAGCCCTGGTAACATGGGTCAACCCTGATCCATACAATCCAATTGTAAGGTTTCTATACAAATCAACAGAACCGGTACTGCAGGCTGTCAGAAGATTTATCGGGGGGCGGTTAGGACAGATAGATCTTTCTCCTATCATAGTAATCATTGTCATAATCTTCATTCAGTCTTTCCTGAAAAAAGCTTTTGACATTTATTAAGACACATACAGGGTCAATCAAATAAAGATATTAAATTATTCATGCAGGGGGCATAAATGAGAATTACACCGCTTGATATACAGCAGAAGCAGTTCACTAGCAAGTTCAGGGGCTTTGACATTGAGGAGGTAGACTCCTTTCTTGAGCATATCAGGGAGGAGATGGAGGAGCTGCTCAGAGAGAACGCCAACCTCAGAGAAGATGTCAGGCGCTATGAAAAACAGCTTAAGGAATATAAAAGTGTTGAATCGACACTTAAGGATACACTTATTGCCACACAGAAAATGGTGGAGGACTACCAGACCAATGCTAAAAAAGAGGCCGAACTGATCATGAAAGAGGCCGAGTTGAACGCAGAAGAGTTGATGTCCGAGGCACAGTCCAGGGTTATAAAGATACACGAGGACATTACTGACCTAAAGGGTGTCAGGACCCATTTCAAAGAGGAGCTTAAAAGGCTTATAGAAAGCCACATGAGCATGCTCGAATTTGACAGACAGCGCGAGGAAGAGAGCCCTGATGAAATATAAGACCCTCAAGGGTATCCACGATATTTATCCACCGGACATATTCATATGGCATAAGATAGAGGCTGTTGCCAGAAGGATATTCCATAACTACGGATACCATGAGATACGGCTTCCCATAATCGAATCAACAGATGTCTTCACAAGAAGCATAGGCGAGACATCAGATATAGTTGAGAAGGAGATGTACACCTTTAATGATAAGGGCGGAAGAAGCATAAGCATGAGGCCTGAGGGCACTGCACCTTTCATAAGGGCTTATGTGGAACATCACCTTCATAATGAGCCTGCCCCTCAGAAGTATTACTATATGGGCCCCATGTTCCGCTATGAAAGGCCCCAGGCAGGGAGGCAGCGTCAGTTCTACCAAATGGGGGTCGAAGCCCTCGGAGTGGAAGACCCGAAGGTTGATGCCGAAGTCATCTCAATGCTCTCGTCCGTACTTGAGGGCATAGGGCTTGAGAACCTGAACTTTGAGGTCACATCCATAGGCTGCCCTGAGTGCAGGCCGGGCTACAGGACTGAATTAAAGAACCACCTGAAGGATAAACTTGACAACTTCTGCAGCGACTGCAAAAGGCGCTTTGATACAAATCCGCTCAGAATACTGGACTGCAAGGTGCCTGGATGCATAAAAGAGAGAGAAGGCTCTCCAGCTGTTGTCGACTTTCTCTGTGATCACTGCAATGACCATTTTGAGAATCTGAAGAGGTACCTGAAGCTCCTTAATGTACCGCATACCATAAACCCGAACCTTGTGAGGGGGCTTGACTACTATGCAAAGACAGCCTTTGAGGTGACGAGCGAATCACTCGGAAGCCAGAACGCTGTTGCCGCAGGCGGACGTTACGACAGCCTTGTAAAAGATTTCGGCGGCCCTGACACACCTGGGATAGGATTTGCCATAGGCATGGAGAGGATCATCCCGCTTGTCAAGGACTCTATGAGAGGCACTGAGGGTCCTGATATCTTCTTATGCTCACTTGGCAAGGAAGAAGCTGAAAAAGCCCTTATACTCGCTAACATGCTTAGATCGGAAGGATTATGGGCTGAGCTGAATTATGAGGAAGCATCGCTCAAGAGCCAGATGAAGAAAGCCAACCGAATAGGCGCAAAGAATGTGATCGTTATTGGTGAAGATGAGCTTAACAGCGGCGAGGCTGATGTGAAGAATATGGATAGCGGCGATAAAGCAAAGACATCACTTGACGCAAAAGCTATTCTCAAGATAATCACAAGTTAAATGACTTCTAACCTTCCCAACATCTTCATAAAAGACTGTACCGGCGTAATCCTTGCAGGCGGCGAGAATACCCGTATGCCTGAGCTGAAGTCATTCATCAAGATAGATGGCAAAACAATAATCGAAAACAATCTTGATACTTACTGCAGTCTCTTCGGCAGAAGGTTCATAGTTACAAATGAGCCTGAGAAATACTCACATCTTACAACACCCATGCTCGGTGATATCTATGATATCCGCGGGCCGATGACCGGCATCTTCACCTCTCTGACCAATTCCCTTACAAAGTGGATATTTGTCTCAGCTTGCGATATGCCTTTTATCAGCATGGACTTAATTATCTATATGGCTGCAAAAAGACAGGGGTATGATGCAGTCGTTCCGCGCATCAGCGGAAAGGCAGAGCCGCTCTTTGCGTTTTATTCCAAAAGCCTGCTTGGCTCAATGGAGAGATCCCTGCTTGGGGACAGCAGAGGTTTGAGAGATTTTTTAAAGTCCAAAAAGGTAAAATACATCAGCCTTAAAGAGGTAGAAAAGATTGACTCAGGGGCAAGGTCATTTATTAACATAAATACCCCTGAGGACCTGAAGCTTTATTTATAGAATCATATATACTAAACTTTAAGATATATCCTGAAAGGAGGCGAATATGTTTGGTCTTGGCGCAACAGAACTTATAATAATACTGGTTATAGTCGTGCTGCTCTTCGGAGCCACAAGACTTCCTGAACTGGGCAAAGGTGTTGGTTCAGCAATAAAGAACTTCAAGAAGTCCGTATCTGAACCTGATGAGATTGATGTGACGCCTGAAAAGGAAGCAAAAAAAGAAGAAGAGAAGAAGGAAGAAGAGAAGAAGGAAAACAGTTAATAAGTGAAGCTGCATAAGGCAGTTGCAGAGATAAGCCTCAAAAACCTTTCAAGCAACATCAAGCTTGTCAGAAAAAAGACAGGCGGCAAAGATATCCTCGCTGTTGTAAAGGCAGACGCTTACGGACACGGCGCTGTTCCGGTCTCAAAACACCTGCTTAAAAATAAAGTCTCCATGCTCGGTGTCGCTTTTGCAGATGAAGGCATTGAACTGAGAGAGTCAGGCATTAAGGCTCCTGTTCTGGTCTTCTTTGACACAAAAAATATCGATGCCCTTATTAAATACAACCTCACCCCAACCGTCTTTGACCTGAATACCGCAAAAAAGTTCTCAACTGCGGCAGTAAAAAAGAGAAAACTGATATCCATTCATATCAAGGTCGATACAGGAATGGGGCGTGTAGGGTTTAATACAGAGAACGCTCTAAAAGATATCCCCAGGATCGCAAAACTCAGGAACATAAAGCTTGAGGGCCTGATGAGTCATTTTTCTGACGCTGACCTCAAAAGCAAGCGCTTTGCAAACCAGCAGATCAATAAATTCAACAATATCATAGATGCGCTGAAAGAAAAAGGGATCACCTTTAAACATATCCACATGGCAAACAGCGCTGCTGTACTCACCCTGCCCGGTTCGCACTTCAATATGGTACGGCCCGGCATCATGCTCTACGGGTACGGATGCTGCGAAAATGAAAGCCTGAAGCCTGTGATGAGCCTGAAGAGCAGGATTCTTTTTATTAAAGATGTTGAAAAAGGAACACCCATAAGCTACAGCAGAACATTTACAGCAAAAAGGCGAAGCACCATAGCTACAATACCAGTCGGTTATGCAGACGGATATAACAGAAAACTTTCAAATAAAGGCAAGGTCATTATCAATGGAAAGCTTGCTCCTGTGGCAGGCAGGGTCTGTATGGATGCCTTTATGGCGGATGTTACAAATATTCCGAATGTAACCCGGAGCAGTGAAGCGATCCTGATAGGTTCAAAAGGCAAGAACAGGATCACTGCAGACGATATCGCCCTCCAGACCGGCACCATCCCCTACGAAGTCCTTACATCTATAGGAAAAAGAGTTGAGAGGGTCTATAAATAGAGGGCTTTGTCATTGAGAGAAGGCAGTAGCTGTTGATCTACTCCTTGTCCATATCCGGCTCTTCTTCATCTGCATAGATAAATTTACCGTAACCGTCAAATTTATCTTTCTTAAAATTGCCTATATATTTGTCTCCTGACGGTGTAGTCATTACCCCTTTGCCGTGCTTTAAACCTTTCTTAAACTCCCCTTCATACATATAACCGTCAGGCATCAATACGGTGCCTGTTCCATTTTCGCAGTCACCCATTACACATACATCAGCATATACATTGCCTGTTAAAAAAAGCACGGATAAGAAAAAAGTGAACGATATTATCTGCAGTCTTGTAATATGCATCACCATAGAAGAAAATGAAATGTTTTAGTGAGAAGCTATTATATTTATAATTATATCAGAAAGTTCCTCTATTGATAAAAGCGGATTGAAGGCTGTACTATTTCCCGGTAAGTTTCATCGGATCAAGCAGGCTATTTGCCTCTTTTGGGGTAAGTATTCCTTTTTCTATGACAAGCTGCTTTACCATCTTCCCTGATTCATAGGCCTCTTTGGATATCGCTGCAGCGGCTTCATAACCGATAACAGGATTTAAAGCGGTTGCGATAGCAAGCGTTGACTCGGCAAGCTCTCTGCACCTCTTTTTGTCAGCCTTTATATCTTTCACACATTTGTCATTAAAGACGTTCACGCCATTTGAGAGTATCTCAATAGCATGAAGAAGATTGAATGCGATAAGCGGCTTCATTACATTGAGCTCAAGCTGTGACGCAGAAGCCGCAAAGGCTATGGTAGTGTCATTACCCATTACCTGATAGCAGATCATATTCATCATCTCAGCCATTACAGGGTTCACCTTGCCTGGCATTATTGATGAGCCGGGCTGTACAGGCGGCAGTATTATCTCCGCAAAACCGGTTCTCGGGCCTGAGCTTAAAAGACGGAGGTCGTTTGCTATCTTGGTCAGTGTCACTGCAGCTCCCCTCAGTGAAGCGCTCACCTCAAGTGCAGGCGCCATATTCTGTATACCCTCAAAACTATTGGCAGAGCTTTTGAACTTTATTCCGGTTATGCTCTTGATCTCCCTGATGACGGTCTGCCTGAACTTCGGGTGAGCATTTATCCCGGTACCTACTGCATTGCCGCCTATGGGAAGGGCAAGAAGCGATCTTGAAGCATTATCAATACACTTTATATTATTTGACAGCGCCTCTGCATACCCGCCGAACTCCTGTCCCAGCCTTATGGGAACGGCATCCTGCATATGGGTTCTGCCTGCCTTAACAATCTTATCGAATTCCCTCGCCTTTTTAGAAAGCACGCTCTTCAGCCTCTTAAGCGCCGGCAGGAGGTCTTCTTTCACCGCTTCAAAGGATGCGATATATGTCGAGGTCGGTATCGTATCGTTGGTGGACTGTGCCATGTTAACATGGTCATTAGGATGTATCTTGCTATGATCACCCCTTCTGCCGCCAAGTATCTCTACAGCACGGTTGCAGATCACCTCATTAGAGTTCATGTTCTGGGATGTGCCTGCGCCTGCCTGGTAGACATCAACAACAAAGTGCTCATCCAGATCACCTTTCACAACCTCAAGAGCGGCCCGCTCAATAGCCTTCAGATACTTCTCCTTAAGAAGGCCGAAGGAACCATTAGCCCTTGCAGAAGCAAGCTTAACAATCCCCTGTGCCCTTATAAAACGCCTCGGCAGCCTCAGCCCGCTTATAGGGAAGTTCTCAACCGCTCTCTGCGTCTGAGCACCATAATATGCCTTATTTGGTATTTTTACCTTGCCAAGTGTGTCATGCTCTATTCTCACGTTTACATCCTCACTTTGCTTAATTTTAAATAGTTTACCATATCATTAACTCCTTTGTGCCTTGAAAATTACGCCTTATGCCTCACCGCTTATGATTTGCCTCCTGTTTGACAGTGCCCACCTGCTTAACTATAATGTTCTATCATGATATCAACAGATGAAATAGTGATACGTCTGCTCCTCGGCGCTTTCGTAGGCGGGATAATCGGCTTTGAAAGAGAGCTGCATGGAAGGGGTGCGGGCTTCAGGACACAACTCATCGTCTGTGTAGCAGCCGTACTTATAATGATTACTTCACAGAATTATTTCTTCCATTTAAAGGATATGGATCCGACACTAAGGATAGATCCAGCACGGCTTGCCTCAGGTGCGCTCATCGGCATAGGTTTCCTGGGTGCCGGCGTAATTGTGAAGAGCGGCTTTGCGATAAGGGGGCTGACCACTGCCGCTTCGATATGGATAGTCTCTGCCATAGGCCTCGCCATAGGATCAGGACTTTATTTAGAAGCAATAATCACCACAGGAATAACCATTATAGCCCTGGTCATACTGAGAACCGTGGAGAAGATGGTCAACAAGCTCGTCTTTAGAACTGTGATCGTCTCTTCTGACGTCGACAACGGCACAGAGGAGGATGTTTCCGCCATACTTAAAGACTGCGGTTTTCATATTCACAGCATTGATTATGAAAAAGGATTAACCGGTGAATACAGGTATATCTTCCATACAAATACAAAACGCAAAGAAGATACAAAAAATGTCTTTAAAAAGCTCAATTCGCTGGATGATATCAATTCAGTAAAGATAAGCGGGTAGATACTGCCTGCAGATTAAGAGTTCAGCAGTTTATCAAACGGGTACTTCTTAAGAAACCTGAGAAAGCTCTGAAGCGTGTGTGAAGGCTCTTTGGCTTTTTTGTAAACAAGACTGAAATCTCTCTTGAACTTCTCATCCTTGAAATTTGCCGTCTTGATCACACCGTACTTAACCTCTTTCTTGACAGCCCATTTAGAAGCTATTGAGACACCAAGACCTTCCTCAACAGCGCTCTTGATAGATGCCGTGCTTCCCATTACAAGGGATATCTTGAGGTTCTGCTGTGTTATACCGTGTTTGGCAAGATGCTTCTCAATTACCTGCCTCGTACCAGAACCCTCTTCCCTGAAAATAAGGGGCTCTTTTGAAAGCTCCATAGTTGTGACACTCACCTTTTTTGCCCAGGGATGAAGGGGTGACATTATAAGAACAAGCTCATCGGGAATGAGCTTTTCAACAACAAGCTTCTGCTTCTTTATCTCACCCTCAACCAATGCAACATCAACATTGCCGGCATTAAGGTACTCGATCACATGACGCGTGTTGCTTATATGAATATGGATACCGACCTTCGGGTATTTCTTCTTGAACTCAGCAATGACTGAAGGCAGGATATAGTTTCCGATAGTGGAGCTTGCCCCTACGCTTACAACACCCTTGACCTGTCCCGTAAGCGATCCGATCTCTTTCTCGGCATCCGAATACATGGCATTTATATCGGTCGCGTACTTGTAGAGAATCTCTCCTGCTTTTGTAAGGGTTATAACACATCCGGAACGGTTGAAGAGCTTGGTTCCGTACATCTCCTCAAGCGCCTGTATCTGAAGGCTTACAGCAGGCTGAGTGAGGCGAATTATCTCAGAAGCTCTGGAGAAACTCTTTGTCTCTGCTACTGTGCAGAAGACCCTTAATTTATGATCATCCATATATTTATGTGGGGTATTCGTAAAAACTATACTATTATAGATTAATCAAATATAAGTGTCAATGAATCAATAATTATACTTTTCTGAATAAAATAAATAAGTTAGACATTACCTTTTCTTAACAGCTGAAACAGCCTTTCTGGCAAGGGCATCAGCCTCCTGATTCAGCTCTCTCCTTATGTGCTCAACCTTGACCTTTTCAAATCTATCTATCAGGCCCATGGCCTTCATCCACAGCTGTTTAAGGTTCGGGTTCTTAACCTTATACTGGCCATTAATCTGCTTCACCACAAGCTCTGAATCCATATATACCCGGGCGCTCATGACGCCTGCTGATGCCGCTTCTGCAAGACCCCTGATAAGTGCGGAATACTCGGCAATATTATTTGTAGCGTCACCTATATATTCAGATATCCTGAGTTCCTTCTCCTTATCTCCTCTAATAAGTATCTGTATCCCGACACCTGATGGACCGGGATTGCCGCTGCATGCGCCATCACAGTATATTTCCGCTTCCATGCACAAAGGAGATGTCAGATTACTCCTGTCAGAACCACTTTTATCAGATGGTTCTTCAGAAGGTTTGAGGGAACCGAAAAGAGGTGTCATTTTTCCTTGAAGTAAAGATACCTGTGGCAGTAAAAGCAGGTAACGAGCTTGTCGTTAGCCTTAACCTCACTAAAAAGCTGGGGAGGTATGTTGGTGTTACATCCCAGGCAGATCTCGCTGTCTGCCTCCACAACAGCCTGTCCGCCGAGCTTCCTTAAAAGACCCATATATACCTCATAATGCTCGACATTTATCTTGTCAATAAACTCCCTGCGCTTAGACTTGAACTCCTCCATGTCAGAGAGCAGCTTATCTTTTTCTTTATCAAGAAGCTCCTCATCCTTCCTGCACTCATCCTCAGCCTGTTTGACCTTTACCTCTTCTACCTTCAGCTCTTCAGCTACGGCATCAGCCTTATCCATGCCTGTAAGGATATCTTCCTCTATCTTGCCCATCTTCTTCTTTAGTGTCTCCACCTCTCTAAGATGAGCTTCATACTCCTTATTGGTCTTAAGATCCGCGCTCTTCAACTGAGACTTCTCTATCATGTCCTCCGCTTCCTTGAGCTCCTGCTCCTTATCCTTGCGTCTCTTAATCACATCATCATGCCTTGCCTTGACATTGTCGCAGGAAGTTTTTGCTTTCTTAAGGAGCAGGCTGTCTTTTCCGAACTTGGCTGAGAGCTGATCTACCTCATCAGCAATGGAGAGGATGGTGGAGTCGATCTCCTGAAGTGATTTCAGAAGCTCTAATTGTTCGTTCAAATCTTCCTCCGTGAAAGAAGATGAAATGCTGTCATGCGGCTGGCTCTATTTATCAATATGCTCATATATATCATGTGTAATGGTGGGCCCACCAGGACTCGAACCTGGGACCAACCGGTTATGAGCCGGTGGCTCTACCAGCTGAGCTATGGGCCCTGACCATAGAAACTCAACTAAGACATTTTATGCTAAACGCATAAAAAAGTAAACCTTGCCATAATGCATAAACCCCACACGTCGGTAACTGTGTGAAGGGTTATTGTCATATTGAAGTTTTAACTCTTATTGTTCATAATAATTCACCTATGAGATCTATTTTCGACAAAGTACGTTCAGAACTCCGCAGGGGCCTTGATAAGTGTAAATGTGACCGGTGCGGATGTATGCGAGGCTCTCTTGACGGCCTCACAAAGTCACTGCCATCACTTAAGAACAAAGAGGCAAATGCGCTCTTAAAGTCGATAAAGGAATTTCGCAAGGAGCTGCTGCCGCTTGAATATTCATGCTTCGGGTGCAAGTTCTGCATACCTGCCGAGGCCATGACCCTGATAACAAAGGAGTTCCCCGCACTCGCATCCTCCACCCTCCTGATCTGTGATTTTGAGGTTGGTGATGACTGGCCGCCGGTGGAAGGTGAGTATACGGTGCTGAACAAAAATGCGCCTATAGCAATAACAACACTTGCAGACCTAAAGCTTGAGGATAAGATAGTAAAACTGAAGCCCGAGGGGCTCTGCATCATAGGCAAGACCGAAACAGAGAATATCGGAATAGACAAGCTTGTTAAGAACACAATAACAAACCCGGCCATACGATATATCATACTTGCGGGAAAGGAAGCACCCGGACATAAAAGCGGTAAAACCATAATGGCCCTGTGGCAGAACGGCGTTGACAAGGACATGCGTATAATAGGCTCACCCGGCAGACGCCCGCTACTGAAGAATGTGAAACGCGCTGATGTCAGGGCATTTCAGAGCCAGATAACAATAGAGGATTTGAAGGGTTCTGCAAATGTCCGCACAATAACTGCAAAGATAAGGTCGCTGGCAAAAAAATCGGAGCACCTTTCAGCCACATCCGGCTGCGGATGTGCCGATGGAGTATGCACCCCTGCACCTGCTCAGCCCGCCATGATGCCCGTAACAATCAATATCCCTTCAGCAAAACCGGAAAAACCTGCAGGCCCTGTAAAGGCAAAAACAAAGAGCAAGCACGCCATAAGGCTCGACAAGGCCGGTTACTTTGTAATAATGCCCTCAAAAAAGAAGAAGGTCATACTTGTTGAGCACTACTCAAATGACAACAGGCTGCTGAGAACCATACAGGGCGATAACAGCCGGGATATTTATCTCACAATAATAGATAATAAGTGGGTCTCAGCACTTGACCATGCCGCCTACCTGGGGAAGGAACTTGCAAGAGCTGAGATGGCGATGAAAAAAGGCACCAAATTCGTACAGGACGCAGCGTAACGACAAGTTAAGCAGGCACAAAGGTATCAGGCACAAAGTTAAAAAAACCTGCCTTAAACTTTTCATGTTTGTTTCTAAACTCTGTGCCTCTGTGCCTTGCTGTTAAACTTTGTGCCTCATTTTTTAATTATGGCTAAGATAATAGCGGTATCAAATCAGAAAGGAGGAGTCGGAAAGACCACCTCCGCCATCAACATCGCCGCCACCATAGCTGAAGCATCCGGCAAGAATGTGCTGCTCATTGATTCAGATCCTCAGGGAAACTCAACAAGCGGACTCGGTATAGACAGGGATAACCTGCAGGGCAGCCTTTATGACCTCTATACCGGTGCAAAGAGCATTACAGAAGTTACCTGCGACTCTCCTGTGAAGACCTTAAAGGTAATACCTTCAAACATTGACCTCATTGGTGCTGAGCTTGAGCTTGCCGCAAAAGAGGGGAGAGAGCATATACTTAAGGAAGCAATAGCCATTGCAAGGTCAGACTATGACTACATCTTCATAGACTGCCCCCCCTCACTAAGCCTCCTGACACTGAATGCGCTGGTAGCAGCTGACAGCCTGCTCATACCTATGCAGTGTGAATTTTTCGCCCTTGAGGGCATAGGCGCATTGTACAGGACATTCACCCTTATAAAGGATTCCTACAACCCTCATCTTGAGATAGAGGGCATTCTCCTGACAATGTTTGACGGCAGGAATACACTTGCCCATCAGGTGGCACAAGAGCTGAGAAACCATTTTGGGGATAAAGTGTATAATACGAGAATTCCGAGAAATGTAACGCTGGCAGAGGCGCCGAGCCACGGAAAACCGGTAATTTTGTATGATGTTCACTCCAAAGGCGCCAGAAGCTATATAGAACTTACAGAGGAGATCATTGGTAATGAAACCGGCACTGGGTAAAGGACTATCAGCTCTCATCCCCGAACAGAAAAAGAGCAACGAGGTACTTGAGCTTGATGTAAATATCATATCGCCCAATGACTACCAGCCCCGCAAGACCTTTAATGACAAGGCTCTTACCGACCTTATATCCTCTATCAAAGAGAAGGGCGTAATACAGCCGGTCATTGTAAGAAGGATATCTGACAAGTCCTACCAGCTTATAGCAGGCGAGAGAAGATGGCGCGCCTCAAAGGCCGCCGGTCTTAAGAAGATACCCGTAATAATAAAAGACGTAGCACCCGTCGAGGCTCTTGAGCTTGCCCTTATTGAGAACATACAGAGGGAGGACCTCAACCCGCTTGAGACTGCAGAGGCTTTTCAGAGGCTGATACAGGACTTCAGCCTTACACATGATGACATGTCAAAAAAGGTTGGCAAGGACAGGGCAACCATAACAAACTACCTCAGGATACTTAAGCTTCCAAAGGATGTTAAGAGGTGGATAGCTGAAGGCTCACTCAGCATAGGACATGCCAAAGCGCTGCTTCAGATCGACGACCCGCTGGCACAGACTGCTGCCGCAAAGAAAATAATCAAGAACGGCATGAGCGTAAGGGAAGCTGAGGCGATGTCCAAGAAAACCTCCACCACACGCCCGAAGCCTAAAGCGGCAAAAGACCCCCAGATAGCCTCGCTTGAGGACAAGATGATAAAGAGCCTCGGCACCAAGGTGAAGCTTACCTACAAACCCAGTAAGAAGAGCGGTAAGATCGAGATAGAGTACTACTCACTTGATGAACTGGACAGACTGCTTGAGATACTGACCAAATAAGTTTCTTCCTAAAACTGCACTTCCTTCATTTTTACCTGGTCAATTCGACCTTGTCCAGAATAGTAACTAACACCTCCTACTAGGCATTTATGCTATAACTTTCATTAAGATGGGTTTTACCCGTTTAAACGGAAGGCAGGAGAACTCGCTTAACACCTGGGTCATAGAACCCTTTTT
>PJEL010002059.1_pt1 | contig 18987 bp, 12 predicted proteins | sample 1853271 | NCBI WGS metagenome assembly PJEL01 (sample SAMN08108733, study PRJNA415343) | Invertebrate metagenome, whole genome shotgun sequencing project. | host: Globobulimina | place: Sweden: Gullmar Fjord | collected 2015-08
CATGAGCAGTAGCTATACCATACCAAATTCGTCGAGTTGCTGGATCTTGTGCAAGGGCTTGGCTAAACTTTGGAAATTTAGTTGCCATAATCTTCAGATGCCTTTTTATATAATTTATAATTGTGAATAAAATTTAAATTGAAAAAGATAGAATATCTTTTTACAATTAAGTAATTGATAATGAACGTGCTAAGAAGAACGCCCAAGTAGTACCAATACCACCTAATAAGTAGTGAGCTAAACCAACAGCTCGTCCTTGTGTAATACTTAATGCACGAGGTTGAATTGCTGGTGCAAAATTTAATTTATTATGTGCCCATACAATTGATTCAATAAGTTCTTGCCAGTAGCCACGACCACTAAATAAGAACATTAAACTAAATGCCCAAATGAAATGTGCACCTAAGAAAATTAAACCATATGCAGATGAAGCTGAACCATATGATTGAATTACTTGAGAAGCTTGTGACCATAAGAAATCACGTAACCAACCATTAATAGTAATAGAACTTTGAGCAAAGTTTCCACCAGTAATATGTGAAATACTTCCATCAGGTGTTACTGTACCCCAGACATCAGATTGCATTTTCCAACTAAAGTGGAAAATTACAACAGAAATTGAGTTGTACATCCAGAATAAACCTAAGAATACATGATCCCAACTAGAACTTTGACAAGTACCACCACGACCAGGTCCATCACAAGGGAAACGGAAACCTAAATTTGCTTTATCAGGAATTAGTTTTGAGCTTCGTGCGTAAAGTACACCTTTTAATAAAATTAATACTGTTACATGAATAGTAAAAGCATGAATATGGTGTACCATAAAATCAGCAGTACCTAATTTAATAGGCATCATTGCAATTTTACCACCTACTTCAACAACATCTCCACCAAAAGCATAACTTGTTGTTGCTAAAGCATTCGGTGCAGTTGTTCCTGGTGCTAATAAATGAATATTTTGAATCCATTGTGCAAAAATCGGTTGCAATTGAATTGCTTTATCCGAGAACATATCTTGTGGACGACCTAATGCTCGCATTGTATCATTATGGATATAGAATCCAAATGCATGACAACCTAAGAAAATACAAACCCAATTTAAGTGTGAAATAATAGAATCACGGTGACGTAAAACACGGTCTAATAAATTGTTATAATTGTTTGCTGGTGTGTAATCACGTACCATAAAAATAGCACCATGAGCTGCACCACCAACTACACAGAATCCACCAATCCACATATGATGTGTAAATAATGATAATTGTGTAGCATAATCTGTTGCAATATAAGGATATGGCGGCATTGCATACATATGATGTGCAACAATAATACTTAATGAACCTACCATTGCTAAGTTAATAGCTAACTGCGCATGCCATGAAGTTGTTAAAATTTCATATAAACCTTTATGTCCTTCACCTGTGAATGGACCTTTATGGGCTTCTAAAATTTCTTTCATACTATGACCAATACCCCAATTAGTACGGTACATATGACCTGCTACAATAAATAATACTGCTAATGCTAAATGGTGGTGAGCAATATCACTTAACCATAAACCACCAGTTACCGGGTTTAAACCACCTTTAAATGTTAAAAAGTCAGAATATTCACCCCAATGACCACTGAAGAATGGTGCTAACCCTTTACCGAAGCTTGGGTATAATTGAGCCATTAATTCACGATTAATTAAAAATTCATGAGGTAATGGAATTTCTTGTGGTGAAACCCCAGCATCTAGTAATTTATTAATCGGTAAAGCAATATGGATTTGATGACCTGACCATGATAAACATCCTAAACCTAATAAACCAGCTAAGTGGTGATTCATCATTGATTCTGCATTTTGGAACCATTCTAATTTAGGAGCAGCTTTATGGTAATGGAACCAACCAGCAAATAACATTAGTGCTGACATGATTAAACCACCAATGGCAATCCAGTATAGTTCTACTTCACTAGTAATACCTTCGGCACGCCACATTTGGAACCAGCCTGATGTTGTTTGTACACCTTGGAAGTTTCCACCCACATCCGCATTTAAAATTTCTTGTCCTACAATTGGCCAAACAACTTGTGAACTTTGTTTAATACCAATTGGATCTGATAACCAAGCAGAGTAATTTGAAAAATATGCACCATGGAAATGCATTCCACTAATCCATAAGAAAATTACTGCTAATTGGCCGAAATGTGCACTAAAAATTTTACGAGAAACTTCTTCTAATGAATTAGTTTGACTATCAAAATCATGTGCATCAGCATGTAAGTTCCAAATCCAAGTAGTGGTTTTTGGACCTTTAGCTAAAGTTCGTGAAAAATGACCGGGTTGAGCCCATTTTTCGAAACTAGTTTCCACAGCGTCTTTTTCTACAAAAATTTCAACATTTTTTGCACGACGCTCCGTTGAGCTTATTGCCATTGACTTTCTCCTTTTGGGAGACGAAAATCTATGAAACTCTCATAAAAAATAAAAAATAGTTTAAAAATGTCTATTCAGTAACTATGAGTTTTCAACATTTTATTATATATTGTTTTTCAATTTATTTACTAACTCTATTTAAAATATTAATTTAATATTTTAAATAGAGTTTTGTGCTACAAATGGTAATAAAGATAATGCTCGTGCTCGTTTAATTGCTTTTGCAATTTGACGTTGTTGTTGAACCGTAACGCCTGTTGCACGACGAGGTAAAATTTTCCCTTGCTCAGTAATAAATAATTTTAATAAATCAATATCTTTATAATCAATTTTTTGATTAATACTTAATGGTGATAACTTTTGTTTTTGTGTTAACATATTTTATTTAATTTCTTTGTGAGTAGTCGGTTTATTACAATGACGACAATATTTTTTTAATTCAATACGTTCAGGATTATTTCGACGATTTTTTTGAGTAGTATATCGTGATACACCTGCTGAACGTTTATTAGTATTTGAACGACATTCTGTACATTCTAAAGTGATTAGAATGCGAGTACCTTTATTTTTTGCCATAAAGATTTTTTCTAAAATTAATTAATTTTTAACAGTATTTATATTATAGTTACACTACCTAAAAATTTTTATCTTATCAAGGTTTTATAAAAACTTTAACAAGATAAAAATTTTTTACGAGAAAAACTTCCAATTTTATAATGAATATATTAATATTTGAGTAAATGCAAATATTTCATTACAAAATCAAAGGATTTATAAATAATCATGGCTAATAACAAATCTGCAAAAAAACGTATATTAATTAACAAGCGAAATCGTTTACAAAATCGTTTTTATAAAACTTCTGTACGCACATTAACAAAAATGTTTTTAAATAGTTTAGAGGTTTATAAAACTGAGAAAACAAATGAGAATAAAGAAAAAGCTCAGTCTATTTTAAATTCAATTTATAGCTTAATTGATAAAGGAACAAAAACAAATGTTTTTCATAAAAATACCGCAGCTCGGAAAAAGGCTAAATTAGCATTTCGTTTAAAAGAAATTTAAGGTTACGATTTTTCAATTAATTTAAAATAAACCAAATGTGGAGTTAAGGAAATTTTTAAATTTTCTTAACATTTCTACTTTTTGGCCTCATAAAAATTTAAAAATAATTATTTTCAAAAATTATGAAACAATCGATGAATTATATAACTGCTTTGCCTGATTTTATGGAAATGCAAAGAGTTAGTTTTTGTTGGTTTATTGCTCAAGGGTTAAATGAAGAGTTAGCTGTGTTTTCCAGAATTCATGATTTTAGTTATAATACAGAATACGTATTATTTGGTCATGAGTATAGTTTAGTAAAACCTATTTATAATATTATTAGGGCAAAAAAATATACAGCCAATTATGCTGCCCAATTAGTAATTCCCTTAGAAATTAGAAATAAAAAATTAAATAGTATTCGCTATCATAATCAATTTCCAATTATTAATTTACCATTAATGACAACCTCAGCTACTTTCATTATTAATGGTTGTGAGCGAGTAATTGTCAGTCAAATTATTCGTAGTCCTGGTATTTACTTTGAGAAAAATAAAAATCAAAAAAAACGAAAGATTGTCAAACGTAAAATTTCAAGTGACATTAATAAATTAAAATCTTTTGTACCTTTAGGAGAGCCTTTTATCTCTGAACAAATTCTATCATTTTTTCCAATATCATATAATCAAAGTTTTTTTCAATACTCCTTTACAGAATTAAAAAAAAATGAAAATGATTTTTATTTTTATTTTTTAGATTCTTTCAAAATATATCATATTATCTCAAAAACAGTTCATTCAAATAAAAAGTTTGATCAAATCAAGATTTTTTTACACTGGCTTGATATAAAAAATCAGCAGTTTACTGAACATAATTTACCTTATTCATCTAAAACAAACAATTTAATAAAAGATTGGAATAATTTACTTAAATCATTAATTAAATATGAATTAGTAAATCATTATGTTAGTAAAGATTTTCAGGAAATTGAAAATCAATGGTTAAATTCTCTTAAGAAAAATGATGGAAATCTACAAACTTCGCAACGTTTTAAAGGAATAAAAAGTGAATACTTACCACTTTTATCTTATTATAATAAAATTACTCAATTAAATTTTGTATCTAAATTATTAGTTCTATTACTCGGTACAGAAACAGATATAAAACAAATTACTCACTTTAAATTTTTAAATCAAACAGTAATATCTAGTAGCGAAAAAGTTGAAACGTTAATTTTTGAGATAAAAAAGAAAATATTTAAACCTACCTTTTATTTTTCGACAACATTAAAAGAACTTTTCAAATATAAACAAAAAAAGAAGAAAACAAAAGATTCAGATCTTATTAAAATTGGATCAGATTCTAATCTTGATTTAAATTCTAAGCAAATTCATGAATTAAATGTTAATCAATTAACTCCAGATAATATTGAATATAAATATGAAATTACTGAGAATCAAAACAAATTAAATTATTTGAAGTCAAGATCAGAAATTATTCAGTACAAAGATTACCATGAAATTCGAGACAACTATAAACAAAACTATGAAACAAAAGATTTATATACAGCAATTTTAATTCCAGAATCTGGATCATGGCTGCGTTTTGGTTTCCAAAAAAATACAGAAATTAATAAATATAAATACCCAATTAAAAATCAAGAAGATGAAGTTGTAATTCAATTAGATAAATTTACTCACAAGCCTATTATTCATTTATTAAAAGAAATGGGCTTAACGGATTATGAAATTTGTCAAAATTTACAACATGCGAATTTCTTTTATTTTAATAAGCCTTTAATTACTAATTCATTAGTTTCTGATCACCCTTTATTACGGTTTAATTTAAAATCTGATTATTATAAAAATATTTCAGAATTTTCTCGAATTTTCGATGTACGATATTATAGATTAGGAAAAATTGGACGTTCAAAAATTAATAATCGTTTAAACCTTAAATTAAATAGTCAAATCCAAACAATTACTTATGCTGATATTTTTGCAATTATTGATTCATTAATTACTTTATCTATTTCAAAAACAGTTGGCGATGATATTGATCATTTAAAAAATCGACGTGTTCGCTCAGTAGGTGAATTACTTCAAAATTTATTTAGAATTGGCTTTCAACGATTACTACGAAAACTTCGAAGTCAAACTAATAAAACCGGTTCAAGTCAACTTTCAAGTTTTAATATTGTTGGAGCAACAATTCGTGAGTTTTTTGGGTCAAGTCAGTTATCACAATACATGGATCAAACGAATCCTTTATCTTCATTAACTCATCGACGTAGGATTAGTGGATTAGGACCTGGAGGGTTTGATCGTGATCGAATTAGTTTTGCTGTTCGAGATATCCACCCAAGCCATTATGGTCGGATTTGTCCTATTGAAACACCAGAAGGGCAAAATGTTGGTTTAATTGCATCATTAACAACTTGTGCGCGAGTTAATAAATCTGGATTTATCGAAACACCTTTCTGGCGAGTAATTAATGGTAAAGTTATTAAAACAGGGAACCCAATATATTTAACTGCAGATATTGAAGATTTTTATAAAATTGCTCCTGCAGATATTGCTACTAACGAACAAAATTATTTAACTCAGAATTTAATTCCAATTCGGTATAAACAAGATTTTATTACTGTAACTCCTTTTGAAGTAGAATTTATTGCGATTTCGACTGTTCAAGTTGTTTCGGTTGCTGCATCATTAATTCCGTTTTTTGAACATGATGATGCTAATCGAGCTTTAATGGGTTCAAATATGCAACGACAATCTGTTCCATTAATTTTATCACAGAAACCAATTATTGGTACAGGATTAGAAAATCAGATTGCTATTGATTCTGGAGCTACACTTAATGCTCATAAGACTGGGATTGTCCATTCTGTAACAGCAGATCAAATTACAATCCAACAAGAAGATGGTACGGAATATAAATATCCACTTCAAAAATATCAAAGATCAAATCAAGAAACTTGTATTAATCACCGTCCTATTGTTTGGAAAGGTGAACGGGTTTTTTCCGGGCAAATGTTAACAGATGGTCCTGGTATTAACACTGGAGAATTAGCTTTAGGACAAAACGTTCTGATTGCATATATGCCATGGCAAGGGTATAATTTTGAAGATGCAATTTTAATTAATGAACGATTAGTTTATGAAGATGTTTTTACGTCAATTCATATTGAACGATATGAAATTGAGATTGATCAAACCGCTGAAGTTTGTGAAAAGACGACTAAAAATATTCCAAATTTAAACTTTTCTGAAATTCAACATTTAAATGATGATGGGATTGTTTCAATTGGGACATTTGTTCGTCCTGGTGATATTTTAGTGGGAAAAGTTATTGAAAAAGATGATTCTGAACAATTACCAGAAGCCAAATTATTACGAGCAATTTTTGGAGCAAAAGCAAAAGGTGTTCGTGATACGTCTTTTAGAATGCCTGAAGGTGAGTATGGTCGTGTAATTGAAACTCTGACATTCAATCGTCGAACAAAATTAGCTTATAAATTTGAAAAAATTCAAATTTTTATAGCACAAATTCGAAAAATTCAAGTTGGTGATAAAATTGCTGGTCGACATGGAAATAAAGGAATTATTTCGCGTATATTACCGCGACAAGACATGCCTTTTTTACCTGATGGAACACCGATTGATATTATATTAAATCCACTAGGTGTACCATCACGGATGAATGTAGGTCAATTATATGAATGTTTATTAGGTCTTGCTGGACATAAATTAGATCGTCGATTTAAAATTTTACCATTTGATGAAATGTACGGTCCTGAAGTATCACGAATTTTAATTAATAAAAAATTACGTCAAGCATCAATTGAAAAAGATCAAGCTTGGCTTTTTAATCCATATTCTCCTGGTAAAATGGTTTTAATTGATGGACGGACAGGTACCGAATTTGAAAATCCAATTACCGTTGGTAATGGTTATATGTTGAAATTAATTCATTTAGTTGATGATAAAATGCATGCACGAGCTACAGGTCCATATTCATTGGTAACACAACAACCACTAGGTGGTAAAGCACAGCATGGTGGACAACGGTTTGGTGAAATGGAAGTTTGGGCTCTAGAAGGTTTTGGTGCGGCATTTGTATTAAAAGAATTACTAACTATTAAATCTGATGATATGGAAGGAAGAAATGAAACATTAAATGCTATTGTTAAAGGACAACAAATTCCAACTTCGGGAATTCCAGAATCCTTTAAAGTATTATTACAAGAATTACGTTCTATTGGTTTAGATATGAGTACATATCGTATTGAACAATTTAATACAAGTAAAACGTATGAAATAGAAGTAAATTTAATTGAAAAATATGATCCTTTAACAAAAACATTCCCCCCAACTTCAAATATAAATAGTATAGCGTTTTAATAAGTTTTCTTAAAAAATATGATACGAACTGCAAAAGAATTTGATTATATAAAGATTAAATTAGCCTCACCTCTTCGGATTTTGCAATGGTCTCATCGACGATTGCCCAATGGTCAGTTTATTGGTGAGGTTCAAAAATCTGAAACAATTAATTATCGAACATTTAAACCCGAAATGGATGGTTTATTTTGTGAGCGAATTTTTGGTCCGAGTAAAAGTTTAGAATGTGCATGTGGTAAATATAAACGAGTTCGTTATGATGGATTAATTTGCGAGCGGTGTGGTGTTGAATTAACTGAATCACGGGTTAGACGACATCGGATGGGGCATATTAATTTAATTTATCCTGTAACACATGTTTGGTATACCAATAGTAGGCCTAATTACATGGCTCTATTATTAGAAGTTGAACAGTGTGAAAAACGGATTGACACCGGGTTATTATATTATTTCCCGGATTTATTTACGTTAATAAATACTAATTTAGAATTTGGAAAGATTCCAGAAATTAAAGAACTTATAGATGAAATTATTAAACAGAAAGGTTTAGTCACGTGGTTACCGACAGATACTTTGTTTAAAGAAAATGCGGAGAAGTTAAAACGTGATATTCTATATACAAAAATTAATCGGAATCGATATAATGATCAACGGCTATTAAATGATTCAACATTAAAATTAACTAAAATTAAAAAAAAGTTAAAATATTTAGTGAAAATGTTTAGAACAGATGAATCTTCAAAGCAGTTATTAGCAAAAATTTTTCAACAAGAATATCAAAAAAAGTTTGCAATTAAATCTGGTAAAGTTAATTTACGTGATAATCGTATAAAACGAATCAAACTAGCATCATTAGCATACTTTATTGCAGAAGATGAAATTTCATTTTATGGTCTTCATTGGGATTTACAGCAATACCGACGAAGTCGGGAACTAGGTTTTACTGGTTATCCATTAAAGCCATACCCAAAACCTAACCCACAAAACCGTCGTCGGAATACACCTAAATATTTATTACGTACAACTCCTAATTATTTAATTGGGGCTGTTTTAATTAAAAAAGAACTAGAAAAGCTTAATATTAATCTTGAGATCTCAAAAACACGTAAATTTATTACTATTTGTAGTAAAGTTTTACACAAAGATCAACCTATTTATAACGGATCAAAGTGGTTCCGCAAATGGGAATATCAAAGAATTTACAAATTACGTGATCAATCTATTAAACGAATTCGAATTTTAGAAAATTTACAAGCAACAGGTTCAAATCCAGCATGGATGGTAATTACTATTTTACCAGTTATTCCGCCTGCTTTACGTCCAATGATTCAATTAGAGGGTGGTCGATTTGCAACTTCAGATTTAAATGAATTATATCGTCGTATTATTACTCGTAATAATCGACTTCTTCGATTGTTAGAGATTGATGCCCCACAATTAATTATTCGTAATGAAAAACGGATGTTACAAGAAGCTGTTGATACATTAATTGATAATGGAAAACGTGGGAAAATTGCTTTAAGTGCTAATAATCGACCTTTAAAATCACTATCTGATATTATTAAAGGAAAGCATGGTCGATTCCGTCAAAACCTTTTAGGAAAACGAGTGGATTATTCTGGTCGATCTGTAATTGTAGTTGGACCAAGTTTAAAATTAAATCAGTGTGGGTTACCTTATGAAATGGCAATTGAATTATTTCAACCTTTTATTATTCGTGAATTAATTAATCAAGGATTAGCTAGCAATATGAAAGTTGCAAAAAATTTAATTCAACAAAACGAAACTGCAATTGATCCTGTTTTAGAAAAAGTCTTAGGTAGTCATCCGATTTTTTTAAACCGTGCTCCTACATTACATCGTTTAGGAATTCAAGCCTTTGAACCTATTTTAGTCCAAGGTCGTGCTATAAAACTACATCCATTAGTTTGTTCGGCTTTTAATGCGGATTTTGATGGTGACCAAATGGCTGTTCATATTCCTTTATCACTAGAATCTCAAGCAGAGTGCTATATGCTTATGCTGGCTCCATATAATTTTTTATCTCCAGCAAATGGAGAACCTATTATTATGCCAAGTCAAGATATGGTTTTAGGTTGTTACTATTTAACAGTAAATAATATTAAAGGGTTATTAGGATCCAATCATTATTTTGCTAATTTAACTGATGTGGTTTTAGCCTATTCACAAGATCAAATTGAATTACATACATCAATTTGGGTTCGTTATAATGATCAAGTACTAGATCCAGGAACTTTACTTAAAAAAATTAAATTACAAGATAATACTTATATTGAATATTTTGAAAATATTCAAATCCGAAAAGATACTTCAAATCAGCCTTTAGTTCAATATATACAAACAACAACTGGACGAGTAATTTTTAATTATACAATTCAGAAAACTTTAAATTTAGTTGCTTAAATGATAGAAATATACAAATAAAGATTTTATGAAAAATTATATATATCAGAATAATCTTATTAATAAAAAACAATTAAAGCAATTACTTGCATGGAGTTTTACACAATACAATTCTATGCAGGCTTGCTCTTTAGCTGATGAGTTAAAATATTTAGGTTTTAAATATGCAAGTCAGGCTGGGATTTCAATTAGTATTGAAGATTTAAGAGTACCATTTGTGAAAAACCAAATGCTAGATAGTGCTCATCAAGACATTTTAAATGCTGAAAAAATCTGTTTGAAAGGAAAAATTACAGATGTCGAACGATTTCAAAAAATTATTGATACATGGAGTATTACAAGTGAGTCATTAAAAGATGAAGTTGTTTCGTATTTTAAAAGTTATGATCCGTTAAATTCGGTATATATTATGGCTTTTTCTGGAGCACGTGGTAACTTATCACAAGTTCGTCAATTAGTTGGTATGCGAGGTTTAATGTCAGATCCGAGCGGTGAAATTTTACAATTACCAATTAAAAAAAATTTTCGTGAAGGTTTAACTATTACAGATTATTTAATGTCCGGTTATGGTGCCCGAAAAGGTATTGTTGATACTGCATTAAAAACAGCAAATTCTGGATATTTAACACGTCGTTTAATTGATGTTGCTCAAGATATTATTATTCGAGAACGGGATTGTCAAACACAACATTCATGTTTAGTTTCGAATTTTAACAATAATGATCAAATTTTAGGTCGTTTTTTAAGTAAACCTGTCTATCATCCAAAAACAACAAAATTAGTTGCAAAGGCAGATACACAATTAACTCCAACTTTAATTGAGAATTTTAAAAAAATTCAAATTAAACACTTTTATATTCGTTCTCCATTAACCTGTAGTTTATATCGTTCCATTTGTCAAAAATGTTATGGTTGGGATTTAGCAAATGAAAATGTAGTTGACATTGGTGAAGCTGTTGGTATTATTGCGGGTCAATCCATTGGAGAACCTGGGACACAATTAACGATGCGAACTTTTCATACAGGTGGTATTTTTACATCTGAAGCGCGTCAACAAATTATTAGTTCAGTCAATGGAATAATTAAATTTTCGAAAATTTTAAAAACAATTACTTTACGAACAAATCGTGGTGAGGATGTTTTATTAACTAAAAATTCCGGATCAATAGTTCTTGTTCCAGAGACCTTAAATAAAAACTTAATTCAAGTAGAAGTTTTACCCAATACAATTTTATTTACCAAAAATAATCAGTACATTCGAAAAGGAATGATTTTAGGAGAGTTAGCAAATACTGCAAAACAAACTCGGACAGAAATTAAACCTATTCTTAGTACTTCCTCGGGTGAAGTTTTTATGCCACGTTTAAAAAATAAAACCAATTTTTTAAATAAAAATAAACTTTTATGGATTTTATCTGGTCAAGTTTATCAAGCTCCAACTAATTCTTTTTTAAATTTTTATACTGATCATAAAATTAATAAAGATAGTTTCATTTTTCGAACGAAAATTGTAAATCAATTTCCTGGTTTTGTAAAAATTCTTAATGATAAACTAAATCTTTTTGAACGAACTATCGAAATTGTAAGTAACCAATATGATTTACTAAATTCAACCATTAGTCAGATCAATTCTACAACAAATTACTCGCGATACATTCTAAAATATAATAATAACCAATATTGGATTAATTTAGAAAAGAAAAATTCTTCATTGAACTTAAGTTTAAGTTCAACAAATTATTTTGGAAGTTTAGTTTCAAATAACTTTGAAACGCAAATTGGGGGAATTCCATATTATGACCAACGAATTCAAAAAAAATCTATTTTTAGTTTAAAACTAATAACATTTGTTAAAAATTTAAGTGGTTTAATTAATCCAATAGACTTTGAAAATCAATTTTTCAATTCACAACAATTTAATAAAGTACCTTTACAGGTTATTTCCCGGTCTTTGATTTGGCTACCCGAAGAAACCTATAAATTAAATTGTGACAAAAACATGCTACTTGTCGAACACGGTAGTTTTATTTGTAAAAATTTTGAAATCATTCCAGGTTTATTTTCAAAACAAGCAGGTATTGTTATTATTACGTATCAAAATAATTTAATTTCGGAAATTTCTATTAAATCCGGCTTAGTTTATCAAGGGAAAAAATTTAAAACTTTTGCGAATAAAGTTTATTATCCTGGGGAAATTATTTTTGAAAATATCAAAATTAACCGCCCTTCATTATGTCAACACATTCTTGGAAAGATAACCGATCAATTATTAATTAGACCTTTAGATATTTATGAAGTTCCAAAACCGAAAGCTGTTGAAAAATTATTAGGTGAAAACTCTTTATTACAATCAAGGTTCAGATTAAAAAATAGCACCCAGTATTTATATAAATCAAATCAAAAAATTAAAAGTTCAAAAAGTCTTACATTAGTTTCAAAAGTTTTAGATAGGAATTTAAAAACTTCAAATGAAAATAATATTACTATTCAATTTCAATATAATCAAAATAAAAATCATTTGAAATTTTTACTTACTGAAACAATTCATTTACCAAATTATTTACCAGCATATTTAAAATATACGAATATTGAATCTTGTCTTTTAGTTAAATCTAATCAATTTATTGATAGTTATACGAATTTAGGATATTTTGAAACGAGAAGTACGTACTCATTAGAAATTGTAAAATTAAAATCAAAATATAAAGATAATAGGCAAATTTTATTAATTTCGAATGATGATTGTTTGACAATTGCCAAAACGAAAATTCCAAATAAATCCGTTAACGATTTAATAATTAAAAATATTAATGTTAATCAAATTGGGAAAATTATAATTGATAATGGGCATTTTTTAACAATTCAAAAAGGTCGTCCTTATTTTTTCCCAAATTGTCAGTTACAGAATACAAAAAATGGTCAAATTACATCGTATAAAATAATTTCTGAAAAATTATTACCATTTGACAAAACTATAAACACAAACCGGAAAATTTCTTTAAATTATTACGACATTACAAAAAAAGTTTTAACGAAAAAAATAAATCCTATTAGTTTAAATTCTTTTTCTAAGGGTTTAAAACTTGAATTACCAAAGATGTTTATTCAAAAAAATGGTAATTTATATAGCTCACCGATTCCTATTTTTGTAGAGAATTTTTCAATTACTTCTACAAATAGTAACAATTCTACAATTGGGGATATTATTGAAAAAAAACAAATATCATGGAATAAAAAACGAAAACCTCACTACCCAGTATTTTTTAAAAATTCTGAATTAATTACAAATCGATTTAAAACTAAAGTTTCAAATAATTTAATTCGTGTCCAATTTTTTGGATATCCTTTCTCAAAATCTCTAGGAATTCATTCAATTACCGAAGATTATTTTGAGCAAGAAGTTAATAGTGTTTTTTGTAAAAATGGAGAATTTGTTGCAGATGGACAAACACTTGGATTACTTAATTTTGAAAAAGAGATTACTGGAGATATTGTTCAGGGTTTACCTCGGATTGAGGAGTTACTAGAAGCCCGGAAAAAACGCCAAATTAGTAAAAATGTATCGACCAATCAGAAAAAAGGTCTTTTAATCCGAAAAACAAGTTTAGATGCAAGTTTTGAATTTAGAAAATTGGGGACTACTATTAATGAAACTGAAAAAATTAATCCTCATAATTTATTAAAAGTTTATTTTAATTACTATGGGTTAATTAAAAATTTCTTTTGTGATCGAACAGAAACTCTAATTTCTTATCAATTAACTAATAATTATGAAGCAAGTTATAGAAGTTTTAAGAAAGTTCAATCTTTAATTTTAAATTCTGTTCAATCAGTTTATGATTCACAAGGTGTTGGAATTGCAGATAAACACTTAGAAGTCATTATTAAACAAATGACTACTAAAGTTTTAATTACCCACGAAGGGGAAACTCCTTTATTACCTCGAGAAGTTATTGATTTATACCATATTCAATATATTAATGATATTGTTAGCAAAAATAATAAACAAACAGCTTTCTATGTACCATTATTATTGGGGATTACTAAAGCTGCTTTAAATAATCCAAGTTTTATTTCAGCTGCAAGTTTTCAAGAAACAACACGAGTTTTAACAAAGGCTGCAATTGAAGGTAGAGTTGATTGGTTACGAGGTTTGAAAGAAAATATTATCATTGGTCATTTAATTCCTGCTGGAACAGGTTCACAAAATTATCAAAATTGTTTTGGTAAAAATTTAGGATTACAGAATAAAGTCCAAAATATGCTCCCATTAGTTGAAAAAGTTTAAAATAAAAACTAGACGGGTTGATTTATATTTTGGTAATGTTAATAATAACTAATTATTTAATTAAAATTTAAGGAGTTAAAAATCTTTATGGCTGATATTACTTTAGCCCAATTATTAGATGCTGGTGTTCATTTTGGGCATAAAGCATATCGTTGGAATCCAAAAATGTTCCCTTATATTTATACGGAACGAAATAATATTCATATTTTAGATTTAGTTCAATCAGCACAATTATTAAAAGAAGCAAATGCTTATGTTAAAGCTGAAGCTGCAAATGAAAAGATTTTTTTATTTATTGGAACAAAACGTCAGGCTAGTAGCTTAATTGCACAAGAAGCAACACGTTGTAACTCGTATTATGTGAATCACCGTTGGTTAGGTGGGATGTTAACAAATTGGGTTACCTTAAAAAGTAGGGTTGAACGGTTAAAAACTCTTGAAAAACAAGAAGCAGATCAAGTGTTTAATTTATTACCAAAAAAAGAAGCTTCGTTACGTCATAAAGAATTACAAAAATTACGTAAATATTTAGATGGGGTTAAAAATATGCCTCGTATACCTGATGTAGTAATTATTGTTGATCAAAAACGTGAAATGACTGCTATGCGAGAATGTCGAAAATTAGGTATTCCCATTATTTCTATTTTAGATACAAATTGTGATCCGGATTTAGTTGATATTCCAATTCCAGGTAATGACGATGCAGTACGTTCGATTAAATTAATTTTAAAATCATTAACTGATAGTATCAATAACGGACGTCAATTCTAACTATTTAAGGCTTTTACTTTATATTTATTAAAAATAATTACTGTATAAAATTATAATTATTTTTAATAAATATATTAAATCTAATATTCGATTTTTTTACAAATAGTGACTTGGTAGTTTTAATCGACTAAAATAGTTTTAGTAGTATTAACATTTACCTCGCGGAGTAGAGCAGTTAGGCAGCTCGTTGGGCTCATAACCCGAAGGTCAGTGGTTCAAATCCACTCTCCGCTAGAAAATAATTATAAATTAACGTAAAAAAAATCTTTTTTTTATTAAAATATTATAGTGAACGTTAAATATTAATAAGGTTTTACTTATGACATTAAATTTACAAACACCGTTTCCAACATTCGGCGGAAGTACAGGTGGCTGGCTTCGCGCCGCTGAAGTTGAGGAAAAGTATGCTATTACTTGGACAAGCAAAAAAGAACAAATTTTTGAAATGCCAACTGGTGGTGCCGCAATTATGCGTAATGGTGAAAACTTATTGTACTTAGCTCGTAAAGAGCAGTGTTTAGCTTTAGGAACTCAATTACGAACTTTTAAAATCAACGATTATAAAATTTACCGAATTTTCCCAAGTGGTGAAGTTCAATATTTACATCCTAAAGATGGTGTTTTTCCTGAAAAATCTAATCCAGGTCGAACAGCTGTAAATAGTCGTGATTTTTCAATTGGTAAAAATCCAAATCCAGCTTCAATTAAATTTAGTGGAACTACTACTTACGAAAGTTAATTTATATCTAAGATTAGTTCTAAAACTAATCTTTTGGCGAGATGGCAGAGTTGGTCGATTGCGTCTGATTTGAAATCAGATGAATCTTTACGGATTCCGTGGGTTCGAATCCCACTCTCGCCTTTTTATAGAATTATTATAATATTGTGCTTAGCCGTGTTTTATTCTTTATAATAATTTTTTATGGGTAAAGTATACGATTGGTTTGAAGAACGTTTAGAAGTACAAGCAATTGCTGATGATATTTCAAGTAAATATGTACCACCACATGTTAATATTTTCTATTGTTTCGGTGGTATTGTTTTCACATGTTTTTTAGTTCAAGTAGCTACAGGTTTTGCTATGACATTCTACTACCGACCAAGTGTAGTTGATGCATTTGCATCTGTTGAATATATTATGACAAGTGTAAACTTTGGTTGGTTAATCCGTTCAGTACACCGTTGGTCTGCTAGTATGATGGTTATGATGATGGTTTTACATGTTTTCCGTGTATATTTAACGGGTGGATTCAAAAAACCACGTGAATTAACATGGGTAACTGGTGTTATTTTAGCTGTTGTTACTGTTTCATTTGGTGTAACTGGCTACTCTTTACCGTGGGATCAAGTAGGATTCTGGGCTTGTAAAATTGTAACAGGTGTTCCTGCTGCTGTGCCTATTGTCGGTGAACCATTAGTATTAGTTTTACGTGGTGGTGAAAGTGTAGGACAAAGTACATTAACTCGTTTTTATAGTGCACATACATTTGTTTTACCATTAGCGGCAGCTGTGTTAATGTTAACACACTTCTTAATGATTAGAAAACAAGGTATTTCAGGTCCTCTTTAATTTTTAAAGTCATACCTTAAAATTAATATTAATCTTTTAACAAGGAATAATTATGTCAGTAATCAAAAAGCCGGATTTATCAGATCCAAAATTACGTGCGAAATTAGCTAAAGGTATGGGTCACAACTATTACGGTGAACCCGCATGGCCTAATGATCTATTATATGTATTCCCAGTATGTATTTTAGGTACATTTGCTTGTTGTATCGGTTTAGGTGTAATGGCTCCTACACAAATGGGTGAGCCAGCTGATCCATTCAATACCCCATTAGAAATTTTACCAGAATGGTACTTCTTCCCAACATTTAATTTATTACGTGTTTTACCGAATAAATTATTAGGGGTATTAGCAATGGCTGCTGTACCTGCTGGTTTAATTACAGTACCATTTATTGAAAACGTAAATAAATTCCAAAATCCATTCCGTCGACCAATTGCAAGTTTAGTATTTATTACTGGCTTTATTTTTGCTGTTTGGTTTGGTATCGGTGCTTGTTTACCAATTGATAAAGCTGTATCATTAGGTTTTTGGTAAATTTTTAAAATCAAAAACAAAAAATTCTCATTATTATTTTAATAATGAGAATTTAATTTTTTATTTTTAATTAATTAAAAGATATTATTTATTCAATAGTATTTATTTTTTAATCCTCAAGTATAATAAAATTTAAATATTAAAATATAATTTTTAGTCTATGACTTTAGATGAAGATTTAGATAAACTACTTGAAACACTTCCGTTTTTTATTCAACAACATATTAATCACCATATTTATAAAGATAAAATTATTGAAATTGTAATGGATTTAGGCCGTCGGCCTGAAGCTCGTTTTAGTATTGGCCCAGAATATTTATCTCAAAAAATTATCTCATGGCAAGATTTAGAATATACAACAAAGCGAATTAGTAAATTTAATAATGAAAATCGAGCTGGGATTGAAAGGACTTTACATCGTATTAGTTGTATAAGAAATAGACAATTTTTAATTACTGGCTTAACCTGTAGAATTGGAAGAGCTATTTTTGGAACTATCTCATTAGCTCGTGATTTATTAGAATCAGGTCAATCCATTTTAATTTTGGGAAAACCTGGGGTTGGAAAAACTACAATTATTCGAGAAATTGCGCGTGTTTTATCTGATGAAATGGAAAAACGAGTAATTATTGTTGATACTTCAAATGAAATTGCAGGGGATAGCGATATACCTCATCCTGGGATTGGTCGAGCTCGAAGAATGCAAGTTGCACAAACAAATCTTCAGCACCAAGTAATGATGGAAGCCGTTGAAAATCATATGCCCCAGGTTATTATTATTGATGAAATTGGGACTGAATTAGAAGCTTTAGCAGCTCGAACTATTGCTGAAAAAGGTGTTCAGCTTGTTGGTACTACACATGGTAATTGCCTTGAAAATTTAGTTAAAAACCCGCCTTTATCAGATTTAATTGGTGGTATTCAATATGTCACTTTAAGTGATGACGAAGCAAAACGTCGTAAAACTCAAAAAAGTATTTTAGAACGAAAAGGATATCCGGCTTTTCAAATTGCTATTGAAATTAATGAGCAAAATTCATGGACTATTCATGAAAATATTCAAGAATCAATTGATTTATTATTAAGAGGTAAATTTGTTGTAACACAAAACCGAACCTTTATTCAAAATAAAAAAACTTTAATTAAATATAAAAATTTTCAAAGCCCTACACTTTTTAATAATTTAAAGACATCAGATAGATTTGGAGATTTACAAAGTTGGGCATTAGTAAATAAAAAAAATTCTTTATCTGGTCGAAATCTACAACAAACAAATTTAATAATTTATTCGTATTCTCTTTCTTCTAATGTTTTAAAAGAAGTAATTGGAAAATTAAATTTAAATATTGTGTTAACAAAAGAAATTAAAAAAGCTAGTTTAATTGTAGGTCTTAAAAAACACTTAAATCAAAATTTAAAACTTCAACGATTAGCAAACCAAAAAAATATTCCAATTTATGGAGTAAACCGAAGTAGTATTTATCAAATCACAAAATTGCTTCAATTTATAAAACTATAAATTGG
>PJEL010002060.1_pt1 | contig 18986 bp, 14 predicted proteins | sample 1853271 | NCBI WGS metagenome assembly PJEL01 (sample SAMN08108733, study PRJNA415343) | Invertebrate metagenome, whole genome shotgun sequencing project. | host: Globobulimina | place: Sweden: Gullmar Fjord | collected 2015-08
CGTCATGGTCGGAAACGCCGACGCGAGCATCTACCTATACGGTGCCGCCACCGACGGTTTTGTGGTGAACAACACCATCGTGAATGCCGGCTACACGGGCATCCAGACCTTCGACTACGTGACGACGACCATCGCCAACAACATCGTGCGGAACGCTTCTTCTTGGGACGTGCGCTTCTATTCTACAGCCAGCCAGGCCTCGCTTTCCTTCCAGAACAACAACGCCAGTACCTACTACAATGCCAACCCGAATCCCACAGGGCAAAACGGCAATATCGCCATTGATCCGTCCTTCGTCGGGGGTGGTGACTACAACCTGGTGTGGGGTTCGATGTGCATCGACAACGGCATCAACGCCGCCGCATATGGTGTGGTCGACGATTTCGACGGCTCCCCGCGTCCGGGTGGGCTCGGCTATGACATGGGTGCTTTCGAGTCCTGGTAGGCGTCGCCCATGAATGACGTGTGTCGCCCCTGCGGAGCCTGCTGTGCCCTGCTGCCGGTCTCCTTTCCGGCCCATGAAGGCGCCACCGTGCCCAGTGATCTCACCCAGCCGGCCCAGCCCGAACATCTCCGCATGCTTCGCGGTGAATCGGGCGCTTGTGTGGCCCTCGAGGGAGCCCCGGGAGCCCCCACGGCCTGCGCCATCTATCGGGATCGGCCAGTGGTCTGTCGAGACTTCGAACCCTCGCGGCCGGGTGCCCCGAATGTGCACTGCGACGAGGCCCGCGCCCGGCTCGGTCTTTCTGCGCTCGTCTCAGTCCTCGAATAGCCCGCGCTGGGGACGATCCCGCCGCTTCGGAGGTGGCTCCTTGCCGTCGAGGCGGTCGATGATGGCGCGCTCCTCGGGGCTGAGGGCGTACTTGCGCTTCATGCCCTCATAGAGGAGCTTTCGAATCGCCATCTGCCAGGCCTCTTCGGTCTTCAGGGCGTCGGCGGCCGAGCCGGCTTTCTGGGTCATGTGTCGCGCAAAGACCCGTTCGGCGCAGCGTCTTGCACCCTCGACTCGCCACCCATCCTCGTCCCGAAAGACCAGCACGCCCTCGAGCTTCTTGGTGAAGTAGGTCCGGATCGACGCTTCGGAGTAGCCGGACACCGCTGCCAGGGCGGAGATGTCCACCGACTCCTCGGCTTCTTCGATCTGCCGAAGTGCGAGGAGAAGTGCGCGTTGTTTCTCGGAGAGGGCAGCCATTCAGGCCACCCTCTACCACACCTTCAGCTGTTGCGTCTTCGCAGCAGGCCCAGCAGGGGCAAGAGCAGCCAAGCGCCCTGGCCGCCGCCGCCTCCCGACGATCCGCTCCGATAGCCGGTTGGAGGGCTGTCCAGCTCGATCTCGTAGTGTCCGGCCACGTCCTCGGCGCCTGGGTACGGTCGGAAGTCCGGATCTTCGGTCATCTCCCAGGGGGCGAGCTCGCCGCGGAGGCGCGTGAGGTAGGGCTTGCTGTTGACGAGGTCCTCGAGGGCCGCAGGACTCACGTCAAACGCGTCGGTGGGCATCCCGAACTCGCGGATGAAGGCGTGCCCGCCCCACTCGTCCATGGTCTCGGTGACCAGATCGGCGTAGTCGATGCCGCCGGTGATGGTTGGCCTGGTGCGGTCGGCGATGTTGGGAGCCTCGGTCCAGTTGTCCGGCCCCCATGGCTCATCTGCCAGGACGTACGCGATGATCGGCAGGTTTGGACACACCGCTATCCGGGTGAGGATGATCGGGATCATCGGGGCGGTGTCTGGATAGGTGAACACCAGGGTGTCGATGGGACCCTCGGGCACGTCCGGAGCGAGCTTTACTCCGAGGAAGGCTCCACCCAGTGCCACGTAGTTGGCGAGGGGCTCGATGGCTTCGTCCGGCAGATCGTAGCCGTTGTCGCTGAGCCAGATGATGAAATCCTCGGCGTCCTGAGCAGAGATGACCTCGATGGCGAACGGCCCAACCACGGCTTCGTCGACGACGGCGACGTTCACCTCGGTAGTGGCCGTGGTCGTCATGACGTCGGTGTCTGAGTACCCATTGGCGTCCGATGCCATCGACCGTCCGCCGCTGTCAAGGCTGATCGTATCGTTCTGGCTGCAACCGCCGCAGCCGCTGCTCCCGCCGTCGTTGTAGTCGTAGCCGCTGCCATAGCTGCCATAGCTGCCGGTGTACGTGTTGTAGTTGGTGTTGTAGTTGACCTCCTCCCAGAAGAAGCTGAAGCTGGGGGCCGTCGCCATCTCCAGTGCGTTGAAGAAGTCGGCGTTGATCGTGGTCACGTCCTCGGCGGCGATCACCTCCGGGAGAGGGATGATCCAGGCGAAGTCGACCTCTTCGTTCTGCACATAGGCGACCTCGACATAGGCCGTGATGGTGCCCGCGGGTTCATCCACCGAGAAGAGAATGCGCTCTGACTTCTGGGTGACTGGGGCTTCGCCGGTGATCGTACCGGTCTGGGTGGTGGTCGTGGTCGTGGTGGCACTGCCGCTGCAGAAGAATCCACCACAGGCGTAGGAAGGCGTGCCGGCGAAAAGGGCGCCGAGTAATACCAACATGGTGATGTGTCCTCAATGCCCTTGCCGGCAGTATCGCACGCCGTCAGCGTTTGTGCCACCTTCGCAACAGGCCCATCAGCGGCAACAGCAGCCAAGCGCCTTGGCCCCCGCCGCTTCGAGAGGAGCCACTCCGATAGCTGGTCGGAGGGCTGTAGAGCTCGATCTCGTAGTGCCCCGGTACGTCCAGTGCGCCCGGATAGGGACGGAAGTCTGGATCTTCGTTCATCTCGTAGGGAGCGAGCTCGCCGCGCAGACGGGTGAGATAGGGCTTGGAGTTGATGATGTCCTCGAGCGCCTGGGGACTCACGGTGAAGTCCGCGGTGGGCATCCCGAACTCGCGGATGAAGGCGTGCCCGCCCCACTCGTCCATGCTCGCGGTGACCAGCTCTGGGTAGTCGATGCTGCCATCGGCCCGTGGTCTCGTGTCCGGGGCTACGTTGGCGACCTCGGTCCAATTGTCCGGTCCCCATGGCCCATCTGCAAGGACATACGCGACGATCGGCAGGTTGGGACACACCGCGATCCGGGTGAGGATGATCGGGATCATCGGGGCGATGTCCGGATAGGTGAACACCAGGGTGTCGATGGGACCCTCGGGCACGTCCGGAGCGAGCTTCACCCCGAGAAAGGCCCCGCCCAATGCCACATAGTTGGCGAGGGGCTCGATGGCCTCGTCCGGCAGGTCGTAGCCGTTGTCGTTGAGCCAGACGGCGAACTCGTTGGCGTCCTGAGCGGTGATGACCTCGATAGCGAACGGACCCACGACGGCCTCGTCGACGACGGCGACGTTGACCTCGGTGCTGGCGGTGGTCGTCATCGCGCCGGTATCTGCGTAGCTTCCGTCTGCTGCCATCCGAACGCTCTCGTCGGAATCCCCACCGCTACCGCAACCAATACCTCCGCAGCCCCGCCCGCTACTCCCGCTGTAGTAGTCGTAGCCGCCGCCATAGCTTCCGTAGCCGGAGTTGTAGTTGGTGTTGTAGTTGACCTCCTCCCAGAAGAAGCTGAAGCTCGGCGCCGTCTCCATCTCCAGTGCATTGAAGAAGTCGGCGTTGATCGTGGTCACATCCTCGGCGGCGATCACCGCTGGCAGGGGGATGATCCACGCGAAATCCACCTCTTCGTTCTGCACATAGGCGACCTCGACATAGGCCGTGATCATGCCCGCGCTCTGGTCCACCGAGAACAGGATGCGCTCGGACTTCTGAGTGACGGGGGCCTCGCCGGTGATTGTACCGGTCGTCGTTGTCGTTGTGGTCGTGGTCGCACTCCCGCTGCAGAAGAATCCGCCGCAGGCGTACGAAGGGCTACCGGCCAGAAGGGCACCAAGGAATACCAACATCGTGATCTCTACTGTAATGCCCCTCGCGGCCAGTATTGCACGGGAGTCAGCGTTTGTGCCACCGCCTGAGCAGACCAAGCAGCGGAAGCAGCAACCACGCGCCTTGTCCTCCTCGCCCGCGTCGGCGTCGCCTCTCGGTCCGTTCGCCGCTGCGTGAGTAGTAGGGGGGATCGATCTCGATCTCGTACTGCCCGGTCACGTCATATGCGCCCGGATAGGGGCGGAAGTCCGGATCCTCGTTCATCTCGTGGGGAGAGAGCTCGCCGCGGAGGCGCGTGAGGTACGGTTTGCTGTTCACGATGTCCTCGAGACCCTGGGGACTCACCGTGAACTGGTCGGTTGGCATGCCGAACTCGCGGATGAAGGCGTGGCCTCCCCACTGGTCGAGGCGAGCGCTGACCAGCTCCGCGTAGTCGATTCCGTAGAGGTTCGGTCGGGTCTCGAGGGCGGGGCTTTCCGTCTCGGTCCATCCGTCTGAACCCCAGGGCTCATCCGCGAGGATATAAGCCACGATTGGCAGGTTTGGACACACCGCTACCCGGGTGAGCATGATGGGGATCATCGGGGCTATCCCCGAGTAGGTGAAAACCAGGGTCTCGATCGGTCCTTCCGGGATGTCGGGCGCGAGCTTCACGCCGAGGAAGGTGGACCCGTTGTCTACGTAGTATTCGAGAGGTTCGAGGGCTTCTTCCGGCAGATCGTAGCCATTGTCGCCCAACCACGTTGCGAACTCGAGCGTGTCCTGAGCGGAGATGATCTCGATGGCGAAGGGGCCCACCACGGCCTCGTCGATCACGGCGACGTCAATCTCCGAACTCGCGGTGGTCGTCGTGGCCGTCGTGGTCGAGAAGCCCGTATCCCATTTGCTGGAGCCGCTTTCCTGGGCGCTGCAGCCCATGATGGCGCAGCCTACCGCCCTCGGCTGGTAGTAGTAGTTGTAGTTGTAGTTCGAGTTGGTGTTGTAGTTGATCTCCTCCCAAGTGAACTTGAAGCGAGGGGCCGTCTCCAGCTCGAGGGCATTGAAGAAGTCGGCGTTGATCGTGGTCACATCCTCCGCAGCGATCTCCGCTGGGAGGGGGATGATCCACGCGAAGTCGACCTCCTCGTTCTGGACATAGGCAACCTCCACATAGGCGGTGATGGTCTCGGCCTCCCGGTCGACCGAGAACAAGATGCGCTCGGACTTCTGGGTGACCGGCGCTTCTCCAGTGAGAGTGTCGGTTTGAGTCGTCTGGGTGGTTGTCGTAGAGGTGCTGCCACCACTACTGCAGAAGAAACCACCGCAGGCGTACGAAGGCGACGCGGCAAGCAGAGTGCCGAGAAATACCAACATGACGGATTCCTTTTTGCAAATCCGTGCCCCAAGTCACACTGCCATGGGGTCTTTGGGAGTGGCTACTGCTATTTATGCTTTCGACGCAGCGAACCGAAGGGGGCTACGTCGTCATGGTTCGCCCGGCCAGTCTGCCAACCACTCGATTCGCCCGAGCTTGTCCTCGGTCTGGACCTCCCAGACGATGTCGCCGTCGCGGCTGATCTCGCTCAGGCGGCCCTCGGTGGACCACGCGACCAGGACGTTTCCTCCTGGCAGGCGGGCGGCATCTCCAAGGAAGCTGATGAGCTTGCCATCGGGCTCCTCGAAGGACCAGACCTCCTGGATCGTGCGGGTCTCTTCGTCTATGGCGTATTCAACGACCCGGGAGGGTAGACCGGAGTGGTTTCGATTGTCGAAGACGAGCATTCCTCCTGGCCAATACTCCGACATATGTGCGTGCTTGGGCAGGACCGTGTCGCCGATGACCGCAAACTCGTTCTCGGGGCCGCCGAGGTGCCAGGCCACCGAACCGTCGCGCTCGAGCTTGAGCAGGGCGTCCCAGTACCGAACCAACAGATACAGCGCTTCGCCCTTGCTTTCCCACATCAGGCTGTTGCTGTGGGACCACTCTCCGAAGCCCGGCACCCGGTCGCTGGGCAGCATGTGGTCGCAGATCCACCAGGGCTCGACCCCGCTGTCGTCGAAGATGCTGAAGAGGCGTTCATCTGTTTCTTCCTCGGTATCCTCGTGCACGGTTCGCACGACATCCGAGACCAGGTCTTCGTCCATGTTCGGGAACCAGGTGTTCGTCGCGTATTGGTGGGAGATGAAGGCGAGGGTGCCGTCTCCCAGCTCCTCGAAGTCGTGGTGTGCGTCGAGCGTCCTGGTTCGGGTCTGTATCTTGTTTTTGGTGGAGATCCTGCGGATCCAGGCGGTGTCCACCAAGCCCTCGCGATCCTTCTCACCGACGAGCACGGACTCACCATCCTCGGTGAGCTTCGCCCGGTAGATTCGGTTGTCGGGGTTCTCTGGGGGCTCCCACCAGACGTGGTTGCCGCAGGCGTCGATGGTCGTGGCCCAGCTCAAGGGTCCGCTGTTCTGGTTGAGGAGCACGTGTTTGCCCGCCATGAAGGACTTTGTGGGCTTGAACGTCGTCAACTCGAAGGGCGGCAGGTCCTTTGGGGCCTTGGGGGGATCGTCACAGTCCAGTTTGTTGGGACTCGCCGAGCAGGCGGCGAGCACTGTCAGGATTGGCAGGCACTGTCGCAGCCGGACCTCCTCCAGGACAGTAACAAGCACGCGGGTGGCACCGTTGCTTCCTTCCTTCGCCCTTGCCCTTTCCCTTGCCCTTCGCCCCAAGGCGCCCAAACGCCTTGCGCCTTTGCGCCTTTGCGCCTTTGCGCCTGAACGCCTGAACGCCTTTGCGCCTGAACGCCAGGCGATAGGCGGCCTTCGCGGCGCAGGGCAAGGGTCGAGGCGGAGGAATGCGACGCGCAAGGCGCGACACGTTCTAAGGAGTCCACTTAGCGATATACAGGTTCGTTTGCCGACTCTTCGGGTCGGCGCGGTTGGATGCAAACACGAACCACTCTCCATCGGGGGACATCATCGGGAAGCCATCGAAGCCCTCGGTATAGGTCACACGCTCGGGCTCACCACCGTCCAGACCCACCAGATACAGGTCGAACTCCCTCTCGGAATCGCCCATGTTGCTGGAGAAGACCACACCGGCATCGCCGTTGAGCGGGTAGGGGCCGAAGTTGGCTTTCCCGTTGTCGGTGAGCTGCTTGACGCCAGTGCCATCGACGTTCATCCAGAAGACCTCGAGCGCGCTCGGCCGGATCATGTCCTTGGCGAGCAGCGCCTTGTAGTCGGCGAGCGCCTTGCCCTCGGGGCGCGATGCCCTCCACACGATGTGCTTGCAGTCGGGGCTGAAGAAGGCGCCGCCGTCGTAGCCCGGCAGATCGGTGAGCTGTTTGAGGTTCTTGCCGTCGCCGTCGACGATGAACAGCTCGAGATCGCCACTTCGGGTGGACGTGAAGACGACCTGGCCGGTCTGGAAGCACACGGTGGCCTCGGCGTCATAGCCGGGTCCGGCCACAAAGGGCTCGGGCTCTCCGCCCGGCTTCTGCCAGACGAGCTCGAAGTCCGGATAGAGGGCCCACACATAGCCAAGGGAGTGGTCAGGGGGCGGCGGGCACTCCGCCTTCCCACCCTCCGTGGTGGCGTAGATCAGACGATCTCCCTTCGGGTAGTCGTAGTAACCACAGGTCGTCCTGCCCTTTCCGGAGGAGAACATCTTCCGCTCGCCGCTGGTCAGATCGAGGATGTACTGCTGGTCGCAGCCGCCGTCCGGTCCGGTCCACTGATAAATGAGCTTCTTGCCGTCTGGAGAGAAGTAGGCCTCGGCATTCTCCCCCTCGAAGGTGAGCTGACGGAGCTGGGAGAAGTGCTTCTCTCGCTTGTCGAGCAGGTCGTCGACCGCCTTGCCGGCCTCGGGCTTCCAGGCCTGGGCCGGCTCGGGGTTGGCCTTTGGTTCGTTCTTCGTGGCCTCGCCCTCAGTGGGCTCGGTGCTTTGGGTCGGGCCGCCGCACGCGGTGAGGAGGGAAACAAAAAACAGGGCTCGCATTTGCGCACTCCAGGGTCGGATGTGCGCCTAACCTGGGAAAAAGGTCGCAGTCGACGTGCAGTACCGCCTATCCTGCACAATGAGGGGCGAACCATGACGGCAAGACGGTGTGTGATCCTGGCTTTGTTGGTTCCCTCCAGTGCTCTAGGCGCGACAATCAACGTTGGGTCCACCCGCGTATACCAGACGATCAACGCCGGAATCAGTGCAGCGGCGGACGGGGATCTGATCCAGGTGGACCCGGGCCTCTACGCCGAGGAACTGGTCGTCTGGAATCGGGAGCTCGAGTTCGCCGGGACCGGAGGATCGGGCGCGGTGACGATTGTCAGTCCAGACGCCACCGGATCCAACGTGGTGCAGGTCAGCGACAGCGAGGTGAGTTTCCGTGGCTTCACGATCGACGGGGACTACGAGCGCCGAGGCATGATGGTTCAGAGCGGCGCGGACGTGTGGCTCGACGATCTGGTGTTCGTGAATGGCACAAATGCCGACGGATTCCCAGGTGGGGCCCTCGACATCTGGTGGCTCAGCGACGTGAGCGCGACCAGGGTGGTGTTCGAGAACAACACGGCCTACGTGCAAATGAATCCCTTTGGCGGCCACGTTGCAGTCGAGAGCAACTCGACTTTCACGGTCTCGGTGTCCGCGACTTTCACGGGCGGCGATGCCACTCGGGGTGGCGGGGTGTACATCGACGACACCTCTTCTGGCGATTTCTACGACGCAGAGTTCAGGAACAACCACGCGACCGGAGGCGGGGACAACGACGGTGGCGCGGTGTGTGGTGAGGACGGGAGCTACCTTCAGGTGGTCGGAAGCACCTTCGCGGACAACAGTGCGGCCCCGGACAGCTCGAGCTGGGGCGGCGCAATCTTCGGCGGGTGGGTCGAGGTGTACAGCTCGGACTTCACCGATAACTTTGGGGCATACAGCGGCGCGGCGCTCGCGACCGATGGCGGCTTCCTGTTCGGAGACGGCAACACATTCATCGGCAACAATGCCGTCTTTGGTGGTGCGGTCTTCTGCGAGAGCCCCACCTATTGCAGCATGAACGGCAGCTGGTTCGAGGACAACACCAGCCAGCGTGGCGGGGCGGTCATGGTGAGCCTCGGCGACGCCGACATGAACGGCAACACCTTCTGCCACAACTCGATCCCGCCGGCCTTCACCGGACCTGGCGTCGGGGATGGCGGCGCGGTCGCAGTCGTGGCCGGCGGTCTCACCGGTCGCAACAACGTCTTCTTCGAGAACAGCGCCGCCGACGGGGGGGCGATCGCGGTCTTGGACAGCACGGTGGAGATGGTGAACAACCACTTCGTTGGCAACAACGCCGGTAGAGGTGGCGCTGTCATGCTGGATCAGGGGGCGAACCAGAGCGCGAACTACTTCACGACCAACAACCTCTATGGCTGGAACTCGGACGCTGTCTGGCGTGTGGCAGGGTCGCGAATATCCACCTACAACCACTACTTTGCAAACGGCGATGGCAACGATGTGGCGCTCGAGCCAACCGACCAGGGCGGCATCGACCCGCTGTTGGTGTCGTATCAGCCGGGCAACTGCGATCCGCTGCTCCTCATGCCGACCCAGGGCAGCCCGCTCATCAACGCCGGTGATCCGGGCATCTACGACCCGGACCTCAGCCGCTCGGACATTGGGGCCTTTGGCGGTCCTTGGGCCGACTGGGAGCGGTATCAGGACAACGACGGTGACGGCGTCATTGCGATGTTCGACTGTGACGACACCGACGCTTCGGTCACCGGTCCGATCACCTACGTGTACCCAGACGCCGACGGCGATGCCCACGGCGACTACTACGACCCGGGCAAGCTCGGTTGCCTCGACAACACGGTCGTGGCCAACAACTTCGACTGCTACGACAACGATCCGGGCGCACAGCTGGGGCCCGTCTGGTATCTGGACGCCGACGGCGACGGGCTCGGGTTCTTCGCCACCGCGATGAGCGCGTGCGAGCAGCCCAGCGGCTGGGTCTCGAACGGCGAGGACTGCAACGACATGGACGCCTCGGTCGGCGGCGTGACGCCCTGGTATTCGGACCTGGACGGGGACGGCTTCGGCGATGTCGACGCCGAGTTCTACGCCTGCGTGCCGCTATACAATCAGGTCGCGGACAGCACCGACTGCGACGACAGCAACGCCGCGCTCAACCCGAACACGATCTGGTACGTCGACGGCGATGGCGACTCATTCGGCGACGATGCCACTGCTGTGCAGCAGTGTCTTCCGCCGGATCCAGACAACGTCCTCCAGGGGGGCGACTGCGACGACAGCGACCCCTTGGTCGGTGGCCCGACGATGCAGTACCAGGACAACGACGGCGACGGCTATGGCGGCATGTTCGGACTGGCTGTCCCCCAGTGCCCCGGTCCCGGCAGAGTGGACAACAACCTCGACTGCAACGACGCAGATCCGGCTATCAACCCAGACACGGTCTGGTATGCGGACACAGATCGCGACGGTCTGGGCGGCAACCTGGCGATTGTGGGCTGCGAAAGGCCACCAAACGGCGTCCTGATTCCGGGTGACTGCGACGACAGCGATGCCGATGTGGGCGGGGCCAGCACCTGGTTCTTCGACGGCGACAACGACGGCTTTGGCGCTGGCGCCGCCGTGGAGAGCTGCCCCGCCGAACGCTACGTCGAGGGCGATGGCGACTGTGATGACGACGAAACCAGCGTCTATCCGGGTGCCGAAGAGCGGTGTGACGACGTGGACAGCGACTGCGACGGCGACCTCGCAGACTCCAACGGAATCGACTCCGAGCTCGTCTTCCGCGACCGGGACGGGGATGGCTACGGGGATCTGACGACCAGTCTCATCGGCTGTGCTCTCGACGGCTGGGTCACCGACCATACCGACTGCGATGACGGGGATCCCGGTGCCTATCCGGGTGCCACCGAGGTCTGGTACGACGGGATCGATCAGGACTGCGACCAGCTCTCGGACTTCGACCAGGATCTGGATGGCTACGAGGCTGCTGAGTTCGTAGAGGACGGCCTGGACTGCGTCGACACAGACGCGGAGATCAACCCCGACATGAGGGACGTCGTCGATGACGGCATCGATCAGAACTGCGATGGCGTCGTGGCCACGACCTGGATGGTCGGCGGTGTGAGTGGCTGTGCGACTGCTCCCGGTTCCGCAGGTTGGCTCGCGATGCTCCTCGTGGCCTTCGCTACCCGGCGGCGCGACTGAAGTACCGGATTGCCGGTGCGATCGCGATCGTCGCTTTTGCAGCAGTCGCCGCGTGGTGGCTGCTCTCGTCTGTTCCCCGGGGAGAGGGCCCACCGCGCGGGGCCTCGCGGCACGTCGCCCCTCCGGTCGAACTATCGACGATCGCCCTGCCTATTGCCATCGGCCACGCCGATCTGACGCGCAGCCTCGAGGAGCGGATTCCCGAGGTTCTCGTCGACGAGGAGGGTGAGGAGATCCGCGAGGGCTGGCTGGCGGACATCCATGCCGAGCGGCCGACGCCTCCAGTGGCCCGCGGAGAGGACGGCAAGCTCGTCATCGAGGTCCCGCTCGAGGTCGCCATCAAGGTCTATCGGGCGAAGAAAGCTGAGCGCCGAGCGGCCAAAGACAAGGGTGCACCCCAGGGATTGGGCGTGAAGTTCAGCGCGGTCATCGAAATCGCCGTGGACTTCGAGGTCACCGAGGACTGGAGGCTGGTCGCGGAGTCGGAGCTCAGTCATCGCTGGGTCGAGCGCCCGAAGCTGGAGATCGGACCCTTCAAGTTCAACGTGACCAAGATCGTGGACAAGGCCCTTGCGACGCAGTTCGAGGAGGTCGGGCGGAACGTAGACGAGCGCCTGAAGGAGGAGGACCGACTTCGGCAGGGAATCGAGAAGGCCTGGGCAAACCTCGGCACTTCCCGCCAGGTGAACGCGGACCCGCCCACCTGGTTCATCAGCGAGCCCACCGCGATGTTCGCGAGCGATCTCGAGGTCACCGACGACGCCCTGGAGATCACCGTCGGCGTCAGGGGCCGGTTTGCGACGGTCGTGGGTGACCCGGGGCCGGCCAAGCCCGTTCCACCCCTGCCCCCGAGAGGTGAGGCGCCGGACAAGGCAGGTCTGTTCATCGCGGTGCCCGTCAGCCTCGGCTGGGATCCCCTGAGCGCGGCGGCCGACGCCGACCTCTCCGGCCAGTCGTGGGAGCTCTCCGGCGGCAGCCTCACCGTCACGGGCATCGAGCTCTATCCCTCCGGAGAGGCCCTGGTCGTCGCCCTCGACTACCGCGCCGAGAGTGCGTGGAGCACCGACGGCACCCTGTACCTGATGGGCACCCCAGTCCTCGACACGGCGAATCGTCGCCTCGAGGTGGAAGACTTCGACTATGTGCTAGATACCTGGGATGTCGCCATTGCTGGCTCGAACGTGCTCTTGGAGAGCGGCATCGAGGAGGCGGTCCGCACGCGACTCAGCTACGACTTCGGTCCCGAGCTCGAAGCCGCTCGGAAGCGGGCGAACGCGCAGCTGGCCAGCCAAGAGACCGAGGGCGGAGTCTTCACCGGCAAGCTGGACGCGATCCAGGTTCGAGGCCTCTACCTCACCAACGACGCCCTGATCGTCGACGCCGCTGCCTCGGGCTCGGCCTCCATGCAGATCACAGAGCTCAAGAATTGAATGGGTGGACGCTCGGCGTCGTCATGGGTCTAAACTAGGGGTGAGGTGGATCCATGCGCGCAGTACAAGCCATGCTCGGAGCGGCTCTCTTGTTGTCCTCGGGCTGCAACGTCATCGAGGACATCGCCGACGGAACATTCAAGGTGGAGGCGCCATTTGGCGGACTCCGCACCGTGGATCTGGTCACCGCACCGACCGCCAACGACATGTTCGGATGGAGCTGCTTCGAATACGGCGGCGACGCGACGACCTGTGGACTGCTGGGTTTCGACGCCAAGCCGAAGCGCAAGGACATGGGCTTCAGCTTCGATTTGGTCTTTGATCTGTTCAACCCGAACGGCGCCTTCCCGATCCCCTTGGTCGATCTACTCCTGGGGATCAACGTCTACGATGACCAGAACCTCGGCGTGATCTGCGTCAGCTTCTGCGATCCCGACTCCGAGGACGAGTGCGCGCCGGAGGGCGACGCCGAGGAGGCCTGCGCGGTCGACGAGGCCGAGGAGATCAAAGGCCCCGAGGACTTCATCCCCGACGTGGACGATCTGCTCGACATCGGTGGCGACATCATCAACGGCGAGTTCGACGACAACCTCGCTTTCCGGGTGATCCCCGCCTATGACGAGGGCCAGTGCCACCCCAAGGCCGACGAGTGTGAAGAGGGCGAGATCGACGGCGAGCCCGCGATGTGCTGCGGCGGTGAGTGCGAGCTCCTCGAGCCCGGATGTACCGTCGGCAAGGGCGATAACGGTAAGACCTGCCAGCTGTGTGACGGACACGCCGAGGCCCACGTCCTGTTCGACATGGACGTCGACGCCATGCTCGGCATCCTCGAGACGCTCTTCCTCGACGTGGTCGACGGGCTGCTCGAAGGCAACGCGGTCGCCTTGGCGATTCCCTACGACGTAGAGGGAACCCTGTTCTTCGACGTGCCGAAGCTCGGTCGCAAGCTGGTCGGCTTCGGCCCCTTCGAGGATGAGTGGACTTTCGAGGAGTAGGGCTGCGTCGGCAGAAGTGGCGATAGCGGCTTCTCCGGATGTGGGCGAGAGGCCGCTGCAGGGCGGTGGGTGGCGTTTGAGGTTGCGCTGCTGGGGGAGGGCGCGGTGGAGCGGGCTCGGATCGGGCGTTCTCCCTCCGGCTTCGCCTCCTCCCTCTTGCTGTGTGCGACCGGGGCTGGGTTGTAGGAGGAAGCACGGCGAGGTTGGCGGGCTCCGTACCCAGAGGAACCGCGAGGAAGCTGTTGGGTTGGGACTGGCGGCCGATGCCGAAGCCCGGTTGATCTGCTGCGCTTCGTCTACGCACTCCTCTCGCCGGTAGTCCAGGTCCTCGCTTGCCTAGGCGCCGCCCCGCTTGATGCGGTCCCCCTCGGCGACACCGTCGATCACCTGGATCTTGATGCCGTCGGAGATCCCTACCTCGACATCCCGGCGCTCGAAGCGCTGCGGCGAGGTTTCGACCTCCACAAAGGCTTGGCCCTTGTCGAACTGCAGCACCGCCTCGTTCACCGCGAGCACATCCGTGACTCGCTCGAGCACGATGTCGGCATTTGCAGAGGATCCGGCGCGAATGAACACGTCCTCGTCCGGACGGATCCGCGCCTTGATCTCGAACTGAACGGCGCCCTCTGCGAGGATGCCCTTGGGGCTGATGTACTCGAGAGTGCCGGGGAAAGTGCGGTTCTCGATGGCGCCCACCGTGATGTCCAGCGCCATGCCCTCTTTGATCTTGCCCACCTCGGACTCGTCCACACTTCCCTCGAAGATCATGTCCGACATGTCGGCGACCAGGGCCATGGTGGTGCCCTCGTTGAAGGTGTTGCTCTCGATGACCGACTCGCCGCTCTTCACGTCGACCGACAGCACCATGCCGGCAATTGTCGAGCGAACCTGGGTGCTGACGTTGCCCGTGCGCTGGGAGACGCCATCTTTGACGAGCTGCAGGTTGGACATCGCAGCTTGGTATTCCTGCTCTCGCAGGCTGTGGTTGACGCGGGCGCGATCGACCTCGGTGGCCGACACCGCGCTCTGCCCGAAGAGCCTCTCGGTTCGCTCGAGCTCGGCGGCCACATCATCGAGCTCGATTCGTGCGGAGCGAACCTGGGATTGGGCGTTGTTCAGGGTCACCATATCCGGAATGATCTGGATGGAAGCGATCAGATCGCCAGCGGAGACCAGGTTGCCCGGCTCGACTTCCAGGTGGCTGACCACGCCCGACACTCGGGACTTGATGGCGACCTCGTTCCTGGGAACAATGGCCCCGGTTGCGACCGTCTTGAGCACGATATCGGTGATGAAGGGCTCGACGGTCTCGTGCACCACCGGGGGTTCGATGGACTTCCAGGCGAGGAAGGCGAGCGTCAGGAAGAAGACGCCAATGACGCCGAGTCCGGCAAAGATAGGAAGGATACGTCGCAACATGGTTTGTGTCTCTATTCCGCCCGGAGGGCGTCGACCGTCTTGATGGAGACCGCGCGCTGCGCGGGAAGGAGTCCGGCGAATGCTCCGCCGATGACGAGGATGATCGCGGCTGTGACCGCGACGGTCAGATCGACCTCTGGCTGGCCGACGAAGCCGTTGTCGGGGCCGATGAATGCCGAGGCGACCTCGAGCAGACCGACCCCGCTCACCAGTCCCAGATACCCGGCGAGGCTGGTGATCACGACCGCTTCGAGGATGACCAGGGACACGATCGACGCCGGAGTGGCCCCAAGTGCACGGCGGAGGCCGATTTCCTTGGTTCGCTCCTTGACGACGATCAGCAGGATGTTGCTGACCCCCACCAGGCCGGTGGCGAGGGTGGCGATGCCGACGAACCACACGAAGATCCGGATCCCCCAGAACAGGTTGGTGATCTTCATGAACTCCTTCTCGGAGTTGTTGGATCCGATGGCGCGCTCGTCCTCGGGGTGGATGGCGTGGCGGTTCGACAGCAAGGTGCGGATCCGCTGCTCGAGGGCCTCGCCGCTGGTTTGCGGAGTGCCGGTGATCGCGAACCAGCCGATCTTGTCACCCTGGTTGAAGGCTTGCTGGAACGTCGACAGGGGAATGTGGATGGTGCCAGCTTGGCGATCCCCCTGGTCCCCGGGTATCGCCGAGTGGAAGAGCCCGACCACCTGGAAATAGACCCCCTTTACCTTGACATAGTCGCCGATCGGGTCGTCCCCGGGTTCGAAGAGCACGTCGTAAACCTGGGAGCCGATGACCGCGACTTTTCGGCGCTCCCGGATGTCGAGGTCGTTCAGGAACCGCCCGTCGTCGAAGACCATTGGCTGGATGTGCTGAAATGAGGGCACATCTCCCATGACCTGGAAGTTCCCAGTCTTTCCAAGCCGGGTGATGTTGTTACCGTCGCGCCAGCCTCCGAGCTGGTTTCGCGGCGCCATTTGGTCGATATCGGGGATCTCCGCGAGGATTGCATCGATGTCGTCGTTGTCGTAGCGGATTCGGCGTCCAGGCTGGAGGCCCTTGAAGGGCAGCGAGGTGCTCTGTCCCCAGAAGTACACCGCGTTGGTGGAGTAGTCCCCCATGCTGCGCCGGGTACCGGTCTCGAGGCCGTCGCCGAAGCCGAGCATCACCAGCAGCATGAACATGCCCCAGAACACTCCGGCGGCGGTAAGGAAGGTGCGCAGCTTGTTCTTGCGAACGGTGAGTACGATCTCCTGCCAGGTATCGAGATCAAGCATTATTCTGATCTCAATGCGTCGATGGGGCGGACCGCGGCGGCTCGGGCGGCCGGGAAGAACCCAGCGAGGGCGCCGAAGAACACCAGGAGCAGCACGGCTGTGATGGCTGCGGTGAAGTTGACCTCCGGGTCGCGGACGTAGTCGTTCTCGGGCAGGAAGCGGGTCATCATCTCCAGGGCCACGACCCCGGCCACCAGTCCCGCGTAGCCAGCCGCCGAGGTGAGCACGATCGCCTCCTGAACGATCATCACAATGATGGATCCCGGTGTTGCACCGAGGGCTTTTCGCAGGCCGATCTCCCGTCTGCGCTCCGTCACCGACACCAGCATGATGTTGCTCACGCCGACGATTCCGGCACCAACGGTCCCGAGCCCCACCAGCCAGATGAAGCCAGACATCAGCGTGAAGGTCGTCGTCACCTGCTCGAAGCGCTCGACGTTGTTCCGCACCCGGATCGCCCGCCTGTCTTCGGGGTTGAAGTGGTGTTTTCGGGCGAGGCGACGGCGAAAGGTCTCGGTGAGGGTCGCGGCCTCGGCGGCGGTTGCGTCCCCGACAGTGACCATGATCATGGCCATCGAGTTCACACCGTTGTAGGCGGCTTGTGCGGTGGTGATCGGGATGTAGACCTGGCGGGTCTCTCCGACGCTGCCGACGTCGGTGAAGACGCCGACGACCTTGTACTGCAGGCCGCCGATCTCCACCCACTCGCCGATGGGATCGAGGCCTCGGAACAGGAACTTCGCGACCTCCGCCCCGATGACGACCACCTTGCGCTTCTGCTCGATGTCGAGGTCGTTGAGGAAGCGTCCCGACGTCATGTCGGTCATCTCCAGGTACTGGTGATCCGGGTGCACCGACCGGATCCCAAAGTTCGAGTGCCGGTCGCCATAGCGGACGATGGAGCTGGTCCAACGCCGGAAGCGGCCCGTGGCGTGCTCGATGCCATCCTGGGTGGAGATCTGGTCGAAGTCGCCGTCGGTGAAGATGATCTCCCGGCCGACGGCCTGGCCCTTGTGGGGAAGGGTGGTCTCGCCGCCGAAGATCCACAGGCTGTTGGTCGCGTCGTCGCGGAACTGCCAGTGGGTCGCGTTCTCCAGTCCTTTTCCCGCTCCGAGCAGGATGACGAGCATGAAGATGCCCCAGGCCACCGACATCGCCGTGATCGCCGTGCGGAACCGGTTTCGGTTCAGGGACTCGGCGATCTCCTGCCAGCGGTCGATGGACAACATCAGGCCACCGCCCCGTCGTGAAGCTGGATGATGCGCTGGGTGCGGGCGGCGATGTCCCGCTCGTGGGTGACGACGACGACGGTGATGCCCTCAGCGTTCACCTCCTCGATGACCTCCATCACCTCTTGGGATGTGGTCGAGTCCAGGGCCCCAGTCGGCTCGTCGGCGAGGATGACGTGGGGTTTGGTGATCAGAGCCCGAGCGATCGCGAGTCGCTGTTTCTGGCCTCCGGACATCTCGGTCGGGAGGTGCTCTGCCCAGTCTGTGAGCCCGACGCGTTCGAGGAACTCCAGGGCCATCGCGTTCCGCTTTCGGCGGCTGATGCCCGAGTAATAGAGGGGCAACGCGACGTTTTCGATCGCGTTCTTGAACGGCAACAGGTGGAAGGACTGGAAGACGAAGCCGATGTACTCGTTGCGGTACTTCGCCGCCTTTCGCTCCGAGAGACCCCTGACCTGGATGTCGGCGAGGGTGTAGGTCCCGGAGTCGTAGTCGTCGAGGATGCCGAGGATGTTGAGCAGCGTCGACTTACCGGAGCCCGACGACCCCATGATCGAGACGTACTCGCCGTCTTCGATGGTCAGATCGAGGTCCTTCAGGACGTGTAGCGGGTTGCCCGCGACCTGGTAGAACTTGTTGATCTTCTCCATGCGGATCATGGCGCGCGAATGCCGTGTCGGGCGTCTCTTGGCAAGGAGATGTGTGGTTATGTGACATCCGCGGGCCGCGGGTCATGGCTGGAGCGAGTTCGAGGGCCCTTCGGTCGGCAATCGGCCGGAAGGATTCCTGGAGGCAGTCTGATTTCGAAGCAGACGGGCTACTGGAATCGCAGAGGGCGTTGGGTTTCGAATCAGGGCGGCTACTGGAATCGCAAAGGGCGTCGGATCTGGAAGCAGGGCGGCTACTGGAATCCCAGAGGCGTTGGAATTCGAATCAGGGCGGCTACTGGAATCGCAAAGGGCGTCGGATCTGGAAGCAGGGCTGCAACTGGAATCCCAGCGGGCGTTGGATCTGGAAGCAGGGCGGCTACTGGAATCGCAGAGGGCGTTGGATTTCGACGCAGGGCGGCTACTGGAATCGCAGAGGGTGTCGGATCTGGAAGCAGGGCTGCTGCTGGAATCGCAGAGGGCGTTTGATTTCGGAGCAGGGCGGCTACTGGAATCCCAGCGGGCGTTGGATTTCGAGGCAGGGCTGCAACTGGAATCGTAGCGGGCGTTGGATTTCGGAGCAGGGCGGCCACTGGAATCCCAGCGGGCGTCGGATCTGGAAGCAGGGCTGCAACTGGAATCCCAGAGGCCGTCGGATCTCGAAGCAGGGCTGTTGCTGGAATCGTAGAAGGCGCCGGGTCTGGAAGCAGGGCGGCTTCGTGAATCGCAGAGCACGTCCGATCCGCTCGTCGCCGTGCTGTTGCGGTGGTGGAGCCCGAGGCCGAGCGAGGTGCGAGGCCGAGGTGACGTTGCGCCGATGCGCCAAATGCTCACGCCTGACCGCCTCGATGCGCTAGGCACATATTCCGTCATAAGCCAATTGGGCAGTCCTCCGGGGGGGGGGGGGATTTCGAAGTGGGGCCTCTTTAGGTCTTTTTTTCCCCCGCCCCCTTCGGTGGTGGCTTTCCCTTTTGGG
>PJEL010002061.1_pt1 | contig 18979 bp, 37 predicted proteins | sample 1853271 | NCBI WGS metagenome assembly PJEL01 (sample SAMN08108733, study PRJNA415343) | Invertebrate metagenome, whole genome shotgun sequencing project. | host: Globobulimina | place: Sweden: Gullmar Fjord | collected 2015-08
GAGATCTCCGGTCGAAAGTGGCCACCATAAAGATGACAGCCCCTTTGGATGGAAGAATCCCTATCGTCCTTGAAGACTATCCTGGGTCCGTTTGGATGGGGCATTTAACGCACCCCCCAATCCACAATACACCCATCTCGCTGCAACGTCGACTGCCTCAGCACCGGATCCGGCTCCTCCTCAATCCCGTCTTGATCCTGATGTCTGAGGTATTCCTCCCCCAGCATCAAAGCCACCTGACGAGTCACCTCCGGATCCGCCATGTAGAGGGTATGAACCCCGTCCACAGTTGCAATGGTAATCAGCCGACCCTTCCCATTCCTCGCGGGGACACCGCTTATCCGTGATATCGTGCAATCAATCATTGTACTCGCCTCCTCTTGAGTTACTGTTTAGCTCAGTGATCGGCCGATACAAGAGGAAGGGGAGGAGAAAATGGAAGAGATTGAAACAATCCTGTGGGATTTCCTGCGGGGAGTGAGGCAAGGATCTTTCCGTGACGACGCAATTCTTGTCAAGGCCTGCACCAAAAAAGTCGAAATAGTTGTGGCAGACGTGCTGTCACAATCGCGTACACTCCAAACCACTGAAAGCATTGAGGAAAAGGATTGTTTAAGAGAAAAGAGCAACGAGGGGGAAATACCTGAAGGGGAGGAGTTGACAACCCGCGGGGACAATGGTACGCTGGAAGCGGCCCCTCCCCCTATAACCCCCACCCAGCCATTAGAGACAGATAAGGAGAGGGGCACGAGCGACCAGCGGGGAGAGCGCGATACGAGTGGCGTAAGTAAGTCGTCGATAGCTGAGTTTGGCACCATCCGAAAAAAGAAGAACCCGAACTCCCCCTCTCCACCTACCCGGGGGGAGTTTTTTATTTGGTTCCCCTTCGAGGAGTTTGGAGATATTTCCGTCTCAGACGGGATCCTCAAGTTCTTCCTCGACGCTTCTCGTCCCGCGGGGAATCCCCTGGCCTGCAACCTCACCGTCCTTCAGGTTGCCAAGTGGTACGTCTGGAAGCTTTCCCTCGGGGCCTTCTCTAGATACACCCCTCGGGGCCATACCCGCGGGGTTCAAGCTTTCTGGGCTAATCTGGGGAAATGGAACAAGTCTGGCCTTGAAGAGTTGGAGGAGGCTGCGGTATGGTGCCGCCGCGTTGGGACGGCCGGCAAGGTTGCCCACGCTAAGAGAGACCGGGAGCTTAGAGAAAATATAGAGAGAGAACGCAAGAACTATCCCCGCGGGGGAGATAGTATTGAATGGGAGGAGTTTTAAAGTGGCAAGGCATTGTTGGGTGATTGAGGTGACGACGGATAGCGGAGAGCAGGAACTGTTTTGGATGTATACAACCAGAGAGGAGGCCAGGGACGTGTTAGATTGCTTGTCGGCCGAGAGTGGTTACTGCATCGTCAAATACACCCCAGAGGGAGAATAACATGGCCAACTATCCGAGCTATTTCTGGGGCGGATCGGGAGAGGTTCTGCACATCGTAAAGGATTGGGACGGGAAGGCGTTGTGTGGGAAAGAAGAGAAGCTTTGGCACGACCCTGCGGGTGAGGATTGGCTAAATCCGGAGTTAAGAGCTTGTAAGACTTGCAGCGAGGAGCCTTCGGGGCGTAGCGGATTAAGGAATGAGTGGCGAATGAAGTCGCTCCAAGAGGCAATGCTAGCCCTGTGGGGGAGAGGTTGCTAACCCAGCCCGAAGCTGAATCCGCCCTCCTCCTCCTCCGGGAAGAATTAACAGAGAACAACCGCACCGACCTCGTCTTCCCAGGGGGAGTTTTCTGCCCCCTCTGCTCCGCCCTCGTCTCCATCAACCTAGAAGCCGCCTTTGGCATCTACTGCGACGGCCACCACGACGGGGCCGAGATGTTTAACGCCGTCTCCTCAGATACCCTCCAGGGGCTTATCACAGCAAGGTTACAGGCCGAGAGCCGTGTAGACCAAGGGTTGCCCGTTGTCTCCGTCCAGCCCGGTTCGGCCCTCTTCAGGGACTCTGTCCAGTCTAATCTCCTCGAAGCTTATTCCACCACATCTGATTCTCGCGTAGTTCGAGTCGATCCCTCTTCTTTCGATGCTTCCCTTTGCCCCTCCTTTCCCCTAGGGGCTCCCGGGCTGGAGGGGTTTGGCCTCACCGTCCTTGTTGGAGAGCCCGGCTGCGGCAAGTCAATCCTCGGCATCTCTTCCGCCCTCGACTCTTATCAAGCCGGTTGGGACGTGGCCTACGTCGGAGTAGAAATCGACAAAGGCGAAATGGGATTTCGAGTTAGCCGCGCCAAGGAGTCCCAGCGTTCCCCGCGGGTAACGATCGGAGACATTGGCTGGCTAATGCTCCAGCCCGGTCGGTTCGATATGCGACAGTTGATAGAAGCCCTGGGAAGGGTGGCGACGGGGGAGAGGAAGCTCTTAGTTATTATTGATAGCATCAACTCTCTCGCCGAGCTGGGAACGGACGGCTCCATGACCGCCTCCCTCGGGGCGACTACGAAACTCTTCGAGTGGGCAACTCAAGTCCGTATGCACACGGAAGGAAACGTAAGCTTCTGCATCGTCAGTGAAACCAACGCAGCTGGCGGGGTTAAGGGTCGGAAAGGAACTTTCTCAGCAGATCTCGTCTTAAACCTTGTAAAGACGCCAGAAAAGGGTATTGTCGAGGTCTGTTGCGTCAAAAGTCGATCCAGGCCGGGTTTCGAGCCGATACCATATGAAGTTGATTGGGACGCTTGCCGGCTGGTGAAACCGGGAGAGGGGATGAGATGGCAGGGACTCTGAGGAAGATTCGCCGGGCGATAGAAAGAAAGCCTCCCGGAGTTGTGTTGCGAGCGATTCCGGAGAAGCTGAAGAAGAGGGCGAACAAGAGGCGCTGGCTTGCTCGGAGGAGAAGATGTTTGAACTAATCGCAATCTCCCTAATCGCCGTCTATTCGTTCAATAAGTTGGTATGGTGGGCGGCGGGAGTATACGTGGCCGAGAGGGGGCTTTAGTGAGTGGCCAGCCGGCGTCTCTAGTTAGAATGGGAAAGAAGAAGCTCCATGAGCTGGTGGCTGAGCGTCGGCGAAGGGAGAAGTCTGTTAATCTTTTGGTCGACAAGCGGACGGACGCCAAGAGGGCTGAGAAGGTAGAGGAAGTTCGTAGGATAAATTCTCAAATAGCCCAGAAAGATGAAGAGTTGAATGCTCTTGAGAGGGTGATTGGCGAGGCCGAGGATTGGCTCAATAGCTCATGGAGGACCAAGCCCACCAAGGACCTCCCGAATTGGATGCTAACGTGAATCTCTATTGCGGAATAGATCCCGGCAAGACGGGGGCAATTGCTTTTATCCGGGAGGATAGGAGCGTTGAGAGCGTTTGGGACATGCCCGTTCATATGGTCGGTTCTCGCTCGGTTGTATCTCCGTCCCACTTGGACATGTATTTTCCCGCTTCGCTTGACGCCGAACGGAGGATCTTCACTGCTGTAGAGCGCCAATCCGCCCGGCCCTCTCAAGGTGTTGTGTCTGTTTTCAGCATTGGAGACTCCTTTGGTGTTGCTAGGGCGGTGGCGAGTCTGAACTCTTACGGCGTTGTGGACATCCCTCCCCGTACCTGGCAAAAGAAGATCAATCGCCCCTCCACGGGCGACTCCAAAGCCGATTCCCTCTCAATGGCCAGGGAATTGTTCCCAGATTACGACGGATTGGCCCGAAAGAAAGACCACAACAGAGCGGACGCCCTTCTAATCGCGGTGTACGCTCGGATTATGTTTCGGAACAGGGGAGGTGAATGACCCCCGTCCATCGTCCCGGTCAACGTCTCCACTTCGAGGGCCACGATTGGACAATAATTGGCTTCATCGGCACTCGTATCAAACTAGAGAGAGACGACGGAACCGAGCACACACTGGCTCGGGCCTTTGTGCAGTGTTGTTTAGAGAGAGAAAGGGAGGAGTAGGAAATGGGTGAGAAGTGCGTGGCAAAGCTTAGGAAGTCTGTAAACGTGGTACACAGCTCTTCTGTTGGCGGTAAGCCATCATGGCTCGTTGCAGAGAACTGCGAACCGTACCCCAAAACAGCAACGAGCCCGGCGGAGGTAGTTTATGGAGTCTGCAAGGCTTTTGGATTCCAGAAGAGCCTTAGCGAATGTATGGCGTTTGGGCGTGTGATCGAGGAGAGGGAGAAGCAATGACCAGCATAAACGATAAATGGGACGCCTCTGGGGAGACGTCAAACAAGTGGGACGGCACCCTGGAAGACGCTCAGGCTCTGTACGAGGGAAGGAAGAAGTATTGTGATAAAACTTTCGGCTCCAGCATTTCTCATAACTTCGAGGAGCATTGCAGGGCATTGCAATCAGACGGGCGGGAGTTCATGGTTCCTCGTTGGAGGCGAGCACTAAACCCCCCTCGCCCCGTCGCCATGGCTCAAGCTCTAAGGGAGGCGCAGGGCAAGATCGAGGAGCTGGAGGGGGACCTGAAATACCAATCCCAAGCCACCGAAGTTTACAGGTACGCGAGCAAGGACACGGTGGAGAAGGACAAGAAGATCAAGGAGCTGGAGGGGGATTTAAACTGGCAGCGAGAGCGTGTGACTTGGCAAACCCGTGAGATCCAGAGGCTGGCAGGAAGGGTGGAGCGGCAGTCTGGGCTTATCGGTGATGTGCGGCGGGCTATCTCGAAAGCCGATGAGGAGGCCAAATAGATGACAGTAGGTCCCACAATCGATCAGAAATCTCCCTCCGGGGCTATTATCGCTCCGGATCTGAATAAACACGATCCCCTAGGTACATGCCCACCCCACCTGAAGCCCCGCTACGAGGCGATGGCTGCCCGTGCTAAGAAGGGGCACGCAGATCCGGCTGCTCGGCTCAAGTGTCTGGAATGCTGCGCCTGGCAGAGCGGGGAAGTGGCAATTTGTCACATAGTCGAATGTGCTTTGTGGGCCAGGAATATGAAGGGGAGGGGAAAGGGGTGATGGAGACTCATGCTCTGCCTACAGGCTACCTGTTTGTGGACGATTACTCCCGGGGGAAGCTGGAAACTCTCTCGATCGGGGATTATGGTAAGTCGAAGAACGTAAAGGCGCAGTTCCTCGGGCTGAATAAGGACATAAACGGGGTTGCGAACGGCCCGTGCCAGCCATTGTCTGAGAAATGGGTGATGACGCTCTCGACCCAGTATGGCTGCCCCATGAGATGCACCTTCTGCGATGTTCCGAACATTCCGTTCAAGGGGAACGCCTCCTTTTCAGACCTGAGGCACCAATTCCAGTCGGCCCGGTGGTTGTTCCCGAGGGTGAAGTATACAGACAGGTTAAACATCCACTTCGCCAGGATGGGAGAGCCGATATTTAATGATGATGTTTTTGACTTTGCTGTCTATTTGGCTGAGAATAAGGAGTTTCTGCAAGACAGGCTCGACCTGCGAGTGGAGGTGATACATCCGGTCCTCACCACTTCTTTGCCGAGTGGTTACTCGAAGTTGAAGGAAAAATTGCACGAGTGGTGTCGGATAAAGAACACTGTCTTTAGCGGGCAGGCCGGGCTACAGCTCTCCATCAATTCCACCGACGACCCACAGCGTGGCGCGATGTTTGGCGGGAAGACTATGAAGTTTTTGGATGTTGTTGAGCTGTCCCGGACACTCCCTATGCCCATCGGCCGTAAGTATTGTCTTAATTTTGCCTATTCTTCGGATTGGCAAATATCCGCCATGATGGTGGGGATGTTCGATCCCGAGAAGTTCATGGTTAAAATAACCCCAATCCACAACAACAACTCTTGCCGAGAGAATGGGATTGAAACGATTGGAGGGTATAGCTCCTTCGCTCCCTACGCTAAACTGGAGGAAGATTTGATAAATGAGGGATTCGATGTTCTGATATTCGTTCCCAGTATGGATGAGGAGAGGGGTTTAGTTACCTGCGGGAACGCCATCCTCGGCGGAAGCGAGTTGGATGTTGACGAGAGTCAGCGGGTCGAGATAGAGGGCCTTTAGTGTCTGAAGATCTAGAGAAAGACGACAAAACTCGCAAGCTTCAGTCCGAGAACCGTCGCCTCAACTCAATCCTCCGCCTCTCCCTCGAAGCCCGCACCACCCTGGAGGGGATAATTGACTATTATTCCTTTATCCGGAAGGCCGATCTCAAGCCGATTGCGATTAAGGGGAAGTCGTCTACCCACGGGGAGTTCAGCCGCACCCCCGTCGCCCTCCTATCCGATTGGCATTCTCTCCAGATAATCGAGCCTGGACAGATGAACGGGTTGAACGAGCACAATGCCGAGATCGGGCTGGAGAGGGGGAGGAACCTCTTCCGGAAGCTGCGCGGAGAGCTGGAGAGGGATCTGCGGGAATATGCCGTACCCGAGGCTATAATCTGGCTGGGAGGAGATTTCTTGACCAACTGTGACCTCCACGGTCTAGACTCCTCTCGCTACGTCCACCAGTCGCCGGCAGAAGAGGTAACGATAATAACGGAGATGCTAATTAGCGGTTTGGAACACCTCCTTTCTTCTGACGTCCCCCGATTCTACGTCCCCTGCTGCGTCGGCAATCACGGCCGCAGCACCATCAAAAAGATGACCAACAGTCAGACTAGCTTCTCCTGGGAGCAGGTAATCTACCAGCAGCTGGCGAAGCACTTTAAGGACGAGAAGAGGATAAGATTCGATCTATCCGACTCCAACCACAAGGTTGTAGACGTCGACGGGTTCAAGATCTTGTTCACCCACGGGGACGAGGGGCTAAAGGGTGGCGGAGGGGCTGGGGGGATTGCCGTCCCGTTCCGGGGGGCTATCAACCGCTGGGAGAAGGCTTACCATCAGGACTTTACGTGTGTCGGCCACTACCATACGTTTGAAGTGCTAAGGGGAATTGGCATGATAAACGGAAGTTTGGTTGGGTGGGATACCTTCGCAAAGTCGAGCAATTTCGCCTACTGTAAGCCAGTACAGGCGTATTTCCTGGTCGACAACAAGAGAAAAGAGGTCGCCGATGTGCGGCCGATCTGGGGGGAGTAGAGATGGGGATGACGAGATACGAGTCAGATCTACTGCACGTAAGGCTCGATGACATGTGGAAAGGGATGTGTCCGCACAGCCCTGTGCATAAGACTCAGGCTGGCTGTCTGGAACGTGAATTGTTCTTGTTGTCGCTACGGGATCAACGCATGAAGATAATAGCTCAAGAGAGAGGGGAGCAGGAGGCGAGCGGTTTTGACACGGAGATGAGTGTCGAGTCGCGCCGATTCGCTCGACCGAAGTCCAGCTGGAGGGACTAATGTCAACCGGTTACCCCTTCACCCGAGAAGACGCAACGAAGATCTTCAATCGATTCGAGAAGCTGTTCGATGGAGGGGTTTGCCCTCATGCGAGGCTGTGCGAGACGGTTGAGGAGTGTTTCCGGAAGGAATTGAATGTTTGGGGGGAGCCTTACGCGCGAGACTCTCGATTGTACGGTTGGCAAAGCAAGGAACTGGTCGTCTGGACAGTAAGAGACGGCCCGAATCGGGGGCTGATTCTGGATAACGAAGAGACTTACGTGAAGCTAAAGGGGGAGTGATGTCTAGCGAAATAGTAGAAGCGATTGAGCGATTGGGTGAATCACACCCGATGGCCTCGCTCGCATTCAGTCATGATTTTGATCGTATTATCATACTCATCGAAAGCATCGCCGCGTCTCTTGAGAAGATCGCGAATCCTCCGATTGTTATTGATATGGCGGAGACTGAAATAGAGCTGCCCCGGTATCGAGAAGAGTGAAACGCCTCTCCACTCCTCGCCGCCTCCACCAGATCAAGCGCTGGCTTGAGAAAGAATTCCCCTGTTCCAATATCCGCCTGCGTGTTATGCAGAAGATGACAAAGGGATACGGGGATTGCCACGGAGTTTGGTTCCCCGATTCCCGAACGATCCACATCAGAGCCACCCAGAGCCGCTCCTCCGCCGTTTACGCCCTCCTCCATGAGTGGGCACACGCTCGGGTAAGAAACCTGGGATGGCATGACGCTGAAGAGGAACATGGAGTCCACTTTGATGTGGAGGAGGGGCTGATTCGGCGAAGGTGGCTGGATGGGGGAGAGGTTGAGAGTGAGAACTACTAACGAGGAGGAGAAGTGATGGAGTTCCGAAAATACCAGCACGTAGAGAGATGGGGAACAACGGAAGTTTCTGGAATAGAAGAGGGGGAGTGCTGGGTCTTCCCTAAGCTGGACGGGACTAACGCTAGTGTTTGGTGGGACGAGGCTGAGCAGAAGTTGGCCTTTGGAAGCAGGAACCGAAGACTATCTGCAGACAAGGACAACCATGGGTTCATGCATTGGTTCACCTCTTTCGAGTCGAATAAGTTCAATCGGAGCCATCTTTTATTCGAGGAATTCCCCCACTGGCGACTATACGGAGAGTGGCTAGTTCCACACAGCCTCAAGACTTACCGCGAAGACGCCTGGAGAGACTTTTATGTGTTCGACGTGTGGGATGATACGGTGGAGGAAGGGGCCGGTCACGTCCCGTGGGAAACCTACTCTCCCGAGTTGACAAAGAATGGAATCTCCCAGATTCTCCCCATGTGCAGCATCATGAACCCCACGGAAGAGAACATTCTCAGGCTGGTGAATAACAACACCTTCCTAATCGAAGACGGTAAAGGGTTGGGGGAAGGAGTCGTCGTCAAGAATTACAAGTGGGTTAACCGCCACGGTCGCCAGACCTGGGCCAAGATGGTTCGGAATGAGTTCAAGGAAGATAACGCTCGGGAGATGGGAATAGCGGATCTGAAGGGGTCTAAGATCGTAGAGTACGACCTCGTGGAGAAGTTCTGCACGAAGGCGCTCGTTGATAAGGTGCGGGCGAAGATGCCGAACGGAGAGAATTCCGTCATTCCCCAGTTCCTCCAGACGGTCTACTATGATCTAGTGCGAGAGGAGATCTGGGAGATGGTCAAGGGGCTGAAGAATCCCAAGGTTATTGACTTCTCCCGGCTGCAGAGGTTCACCTACGCCAAGGCTAAGACTTACTGGCCAGAGCTGTTTTAGGAGCCGTTTCTGCTTGACAAGCTGTTTTGGTGAGGTATTGTGGGGGGTGCGAGTCGTCTAAATTCCACCATAGGACACCGTCGAGGAATAGCTAGCGAAGGCGGAAATGGGGGTTGGAGTCCCTCCTCGCTTGAAGGCGCGGTGCGATTCGAGAGCCGTCTGCACGTTGCACCCAGGGTGTGCATTCCACCCTTTGGGTTCCGGATCCACCGTTGACGCGGGGCTGAAATAACGCCCCCGAGCCGGGTAAGGGCCGGCAGTTCAACCCTGCGGGATTCGTGCCCCGCGGGAAGGCGTTTGAGCCGAAGGTCCTCTCCTTCCTTCGGGGCCTCAAACGCAAAAGCCGCCCCCAGTTCCCTCATTCCAATCCGAGGGGCTGGGGGCGTTGCTTTTGGAGCCGTTCTAGTGCGAGTACCGATCGCTGATAAGAACCCGCATCGCGTTGGCCTTCATATCGTTCGCCGTCTTACCCGACGAAGCGCTTTCCCACTTCTTCTCGAATTGCAGAGGATCAGAGAACGATTCCCGATCCGGGGTCAGCCACTGGGTAATTGAGTTGTAGGCGTCGTAGGTGCTGGCCCCGTGGTTTCCTCGGCCCGAGACGAATAGAGCCATGAGGGTCGAGAGATCATTGTCCCTGCGGGTCCTCTTCAGTTGAGTGGAGTCGCCGTTAATCTCCCCGCGGGAAAGGTTGAGCAATCCCTCGGCGAATTGGCGGTAATTCCAGGACGTCATTGGAGTTTGGGCCATTCCTGCGAACGTATTGGCCTCCGTCTGAGCTGCAACGTGAATCTTCTTGATCGCCTCGTTTGCCTGCATGAGCTTCTCCCGAGCGCTGCCGCTGTGGCGGATCGAGAAGTAGGCGTCCCGTCTCTTGAAGGTTTGGCCGTTGAGGCAGGTCAGGCAGACGGTGTTCAGTTCAAACTCGATCGCGTCGAATCCGGTATGTCCAGCCTTCATGTTGAGAAAATGACCCAACTCGTCTTTCCGAGTGCTTCCCGTTTCGGTCAACCGATCAATCTCACAGCCACCAATCCGGCTGAAGATACGGCAAGTTGCCCCACCTCCCGAGACGTGCACCCCCAGGGGGGCTGCGTGTCCCTGCATGATGAGATGGTCCAACACGTCGAAAGCTTCGCTGTACTGGACTGGGGGATAATTGATACCGACCACCCCCAGGGCTGCTCCTGAATCTGTGCGGTGGATACCCTTGTGCTCGGGGTGTCCGATCCGGAGCGGTCCCGACATCATCCCCGTGGGGTCTTCCGGGATCTCTCCCCAGAGGGCGTGTTCGGCCACGTCGAAGTTAGCTCCTCCGCGGGAAAGAACCTCTTCCTTGGACTTGCTGCCCTCGACGTTTTTGCCCGGGAAGTGGTTGCCGTAGGGCGAGTTGTAGCCCAGTGCATAGGCGTTCTTTGTGTCTTTGGACATCTTTGTGCAATCAATCATGATAGTTCTCCTTCCCCGTGGGGATTATTGGGTGTTGAGTTGTTGCGCCATTTCGGAAGCTTCCGCTATCGCCACCTGGAATGCGCAGCGCTCGGTGGTGCCGGAATAGAGCCGTTCCCAGGTTTCTACCACTCTATGACATCCCAGGGCGCGAGCAGAGATCATTGACACTCTGTCTAGTTCGGAGTCCACTTCGAGAACAGCTACTCGATGATACCTGGAGCCGCCCATGCAAGTTGTGGGCATCTTAGCTCGGGCCGTTTGGACGATATAATGAGTCATTCTGTCTCCAGTTCTGGTTCTCGTGTTGGCTGAATTGCCATCCAATCCCCCAGGGGGTTAGCCTGAGCGATTGAAGAGGTTTCAGGCCGGCCAATCGGGCGTTTCCAGCTTGACGATACACCAACGCTTGCCCTTGTGGTCGATATTTTCTTGCGCGTATAGCGTGGCGTTATTGACGGTGGGGAACGGGCCGATTAGTGTGATTCCATCATACGGGTTCCCCAATGAAATAGACCATTCGTGCTTTGTGGTGCTCATAATTTCTCTCCTCTAGGCTGAATTGCCATGAATGCCGCCAGCGCCAGTTGGCTCTATCTTTAGCCCGATTCTGGCTCTGACGGCATTGGTAGGGGTTCAGTCTAGTACGTTGCCGCAGGGTGGTCTGAATTGACCACGTAAATATGAAAATGCGCCGTATTCTTGGGGCGGTATACGTTGAGGTCCACCACGTTGACGTATTGCATCTCGTCGCGGTTGCGGACCCAGTTCTCCACCCGATCCAAGTTGACTTCTGAAGGAACCGCCCAGGCCGCCCGGGAGTAGCCACCCTCAGCGTGTCCCCAGCCGGACATAAAGGAGTCGCGGCCGACTACGGCCCAGCGGTGAGTTTTCTTCTGTTCGGGTGTTCTGTCGTCTTTGCGAATCATTGTTTTCTCCCTCTGTTTCGTGGTTGTGGTTTATTCCTCGTCCCCGAAGGAAACGGTATGGCAGCCGCAGCCGAACGGACACATCCAAGCATTGAACCCGCCGTTATCGCAAGTGCGGCCATACCAGTTGGAGCCGATCTGTCGCGAACTTGAGGCCCAGTCAAAGACCACCGACTCTAGCTCGTCCCTGTATCCTCGCCTGATTCGCTTTCGAGCTTGCTTGAGGGCCTTCTCGTATCGACCCGAGTGGAATCCCCCGCAGCTATGCTCACTGCTAGAGAGTGCCTTCCATTCTGACCAGATTTCGGCTAGACGTTCTGGTGAAAGGAGCGAGAGGTTATCTCGTGCTGACTGGTACGCTTCCTGTGAGTGGCTCCATTCCCATGCCATTATTTCTCTCCCTGTTTCGAGTTTACTAAACGATCAAGACGTTGATTAGTTAGACCCATTGTGAGGCAACCGCACTGGCTATCCCAAGGTATGTTTTACTTCGGTTCTTAGACCTCGTGGGGGATGGTCCCATAGCATGGATATTGGCGGCCCTGCCGCCTACGATGTCTGTAGGGGTTAAGCGCGGAAGGCCCTTCAACCACAGGCAGGTAGCCTTCGTCTCGCCGTGTCCATACTGCCATGGCTGGATAATTTGGTCCGGCTTGCGATAGCGCGTCGACATGATGCCGATGGGGTTCTCGATTGCCACGCGAGGGCAGGGGATGTCGGTGAACTGGAGAAAAAACGCCTCAGCTGCTTGCTGTCGCCCGTCTGCTCGCTTCTCTTTGAACCACCTAGCCCCCGAGGATGAGAGGTGAGTGCAGGGGGGGAAGGCTATGACGAGATCCCATGAGTCCGAGAGCAGGGGCGTAACGTCTTGCTGTAGATGCCACTCGGGGTGTCCGCCAGAGCATGGCTCGGTGTCGCACGAGTAGGCATCTACGCCTCTAGCTCTGAGTGCGATGGTCACTGCTTGGGATTCCTCGCAGGCGATAAGGGCTAGCATTGTGCGCACTCCTTGAAGTCCGGTGCCCACTCGGTGATAATGTCGACCAGATCGTCCCGGGTGCATTCGTCATACTCGCCGTTGCTATCGTTCCAGAGGCAGAATGCTACGAGTTGGTCTGTTGTGGCCTCTGCGGTGAACTGGGGTAGGTGGGTGGAGATGTAGCGGGCGTTGCGCTGCTTGCGGGAGTCGAGTGTGTAGGGATGCCAGCGGGCGAGGAGGAAATCGGTGGTTGAGTAGGGCATTGTGATTGTTCGCATTCTATCTCCTGTTATTGCAGTTGGGGTGCAGCTAAACGATCAAGACTCCCCGCGGGTGAGGCGGGAAGGGTTGATGGATTAGCTAGCGCTGTGTGCTGCCGATTGATCGCAGGGCGAGGCACTTAGCGTGCAGCTCAGCGTAGGGGTTTGGGTCGCATAGAACGGACGCGCAACCCGTCCAGAACGCTTTAACCGACTGGCCAAGCTCATTGGTGCTGGGGGTCTCGGCCGCTATTGTAACGGCCCTCTGGATAGCCTCCTCCCGCCCGTCCATATTGTCGGACAGGATCGGGTCACCCCGTTCGTCTGTGCTGACGTATTCCGGGAATTCTCTAACTAGATAATGCATTCTATCTCCTATTCTTGCAGTTAATGTGCGAAAACAGCAAACCCCACGTCACACTCGCGGGGTTCTACAATCTTCGCAGATTATTATTAGAGAGTTATGGGCCGTTACCGGAGTCTCCCTCTTCACGGTTGGCATCAATTCGCCCGCGGCTGCGCGATGCAGCTAAAGGCTAGTTGACCGTTATCCCAAAGTTATTCCAGTACCGGCTTCACTCGGCTCACCATTCTAAACTCTAATCCCTTTCGGGCGCAACTGAACACCTAGTTCAGCGGCCACCAGACCGACTCGGCCGGTGACGTCCTTTGGGGTGTCCGGTATTGAAACCAGACTTCTAGCCCTTGTATCATCAACTCTCTATCGGGGACGCCCGCCCCCTATGGCTTGCTCTATTCGTACCGACCAGACCGGGCCACCCGGCTGCCGCTCCCTCGTATGTCTTCCCTCCCGTGTTGCCGTGTTGAATGGAACAACCGAATAGTGCCAGCTGCCCGCGGGAAGGCAATGCTTATTCACAATAAATAAAGACCCCGAGGGGATATGTCCCTAGGGGTCTAGGTGGCTCAATCTGTTTCTGTAAAGGGGGGACTAGAGAAACTCCTCTGGATCGCCTGCGGCAATCACAAGAACTGCTTGGGATCGGGCAGCCCTTTCTCGGCTATCTCCCGATCTGCTCGCCTTTGTCTCAGCCTCTTGACTCGGGTTCGGGTGCCGTCTTGGTACCGCTTCATAGTCTCATACCATCCCAAGGCAATGGGGAGCAGGGGAGGAGCGGGATGGTAGCCCCCCTCCCAACCCTTGACTGTTGAAAGCCCAGCCCCGACAAGGTGGGCCAACTGCCTCTGGGTTAGGCCATGCTCATGGCGCCATGCCTGTATCTGAGAGGGGGACATGATAGGTGTGATGGCTGGACCGGGGGAAGTGAGGGCAGGTGTGAGACTGAGAGGGGGAACAGGTTTTAGCAGTGAGCACACTCAGCCCCCTTCCCTCTATCTATACCAATCAGCACAGCCCACCCTCCTCACCACCCCCCCCAGCCCCAGACACTTGACCAGAATCAGAGTGGGGACAAGGAAGGGGGAGAGTTGTGGTGAGTGGGCGGATGTGTGTGGAAAAGTGAGGGGGGGGGAGGGTTCGCAAATCGCGCGCGCATAATCTGATTAACACCCCTTCCCGCATGTTTACTGATTTTCGGTTTCAATATCTCCAACCCCCCGTTATTGCTCCAGTTTCCCATCTTCCCCCCTCTACAGCTCATCCCATTTCCCCCAGACCCAGAGAATTATCCAGATCCAACTGGCTACAAAGATTGCGGTAAACGCCGCCTCTAAGTCAGTCATCTTCCCCTCCCCTGTTACAGATTCTCATTCCTTTAGCTCCCTCTTCTCTTTCTGTTTAATTTTCTGTTTCAGACTGGGGAGTAGTGTCCCCCGGGGGACTTAGCTCTTCCAAGGTAACCCCATTACCCGTCCCCGCGGGGGAACAGGCCAGCCGTGCTTGGAGTGAGCCCGCTTTATCGCCTCTTCCGCGCTGAGCATGTAATTCTCAAGATTGTGGTAAGATATTTTCTCGATCTCTTCCCGGGAAACGGGGCGATAGCCCCCCTCAGCAGCTTTATCCCTGTAGGAGCAGGTCCAATTCCCGGAATATCTCCCTCCTCCAAGGATTTCGTATCGGCAAAGGAGGTAATGATCCGGCTTCCCGGGGACGTCAAGGATGTTTGAGACCATGAGCATTTCTCCGTTGGAGTACGGCTTGGCCTCCAGGGCCTCCGCCGCCCCAGATATGGCCGGAATCGTGCAGGCCGCGAATAGCCCCGCAGCCCCCTTAATGAAGCTGCGACGGTGGATCAGGAAGCCCCGCTCCCCCACCTTTTCCCTAACCAGGTCGTCGTTCATCTCTCCCGTCTCCCCCTCTTCTTGGCTCTAACCCTCACAACAACCCCGCTCAGCCCCCCGGGCGTAATCTGTTCCGGGCCCGGGGGGAAGGGAGGAGAGAGTTTTGGAAAATTTCATGTAATTCGTCCCCCATCTCGGCCTCTTTCTTCCTGGAGCTTCTCCAGTTGCTCGTTTGTCACTTATTCCCTCTCCCCTAGATGCTTTTCTTCACTTTTGACAACTTGTAAGTGAAAATCGCCATAAATCTTCTGTTTTGACGATGAGACAGATTGCCCGGATTGTCTCATGGTGGTAACGCAAACACGTTCGCATTAATCTACCAGTAGTAACCGGTCGGCGCGGCACCCCGGGGCCGCTTGTAGCCGAGGCCTTCACAAGCTTCAGTTGTCTTTTTCTCGTCCCCCACCGTCAAATCCTCCTCCCCACTAAAAACGGGCTCCGCCCCAAATTTGGCGTGACAGCATTTGCAGGTGGATTCCTTGATGCTGCGGAGTTCTTCTTCGAGTTCGACGACCCTCCTTGCCAATTTGCTCAGGGACACGTCGTCTCGCCTGACCTGCTCTAGGGCGAAATCGAGGAGCGCGAGGGATGTGTCGTTCGGATCTTCCAAGTCGTAATCGCTGTTTATCTTCATCGCCCGGCCCCAATCCCCTTCAAAAAGTCTCTTCTATCCATTATTTGTCTCTCCCAAAAATAGTCCACCACCCTCTCTTCTTGTTGGTTTCTCTGAGCGCCGCCTGTGAAACCTCCAGCAACACCTCCAGCCACTCGATCTCAAGCAGAACCTCCCTGTTGGTCAGCCTCTTCGCCCGGCCTTCCTTGTAGAAGTTTCCGCCCCTTAGTTTAATAGGGCTTCGGCTTATTAAAGGACGGTCCGCCATATGCTACTCCTCCCACCGGAACTCCGATCTCCTCGTAGGAGGAGGAATCCTCTTTTGGCCAGTCTACTCGGCAGTCCAAACAGACAACTCGGCTTCCGTGTTCTGTTTCGGTCTCAAACAGCTCGTCTCCGCTGGCGTTGCATATATAGCACGCACCGCCCAAATCTTCCAGGTTTAGCCAGGCCCTGTGGTCCCTCATCAGCCGATCCCCATCACAGGAGCTGATACGGCCTTAGAGATTCTCCGCCCCAGAGTCGGCTTCCAGGCGTCCACTACCTCCTTCGCGATCTGGACCGGCTCTCCAGTCCTCCGCTCGTCCTCAAGGTAGGCCTCCATCACGGCTCTGGCCGCCCTCACCATAGGGACGGAAATGGCTTTTTTGTACTGCACGCCCTCTCTCGTGACGTCCATAGCCACTAACTCTCTGTCTGGGACGCCAATTGAGGCCAAATAGACGGTGGCCATCAGGATCTTGTCTGCCCTGTCTTCGTTCTTCATATTTCCCTCGTTGCTGTTTCTCCCACTATATCTTACCCGCGGGGGTTGTGCAATTGTAAAAGTTCTGTAATATCTGTAATATGCCTTCATCCCCTCAGCCGGATACAGACATAAACGATGGTGGGGCCGTACAGCTTACCTCCACGATTTACAACGCCACCACACTCCGAGTCAGAGATACGGGGCAGGTTGGGTGGTGGAGGTGGTTTGGGACCGGCACAAAGACGTCCTTGACGCAGATGGAGGGGGCCGAGGTCGCAAGATACCAGATTTACGACGCCGCGACGATGGGATACGACGGCGGATTGATAAACGACAAGATCGAATTCTACGGAGACGGGAACGTCCTCCTGATTACAACCAGCGGCAATTCGGACTGGACCTTGGACGGCTCAGCTATTACGGGATACTTCCCAACGGATCTTGGCCCGGAGCTGACGAGGCACAAGGAGCACGTATTTCAGGGCACAATGGAGACGGTTCCCATCGTTCGGACCCTCACAGTTATCTACCACGGGGACGATGCTCCGGCTATCTCAGTTTGGACAATTTAAAAGTAATCAGTTGACAAACCCCACATCTATGGTAAGAGTTGTAGTATGAATATCCCCGCGGGGAAAGACGAGTACGACGGAAGGGTCCTGAGGGATCCTCAAAAGGAGACCTTCGTCCGTGAATACGTCCGGACTGGGAAGGAGCTTTACTCTTACCGTAAGGCGCGGGGTTTGGACCTCACAGGCAAGAGCGGCTACAAGAAGGCCAAGGAGTGGCTTAATTCCCCCGAGATCCGTTATCGCATCAAGATGGTTCAGCAAGGAATGATGAACAAGGTTTCCGACGCGGGAGCGTATACGGAAGCTTGGGTCAAAGATCAGACGAGGTCTCTTATCGAGGGTGGGATTAAGCTTCAGCCCGTCATGTCCCGTGGCGTTCCCGTCGTTGATACTGTGAACGACGAAGAGGTCGTCCGGATGGAGTTCCGTGATTCCTCCGCTGCCGCCAAGGGTCTCGACATGGCCAGCAAGCAACTCGGCCTCTACAACAAGATCAAGGAGCCGGATGGCAACGAGAACAAGTCGGACGAGGAGCTTCTGAATGAGTACCGAGCCCTCAACGACCAGCTCCAAGGAGCAACGCAAGCTCTTACAAACGCTATCGATCGTACAGAAGGAGCTGAAGTTCCGGCAAGGCCTGCTTTACGATCCGTACCGGAAGCAGATTGAGTTTCACAATGCCGGCCGCACACACCGCGAACGCGCGTTTCTTGCGGGCAACCAGCTCGGCAAGAGCCTTGCGGGCGGCAGCGAAGCTGCGTACCACGCTACCGGGGAATACCCCGAGGGCTGGGAAGGAAAGCGATTCACAACCCCTACTCTGGGCTGGGTCGCCTCAAATTCAAACGAGACCACAAGAGATAACCCTCAGAGGATCCTTTTCGGGCCGGTAGGTCAGCTCGGAACGGGGACAATCCCGAAGAGGCTGATCGTAGACATTAAGATGGCTCGGGGCATTTCGGGCCTGATCGATACCGTAACCATCAGACATAAGGGCGGCGAACTCTCCACCATCAAATTCCACGCCTACGAGAAGGGTCCCGACAAGTTCATGGGGGCCACGATCGATTGGTTCTGGTGTGATGAGGAACCTCCCGCCGACGTCTATTCAGAAGGAGTAACAAGAACAAACGCGGGCGACCGAGGGAAGGGCGGGATCGTTTGGATTACCGCAACTCCTCTCAAGGGCATGACCCACGTCATGGAGCAATTCTACCCCGAGCCTTCCATCCCTACTCGCCATCTCACCATGATGGACATCTGGGATGTCGGCCATTACACGGACTCTCAAAAGCAAGCCATTGTTGACGCCTACCCTGCTCATGAACGAGAAGCTCGCTCCCGAGGAATCCCCTCTCTCGGTTCCGGTCGAGTGTTCCCCGTCGCACAGAGTCAGCTCGAATGTAAGATGTTCGACATCCCCTCCCACCTTTACCAGCTCCTTGGATGCGATTTTGGATGGGACCACCCTACGGCGTTTGTGCACACCGCCCATTGCAGGGATACGGACACCTTTTACGTCGTCAACGCCTATAAGCAGCAAGAGCAAGTCACGTCGGTCCACGCTTCCGCCGTCAGACATTGGGGCAACTCTCCCCCTGTTGCGTGGCCCCATGACGGGCAGACTCACGATAAAGGGTCAGGAGTTCAACTCGCTGAGGGTTATCGCCTCGAAGGGCTCAACATGATGGCCGAGTGGGCGACGCATCCCACCGGAGGTTTCTCCACAGAGCCGGCTATCCAGGAGATGCATAAGGCTATGGCGACGGGGAAATTTAAGGTTTTCTCGCACCTGGATAACTGGTTCCAAGAGTTCAACACGTACCACAGGGACAAGGAGGGGAAGATCGTAAAGCGGGGGGACGATCTTATGTCGGCCACGAGGATGGCCTGGATCATGAGGCGGTACGGGCAGCAGGAACAGAGAAAGACGTTCGCCCCAACGGCCGAGCGCTACGAACCCTTCGCGGAGTACATCAACTAAATGCCCATTGGATTCCTTCGAGCCCGTACCTCTAACCAGCTCTTCGGGGAGGCCCCTCCTCCCGATCCCGTCCTCTCTCCGATCCAACAGGACGCCGTCCGCAAAGACAACGCTCGGGCCGGACGTAAGCCCGTTCTTCTTGGCGGCGGCGGTCCCATCCGGCAAAGGCCCGTATTGACCGG
>PJEL010002062.1_pt1 | contig 18977 bp, 19 predicted proteins | sample 1853271 | NCBI WGS metagenome assembly PJEL01 (sample SAMN08108733, study PRJNA415343) | Invertebrate metagenome, whole genome shotgun sequencing project. | host: Globobulimina | place: Sweden: Gullmar Fjord | collected 2015-08
ATTCAAAAATTATAAATTTAAATGGGCCTATAAGTATAAATTGTGATAATTTTATAAATACAGGAACAGGAAATTTTAATATTAATAAAATAAAATGTAAATCTTATATTGATCAAAGAGATCAGTCTAATCAAAACATTAGCAAAATAAAAATAGATAAAATAATTAATAGTACTATTAATATTCAAAATTGTAAGGATAGTAAAAATGTAACTAAAAATAAAATCACCAAAAAAGAAGTCCAAGATAAAAAAAATAATATAATATATACAGATTCTGAAGAAATTGAAGAAAAAAACAATGACCATATATCTATTGAAGCTGAAGGCCAACAAAGCATTGACGAAAATTTGCTTTATCAAGATTTAAGTGCTAGAGCAGAAGATTTTAATAGAAGAGCGAGAAGAGCAAATAATACTTATATAAACCATATGAATATTTCTGGTTGTGATTGCGAAGATTGTAGGGATTATTGCAAAAAATGTTGTAAAGCTGATAGCTGTTTATGTCTAACTACCGATTTTTTAGTTAAATCTCTATGTAAAGTTCTATTAGCCTCAATGCCTTTAATCGTATGCATTATTGTATTTATTTTGATTGTAACTAGTCCTACTTTAACTACGCTGGATAAAGGTACAATAGGAACAATTTGGGGTTTACTTGCATTTGTCCCTATAGGCTGTTGTTGTTTTTGTTTATATGGATTATTTGAATAAAATTAGAGCAAAACGATAATCTCATCATCATTAACTTTAACTATTCCAGTATTAACTTCAAAAATAATAGGGTCTTTTGCTAAAGTAAAAACTTTTATATTTCCCTTTGTTAAAAAACTTATAATAGGTGCATGATTTTTCAAAACTTGAAAAGTTCCTTCTTCACCAGGTAGAGTAACTTTTATAACTTTGTTATCATATACTGTTTTTTCTGGATTTATTATTTTTAATTGCATTATTTTTTTAATTTTTTTCTTAAAAGTTTAGCCATTTCATTTGAAAAAAAGAAATCATTGAAAGTATCTGAATTTGAATCAAATATTTTTTTTGAATTTCCATCCCAAGTTTTTTCCCCTTTATATAAAAACATTATATGCTCCCCAATTGTTAACATAGAATTTATATCATGAGTTACAACAGCTGTAGTAGTATTATATTCATGAGTTATTTTCTTAATTAATTCATCAATCATTAAAGCTGTTTGTGGATCTAATCCAGAATTCGGTTCATCAAAAAATAAATATTTAGGGTTATTTACTATAGCTCGTGCTATTCCTACTCTTTTTTGCATACCTCCGCTTAATTCTGAAATTCTTTTTTTACCTATATTTTCTAATCCTACTTTTTTTAAACAAATATTAGCTTTCTCGATTTTTTCTTTATTGGATAACTCTGTAAGAATATCTAAAGGGAATTTTACATTTTCTATAACATTCATTGAATCAAATAATGCTCCTCCTTGAAATAACATACCTGTCTGCCTTCTTATTTTATTTAAAATATCTCTATTATTTTTATCAATTTCTTTATTATTAAAATATACTTTTCCTTGATCTGAACTTATTAAACCAACTATACATTTCATTAAAACGCTTTTTCCTGTTCCACTAGCCCCTACTATTAGATTTACAACTCCACTTTTAAAAGATCCACTAACACCTTTTAATATTGTTTTACTTCCAAAACTTTTTTTTATGTTGCTAAATTTTATCATAGAAATGTAAGGGAATTCCTTTAAATTAATAATCCATATTTAATAATTATTATACTCATTTTATTTAGTATTAAGCTCAATGAACTAAACAAATGCTTGTACAACTAAATAATTTGCTATTAAAGAAGCTACACTACTTACAGTCACAGCTTTTGTTGTTCTTTTACCTAATTCTAAAGCTCCTCCTCTAGTATTATATCCCACAAAAGATGCTATTGTAGAAATCAAAAAGGCAAATACAAAAGATTTAACAATTGCTTGATAAACAGGTTTCATTATAAAATTAGTTCTTAAACCTATTATAAATTCAGTAGCATCAATACCTTTAAATATAGTACTCATTAAATATGCTGATCCTATTTGAACAATAGCAGACATTATTACTAATAGAGGGTACATAAGTAATGAAGCTAACACTTTAGGTAAAACCAAATATGATTTAGAATTTATTCCCATCGCTTCTAATGCATCTATTTGCTCTGTTATTTTCATAGAACCCAATTCTCCTGCTATACTAGATCCTATTCTTCCAGCAAAAATGAGCATTGTTACTGTGGGTGCTAATTCTGCAATAATTATATCTCTTATTCCAAATCCTAATAATGAATCTACAAAAATTAAACTGTTTAGTAAAGTACTAATTGTTTGTAAACTACTAACTACTCCTAGTGCTACTGATATAAAAAATATTATAAAAACAGAATTTAAACCTATCAAAATACATTCATTAAAAGTACGATTTAAATAAGTTTTAATAGATTGTCTATTTACTAAAGTATCTTTTAAAAAGATAAAATATTTACCTAAAATATACATATTTTATAATTTTATTTGAAGTAATTTAATATAAATTAATTAATATATTAAGATTATAATCATTTTTTTTATTTACGTATTCTACCTTCAAGAAATAATTTTAATATTCTTGTTATTGTAAGTCCTGCAAGAATTACAAATACTGTACCATATGCTATTCCAATAAAACCTAAAAATGATAATGATAATATTAGGGCAATTATAAATGACAAAGTTAAGAAAAAACCTATTTCTATTTTTTTATGCTTTTTCTTATTTTTTTGTTTTAAATTTTTATTTTTCTTTTTCTTTTTTTGGTTTTTTGAATTCTTTTTAAAACTTGCTTTAGTATAGTCATATTCTTCTTTTAATTTTGTAAATAATCTAAATGAAGATATTCCCATTAATATAGCAATAAATACAAAAAAAATTCCCCCACTAAGAATAGCTAATAAAGTTAATATTAATATTATACCAGATGCAAGTGCTGTAATTAAAATCATCCATCCTTTATATTTTTTATTAAATTTTTTTATAAATTTTTTTACTTTTTTTTCATTTTTTAAATGTTTAGACTTATTATTTCCTGCTTGTAATTTATTTTTTATCTTTAATTTTATTTTTTCTAACCATTTGCCTAATTTACTCTTATTTTCTTTTGAAGAAGTAGAATTTCCTACATCTTGTTTTTTATATAATAAAAATTTAGAACTATTTTTTAAATCAACTTTATCAAAGATATTTTTAGTTTTTCCTCCTATGCTTAATAATTCTTTAAAATTTGCTTTTTCTTGATTACTTAAATCTAATTCTTTAAAAATATCTATTTTATCAAAATTATCAATCTCATCTTCATTATTAAAATTAATTGTTTTATTTGTTTGAGATTTATAATTACATTTTATTATAAACAATAAAATTATTAGTAAATATTGAAGCTTATAAAGATATAAAAAAAAAATCCGTTTAAAAAAAAGTGTTTTTAATAAAAAATTAGGCATTTTAGCTTATCTTTATATACTGATCACCTTTGGAAATAATCTTATAATCGGTCTTTTCTCTTGGGAATAAACCAGTTTCAGATACAACTTGACTTATGTCTATACTACTTCCACTTGAAGATGTTAGAAAAATTGATCATAACTCGCTGAGTATCAATGACCTTTTTCCGCATCTTCATATACTTTTAGTATAGTATATAAGAATTTCCAATAATAATAATTTAAACAATTATTATTGAAACATAATATATAAATTAGCGGAATTTATGCTTTCTTTATTTATTTAAATTAAATTCAGTCCTAAAAATAACTTAAAATTATAGTTTTATTTGACACATATTTTTTTTGGATCTTTTTCTATCTTATGCATGGGATAGTAATTAGACATACAAATAGATTTAGCAGAAAACTATAAAGTATTCTAATATATACTCATTCTATTTAAAGATGTACTGATAATTGATCGTAACTCACTGAGTATCAACGATCTTTTTCTGCATCTTCATATACGAGTAGTATGCTTACTTTTGATAATAAAAAGCTATCATTTTAGCAGGTATTACAATACCATTATTTTCTTTTAAACTACATGCTTTTTCTATTTTATCAGTTAACTCTAATAAAAACTTCTGATATATTTTTTCTGGAGCTCTTAAAAAGCAATTCGTACAAGGGTCAAGTAAATTCAAAATATCTTTTCTATTTTTTAAAAAAATAGGCTCTGTATAAATGGAAGTATGAATTTCTTTAAATCCTAATCCATATAAAGCTCTTTTATAATCTTCTTCCATCCAACCAAAAGGATACATTGAATTTAATAACAACTCTTTATAATTTTCAATAAGAAGTTCTTCGCAAATCTCCCAAAGAGGACAATCTCTAGGTTCAATCAAAGTTAATAGTTTTCCAGATGGTTTTAAAGATTTATATATATTTTCAAAAGCTTGATATTGATTCTTTATCCAATGAATTGAATTAAATCCTACTATAATATCAAACATATTTTCTTCTAAATAATCTTCTGTTGAAGAAATTTTAAATTCAAGATTTTTAATTTTATCATTTGGGAAAAGTTTTGAAGCTAATTTTATCATTGATGAAGAAGGATCTATACCAATTACTTTTCCATTTGGAACTTTTTTTGACAATTGATAAGTTATTTTTCCATCTCCGCATCCTATATCTAATATATTTTCATTTCCTTTAAAAGAATGAACATTTACTAAATTTAAAGCATGATAATATTGGAACTCTGAATTTTCTTTATAAAGATTAGCATTCATAAAATTTAATGCTATTTCATCATTTAAAGTATCTATTTTCATAATTTTCAAAATAATATAATTAAATTTACCATAACAATTTTAGTAAATTCTTTTTTAAAATTACAATTTCATTAAAAAAAATTTTATGAATTCAATAAATAAGTTAATCAAAGGAAATCAGAAATGGGCAACAGAAATTAAAGAAAAAGATTCAGATTTTTTTCTTCGCTTATCAAAACAACAAAATCCTAAATATCTTTGGATTGGCTGTGCTGATAGTAGAGTCCCTGCAAATCAAATTGTAGGATTAATGCCTGGAGAGATATTTGTTCATAGAAATATTGCTAATCAAGTTGTTCATTCTGATCTTAATTGCTTATCTGTAATTCATTTTGCAATTGAAATTTTAAAAATAGAAAATATTATTGTTTGTGGTCATTATGATTGTGGAGGAATTAAAGCTGCTTTAGAAAATAAGAATAATGGCTTGGTTGATAATTGGCTAGGACATATTAAAGATGTCTTTAGACTTCATAAGTCTGAAATAGATAATTTGAAAGATGAAGAAGCTAAAATTAATAAGCTTTGTGAATTAAATGTTCTTGAACAAATTATTAATATTAGTCATAATAGCACAATTCAACAGAATTGGGAAAAAGGAAATAAAATTAAAATTTATGGTTTTATTTATAATATAAAAGATGGCCTTTTAAAAAAACTAATAGAAAGTATTAGTAATAACAATCAAGTAGAAAGTCTAATAAATAAAATAAAATAATCTGCTATTTCAAATTATAGTTTTATTTTTTTTGGAAATTTCTTTATTTAATTTAAAAATTTTTTCAGCAATTTCTTTTACTCCTAACTTATGTTTTTTTATATATTGAGATGTTATAAAATTAGGATCATCTAAATAATGGATGTTTTGTGCAATTACATTAAATGAGCTACTATATTTATACCATTCTTGTGGAGTCCACTTTTTTGCTAAAATAACATTATTTTTATTAGCCAAAGCCCCCATTATACAATAAGAAGAAGTTCCACATATCATATTAGGAGCTTGGGTAAATCTATAAAAATCATCATCTATTGTACCATTAGTAATTAGTTTGATTTGGATAGGATAAAATACTTTTTTCATTTCTTTTAATAAAAAATTGTATAAAAAATTATAGCATTGATCTGTTTTATCTTGTTGTTTATTTCGAATAAAGGATACTAAATGAATTGCCATATTTTCATGAAAGCTGGTATTTAATACTAATTTTATTGCATTATAATAATACTGAATGGATGAAACTCCATATCCACCAGCTCCATGTAGAAGCACATCTTGACAACGAACATGTATTAAAACATCATCAATTTTATTTATCCACATTTGATTTGAAATATAATTTTTTTGTTTTTCCTTTTTATGAAATTTGTAATATTTATTAAAAGCTTCATTAGTTTCAGTTTGTATAATATTTACAAAAAAATGCGATACTAATAAATTCATTGTATCTAAACCATAAGCATATAAAGTATATGGGCTTTTTCTTTTAGATTGATAATTCCACATTAAAATCCATTCAATATATTGTTCAAATTTATATTTATTTTTCTCATATTCATTATTATTAAAGATGTCGACTGCATGAATATTTGTAAAAGTTGGTAAAAAAGAACAATAATGATTTTTATCATGAAATATATCATACTTCCTTTTATCTAATAAAGTATTTGAAGCTTTTATTATATTAAAATCAAAATTTTTAGAGAAAAAAGATATCATTCTAGCTTCCCAATAAAGAGACATTAATGCTCCTAGTTTTGGATCTTTAAACTGGTTCATGAAATCAATAGTTGAACTCTCAAAATTTATTTTATATTGCTTCATAGGATAAAATTTATCTTTTCTTTGTGAATAATGGTAAAATGTTTGATTAAAATCATTTTTTAATTTATTTACATCATATTCATCTACCCAGAATGATAAATTTTGATTATGTATTTTTTTTAATTCTATATAATTATTAGAAACTTCTTTATCAAGAATGAGATAACTATTTGAATAATAATTAAAATAAAAAAAGCCGGATACTAATATTATATTACATAAAATTAACAAAATACTTTTTTGTTTAAAGTTCATATTATAATTACAATGATAATAAGAAATATCATCATTGGTAGTAATTTGTTTTTCTTTATTAGTATTAATTTCAGTATTATTTTTAATTTTAATATTAATTTTTTTCATTACTGAAATATTATTAGATCTACAACAGTTTGTAATTAAAAGTGAGATAACTAATAAAAGACTTTTATATCTAAATAAAATTTTCATATTATTTTTATTATTCAGTTTGTTAAAAATAAAATAAATATTTAAATATTATTCTTACCATAAAGGATATTTGTAAAAATATGTATAATTTAAAGAATTATATATTTAAGAATAGATTTAGAATTATTAATGTCCAGATTTTAAAGCTTCAGCACCTCCAACTATTTCTGTTAATTCTTTAGTAATTGCTGCTTGTCTTGTTCTATTATAAGTTAATTTTAATTCTTTTATTATTTCATCTGCATTATCGGAAGCCTTTGTCATTGCTATCATTCTAGCAGAATTTTCTGATGTTAATGAATTTAATAAAGCAGAATATATCTTTAATTTTAAAATTTTAGGAATCAAATCTTGAATTAATAATTCTGGATTAGGTTCATATATGTAATCTGTAGTTTCAATATTACTTTTTTCAATATTATTATCTTCAAATTCAAAAGGCAGTAATTTTAGCGTTTGTATAATAGTATGTGAACTTCCTTTTAATTTATTATAAATGATATAAATATCTGAATACTTTTTTTCAATAAAAGCTTTTATTAATTTATTTGAAAATTCTTCTGATTCTTTAAAATTCAATTTAGACGTTATATCAACATAATCTTCTATAATTTCAATTGTATTTTTAGTTTTTTTATTAAAAAATATAAAACTTTTTCTTCCTATAGGAATTACTGTAATATTATTTTTCTTATCAATACTTTTTGAAATAAATATATCTGCTTCTTTTAATATCTTAGAATTAAATGATCCACATAAACCTTTATCTGAAGCAATTACTATATAAAGAATATTTTTTGATTTTATTTCAGTTTCATTTTTATTAAGACTAGCTATAAAAGGATTTTCATTTTTACCTATATATTTATAAGATGAAGATTTTTCTAATTGTTTCTTTTCTAAGTCAAATTTAATTGAAGAAAGTATTTTATTAAGTTCATTTACATAATAGCTCATCTTTTCAGATTTTTCCTGAAACTTCGCAAGCTTTGAAGCAGAAACCATCTTCATTGCTTGAGTGATTTTTTTTGTTGAACTAATAGAGTTGATTCTTAATAATACTTCCTTTCCTTTTGACATATTTTAATTTTTATGATTTATACTAATTCTACTTGAAGATATAAAGATAATTGATCATAAATCTTTGAATATCGATGATCTTTTTCCGCATCTTCATATACTTTTAGTATATTATGAAGTTTTATCTATATAAGTTTTAGCTAATTGTTGAGTTGCTTTAGTAATCACTTTAATGACCGAATCATCAAGATTTCCTTCAGCAATTTTATATAACACAGCTTGATGCTTAGTATCAAGCAAATCTAAAAAAGTATCCTCAAAATCTTTGATTTTATCCAAAGGAATATCATCTAATAAACCATTTATTGAAGCATAAATTATAGCAATTTGATGTTCAACAGGCACAGGCGAATATTGGTTTTGTTTTAAAATTTCTTGATTAATTCTTCCTCTATCAATTACTTTTTGAGTAACTGAATCTAAATCAGAACCAAATCTTGCAAAAGCTTCTAATTCTCTAAATTGAGCTTGACTCAATTTTAATGTTCCTGCAACTTTTTTCATAGATTTGATTTGAGCATTACCACCAACTCTTGAAACAGAAATACCAACATTAATAGCAGGTTTTATTCCAGCATTAAAAAGATTTGATTCTAAAAATATTTGACCATCTGTAATAGAGATTACATTTGTTGGAATGTAAGCTGAAACATCATTAGCTTGGGTTTCAATTATTGGTAATGCAGTCAAAGATCCTCCTCCTTTTACTATATCTTTTAAAGTATTTGGAAGATCATTCATTTTTTTTGCTATTTCATCATTTTCAATAATTTTAGCTCCTCTTTCCAAAAGTCTAGAATGTAAATAAAAAACATCACCAGGATAAGCTTCTCTTCCAGGAGGTCTTCTAAGTAATAAAGAAACTTCTCTATAAGCAACAGCCTGTTTAGAAAGATCATCATATATAATTAAAGCATGTCTTCCTGTATCTCTAAAGAATTCTCCTATTGCAGCTCCAGCAAAAGGTGCTAAAAATTGCAATGATGCTGGATCCGATGCAGAAGATGCTACTATAGTAGTATAGTCAAGTGCTCCACGTTCTTCTAATTCCGAAACAACAGCAGCAACTGTTGAAGCTTTTTGACCTATTGCAACATATATACAATAAACTGGTTCTCCTCTTTCATATAATGATTTCTGATTTATAATTGTATCTATTGCAATAGTAGTTTTTCCAGTTTGCCTATCTCCAATAATCAATTCTCTTTGACCTCTTCCAATTGGAACCATTGAATCTATAGCTTTTATACCTGTTTGTAAAGGAGTTTTTACTGGTTGTCTAAAAATTACTCCTGGAGCTTTTCTTTCTAAAGGTAGTTCAATAAGCTTGCCTTCTATAGGACCCTTTCCATCAATAGGTTCTCCTAATGTATTAACAACTCTACCTAATATCCCCTCTCCCACTTTAATAGAAGATATTCTATTTGTTCTTTTTACTATATCTCCTTCTTTTATATCACTATATTTACCTAATAATATAACTCCAACATTATTTTCCTCTAAGTTAAGAACTAAACCTTTTGTACCATTACTAAATTCTACTATCTCCCCTGTTTGAACTTTTTGTAGTCCATAAATAGTTGCTATTCCATCTCCTATTTGTAATACTGTACCTATCTCTTCTATCTTTTTATCTAATTCTAAGTCTTCTATTTCCTTTCTTATCATTAATGATATTTCATCTGGTCTTATATTTGGCATAATTAAGTTTTTATTTAATTCATTTAAATATTTATTTTATATTCTTATTTTTTGATAAACAAAACAAGAATTTATAAGATTTACTTATTTTTTTCTCAATTGTTGTTGTTTTTTACTACTGCTTACTCATTATATTATATTTCCTGTTTTATGTATTAGAGTTCTATTCTATTCTCTTATCTTATTGAAATTTAAAAAAGTTTTTTCTTTCTTAAAATTTGGAAAATCTTTTTCAATGATATTTATTAAAACATTTGAATATTCTATTAACCCTTTTTTACTTCCAATTTCCACCAATGCTGTTCTTAAAGAATTTTTAGCTAGATATGGAGCTCTTTCTTTAAGAATTTTCAATAAAAATGTGAAAATTTCTAATTCTTTATTATCTATTGAATATTTAATCAAATGCTCAAACCATGACGGTCTACTACTATGTATAAAAAATTCTTTTCTATATCTATTCTTAGATTTAATAATTTTTTCTAATTGACTATAAATTTCACTACAATCCTCATATGTTAATTCATTTTTTTCCATCAGTAAATCTATTCTTTTTTCAGAAAAAAGATAAAAATCAGCAAACTGTTCTTTTGAGATATATTTATTTTGTTTCATTAACTTTAATAAAGATTTTACTTTATTGCTTATATCACTGTTTTGATTCGCTACATAAATCGAGGATAACATTATTATTCCTTTTTGTATAATTTCGGTAGTCGCTTCTTTAAGAACATTTTTTATAATTTCTTCATCATAATTTATTAAGTCATTAAAATTTTTCTTTTTATTTCTTATTTCTTCTAATATTACATGAACCTTAGCAGTGTTTTTTTTATCTTTTTCTTCATTCCCTTTTAAAATAAAATTCTCATACTTCTCTTTTAAAAAATCGTATATTATATTCAATTCTCTACTAATAATTTTTAAAGCAAGTCTTTTACCAACACTTAAATTATATGTTCTAGTTCTAAGTGAAAAACCATAATAAAATCTATATAAATCAAAATAAAATTTATAATCTGAATCAACTGATGCATACTTTATGAGTCGATCAATTGGATCATGCTCATGCCCTTTTATATTATCAATAACTAAATTATAACAGTTTTCACCATTCTTAAGCTTATATGATTCTGATAAAAATAATATCTGTAATTTTTTTACTTCTTCTGGATTCAATATTTTTTTTAAAATAATACTCCCTATTGTCTTAATTATAGATTTTAGCGGGATTTTTTTTATCATACCTTTTGTTTTGGTATTATTTAATAGATTTTTAAACAAAGTTTTTAACTTCTTCAGTATATTGAAAAAATCATTTTCTAAATCTTCTATTTTCTTACTGTAACTTAGTCTTTCCATCAATTCATCAGCTTTTTTAGCTAAGTTTTGTGAATCAATACCTTCAGATGCTTTAACTAAAAATTGCTTGAGACTTTTAAAACTTCTTTTTTCATCTTCATTTAGTTCTGATTCAAATTTCTCTATTCTCTTAATCTCTTTTTCTAATTTCAACTTTAATTTATTATCTATATTTAATGGCAGCTCATTTTTGTTTGATTTTTTTGTAGCCTTCTGCTTTATTTTTTTTAAATCGCTTATATGAGTGTTAGCTTGATAAATTAACCCTTGTTCCTTCTTAAGTTCATCTATATTATCCCAATTTTTGTTTTTAATTATATCTTTTGCATTGTCTAATTGAGTTTTTTCATATTGAGATAGCTTCGATTCAAACTTTGATATTCTCCGGATTTCTTTTTCTAACTTGATTTTCAAATTGATTCCTTTTTGAATCTCTTTTTTTGCCTTGTTTTCTTTCAATATTTTTTCAATATTTTCTGTGAATTTCTCAGCAGTTTTAATCATTTCATTATATTTTTTTTTCCCTGTAGAAACTCTTTCTTGATCATAAGAAAGGTTAGGCTCCCATTCATCTAACCAATCTTTTATTTCTTTATACTCTTTTAGCTTTTCATATCCTTTTACATTTTTCTTTAAATTTGTTAACTTAAAGTCTAGATTGTCTACTGCTAACTTTAATTCATTTTTATATTTTCTTATTTCTTTTTCCTTTCCTGCATTTTTATCTTTTAATGAACAGCTTAACAAAAAAATAATTAAAAAAAAGATATACTTTTTTTGATATATAGTAACTCTAATCATTAAAAATATAAAGTTTGATTATTAATATTATCTTTTATATTTCTTAATATTGATTTAAAACTAGCATCTATTTGTTTATCTTCTACTCTTAAAATATATCCTCCTATTAATTTAGAATCAATATTTTTTATAATTTTAATATTATTACATTTGCCTATTTTTTTTGCTTTTTCTTCAACTATTTTCAAAATATCTTCCGGAATTTCAAAGGGTGTTGTTAAATGAGCCTTTTTAGTATTTGTATAATTATTATAAATTTTTAAAAATGATTCTGCAATTTCACAAATATATGATTCTCTTCTTCTTTTTATTAATAGATTGAAAAATGATTCTGTAATTGGATTTAAATTTTTTTGGAAGATTTTATTTAAAATATTCTTTTTTTTTTCAGAATCTAAGATAGGATTTTGTAATATTTTTTTTATTAAAGGCTCTTTCACGCAAACAGAAGTTAATAATTTCATATTAAGATATACTTTATCAAGTAGGTTTTGTTTTATTGCAGTCTGAAAAAGAGGCTTGGCATATCTTTTAGAAATTAAGTTATTTTTCATTTTTTATTCTAAATAATTATATTAAAAACAATATTATTCAAATTAACTTGCTTCAGGAATATCTTCAACCATTTTTTTAATAATCCTCGTTTGTTCTTCAGGATTTTTCATTTTTTCCTCTAAAATTTTTTCTGTGACATCGATTACTAGATCAGCAACTTTATTTCTCATTTCTAAAATTGCTATTCCTTTTTCTCTTTCTATAGTTTTTTTAGCTCTATTTACTTCTTCTTCAGCAACTTTTTTAGCTTCAAATTTAGCTTGTTTAACTATTTGTTCTTTGGCAGAAATACCTTCTTTTATAATTCTTTCTCCTTCTAAAGTTGCTTCATCTATAATCTTTTTACTTTTATCTTGAAGCATATCCAATTGTCTTTTTGCTTCTTTTGCAGAATTTATTGCTCCTTGAATTCTATTTTCTCTGGTTTGAATTGAATTAACAATTGTTTTCCATGCAAATTTTTTCAAAACAATTAAAACAACAATGAAAGTAATTGTCTGCCAAAAAATTATTCCAAGTCCAGGAGTTATTAAATCCATAATAAAATATTAAATAATTGAGTTATAAAATTTATTTTGTAAATATTAAAATCATAGCTATAGAAATTTATAAATAAATATACTAGATGTATGCCAAAAATTGTATCTGAGAGTAATTAAATACTCAATGAGTTAAGACATTATTAGTATAATTTCAATGGAGTATATTTATACTAAAAGTATTTAAAGATCAAAAATAGATCATTACTACTCAATAAATTATAATCAATTTTCAGCATATCTTCAAGTAGAATCCAGTAATAGATAAAAAATATCTTATCCAGTTATTATTTATTTGCTATAAGTAAACAGACAAGAGTCCCAAACAAAGCAACTCCTTCAATCAAAGCTGAAGCAATAATCATAGCTGTTTGAATTTTCCCTGCTGATTCAGGCTGCCTAGCAATAGCTTGCATAGCAGCAGCTCCAATTTTACCAATTCCATAAGCAACACCAAGTGCTACTAAACCTGCTCCAAGAGCTGCTCCGAATAATGCTAAATTTGAATCTCCCATAGTTAATATATTGTATTAATAATTAAAAAATAAACTAAATTTGATTGGCATCATTATTAATTAAGATTTTTACCATTTTAAAATAATTAAATTAAATTTGATAAAATCTTAAGCATAAAATTAATGATGATCTTCTTCTACGGCATTACCAAAATAAATTGCTGACATAAGTGTAAAAACATATGCTTGTAAAAAAGCAACTAACAATTTTAGCATAAACATAAATGAACCAAATGGAACACTTACAAATCCTGCCGCTGGATTTTTAAAAATAAAAATAATATTTATTATACTTAATAAGATTATATGGCCTGCAGTAATATTTGCAAATAATCTTATCATTAAAGAAAATGGTTTTGTAAATAAACCAATAATTTCTACAGGAATCATAATAGGTAATAACCATTTAGGAACTCCTGGTGTACTAAATACATGTTTCCAATAATTTTTATTGCCATTTAAATTTGTAACAAAAAAAGTAAACATAGCCAATGTTAATGTAACAGATATATTTCCAGTAACATTTGCTGACCCTGGCAATAGACCCATTAAATTATTTATCCATATAAAGAAAAATATTGTTAACAAATATGGCATAAATGTATTATATTTTTTCTTCCCTATATTAGGAATAGCTATCTCATCTTTTACAAATGAAATAAGCATTTCTAAAAACATCCAAAATCCTTGTGGGGCTTTATCTGGGTTTTTATTATAACGTTTTGCTGCTGGTATAAAAATCAAAAACATTAATAACATGCTCAAAAGCATAGAAAAAATATTTTTTGAAAATGATAAATCATAAATTTTAATTCCATCAATACTTTTTATTTTATCTTTTTTATTTAAAATATAACCTTTATATGAAGTTCTTTTATGATGTTTATTAACAAATTTATTTGATAAAAATATATCAAATCCATATCCTTTTTTATAAATTATTACAGGCAAAGGTAAAGTAATATGATAATGATTTATTGTTGCAAAATGCCATTCATGGGAATCTGCAATATGTTCCATCAAAAAATCTGAATCCTTTGATTTTATTTCTTTTGCTATTGCATTACTATTTGAAAAAAATAAAGCTATAAATAAAGCTATAAATAATTGTTTATAACTTTTCATTAAGTTTATATTTTGAAAAAATAATATTTTCTTCAAAAACATCATAATAAAGCTTGAATTGTATTTTTTTATATTCAATCGCGAAATAATCCTTCTCATAATTTGATCAGGTTGTACTAATTCTTTTTTATTTTTTAAGGAAACTACTATTACTTTTGGGTCTCAATCTTTTGTGTATTAATACTCCTTTGAGTGCAATTTAAATAAAGTTAAGGACATATCAAAAATTGAAAATATCAGATATAGTAATATTATTATTGATGTATAAATTACAAGATTTAAATTATATATTTTTATTATTATAAAGAAAAATATTATTGTAGTAAAAAATCTTATTATAGAAGATATTAAATGATTATTTACTTCTTTACTATGAACATCTATTGTTTCTTTTCGATTACTTTTATTTTTTGTTTTTTTATTATTGAATAAAATTTTTAGGATCATAAATTGAATTGTAAAAAAAATTATAGTCAAAGATATCAGAAATGTATTAAAATTTAGATCAGCAAATATTTCTAAAAATTTTAAAGAAATAATTGAAATACAACCAATTAAAATAGATCCAATTATAATTATTAATTTTTCTAAAGAAATATATCTTATATTTAAAGAATATCCTTTTGACATATTTAATTAATATATTTTTTATAATTCTATTAGAATATATCTACTCATATATGAAGATGTAAAAAAGATCATCGACACTCAAAGAGTTATGATCTCATCATCACATCACGAAATGGAAGTAGCTTAATTTAAAATCCTTAATTTAAATTATATTCTAATTATATTGTTTTTCACTTATCAATATTTTTTTCATTAATATTAGTAAGTTTTTTTATAACCAAATATATATTAATAATTATAGAGCTCAAAGAAAATAAAGAAAGAAAAATAGGATATTTTAATTTTAATTTTATATCTAATTTATTTCCTAACCATGATGCTATCAAAATAGATAACATCATTTCAATAGCTAAAGAAGAATATTGTATTAAATTCTTTGCAGATCTATTATTGTAGGATTGGGATTCTTTCTTTTTCTTTTTTTTCATAATTCTTTTTAATATTATTGTGATGCTTTATATCATTTTTCATTATACATTTCCCATTAAATTGAGCTTCTTTTTCAAAAACTAATTTTTTTGTAATAATATCACCATTAACGATTGCAGTAGGTTTTAATATTAATAATTCACTTACTTCAATAACTCCTTCTAAGGTTCCTGCAATCTCTGCATTCTGAGCTATAATCTTTCCTTCAAGCTTTGATTCATTACCTAATACGGCTTTAGACTTCGTTGTTAGATTTCCTATAAGCTTCCCTTCGATTCTAACATTCCCCGATGTAGTTATATTACCTTCTATAATTGTTTCTTTACCAATTATATTACTTGAATTTATTGGTTCTTGCATATTATTTTTTGATCCTGAAAACATCTCTATTACTTTAACTTATATTATAATTATTAAATATTTTATATATACTGTTCTCCAATGAAAATATTTTGATAATCGGTTTTTTCTCTTGGAAATAAAACAATTTTAGATATATCTTCATATATGAGTAGTATATTACTCTATTTGAAGATGTAAGAAAAATTGATCGTAACTTATTGAATATCAACGACTTTTTTCCGCATCTTCATATACGAGTGGTATATCTTACTTGAAATCAAATTTCTAAATACAAAATATGGATTAGATTTTGCTATTTCAAAAGATTTACCAAAAAAAATCATTTGTAAATAAATAATTCATTTTATAAATAAAACTATTTTAATTTTTCTCTTTATTAAAATCAAATATTATATATTCTTCTGGATTAATAGGAGATCCATTATACCACATTTCAAAGTGTAAATGAGGTCCAGTAGAATATTCTCCAGAATTCCCAATTATCGCAACAGCATCTCCTTTTCTAATAAAATTACCTGCTTTCTTTAATAATTGAGAATTATGTTTATATATAGATAATAAATTTTTTTTATGTTGTATTATTATTACATTTCCACCTTCTACTGTCCAATCAGAAAATATTACTATTCCATCAGCTATGCTTTTTATTGGTTCATTTTTTTTTGAAACAATATCTACTCCATAATGCTCTACTGTATGATCTAACCCTGATGTTATTATTCCACTTACAGGAATAAAAAATGACATTCCTATTAATGAATTTATTTTTTTAAGATGTGTGATTTCTATTTCTTTATTTGCATTATTATATAAATCTGAATTAGAAATATTATCATTAATTTTAATATTTTCTTTAAGTTTTTTCAACTTAATTGTTTTATTATTTAACTCTTCAAATTTTATCAATTCTTCTTCTATATTCTCTACATGATTTGAGGTAATATTTTTTTGTAATAATTCTATAAATGCTGTTTGAATATTAATTTTTTTTTCAAGAACATCAATAATATTATTTAATTTTATTAAATTTTGCTTGTTTTCAGTTTCTAGATGAGTAGGATCAATCCATTTTCCTAAAATCTTTCTTATTAATAAAGTACTAATTGTAATAGAAAATATCACAAAAGAAAATCCTATAAATATAAGTTTTAAATAATTGAATTTGAATACATTTTTTTCTTCCAAATTCTCAGAATTTCTTATAACCAATTGAAATTCTTTTTTTAGCCTTTTAAAAATATTTTCCTTCTTCAAATTATCTTTTGTTTTATTATAATTATTGCTTTGACTTCAGATATGAGCAAAATCGATCTTAACCATTGAGTAACAATGAATTTTTTATGTATCTTCATATACTAGAAGGATAGCTCTAAAATTCCTGATAAATTTTAGTAATCTTCATAAGATTTGTTATCAAATATAATTATTTATAATCAGAAATTTTAATAATTTGCTTGGGTAAACTAAAATTAAAGTAAATTAATGTCACTGATGATAAAAGAGTTAAGATAAATTATCAGTATATGTTACTAATCTAATGGAAGATGTAAGAACAATTGATCATAACTCGCTGAGTATCAACGATCTTTTTCCGCATCTTTATATACTTTTAGTATATAAATACTTTGAATACTTTGATATTCTAATTATATTCAATATTAAATTATTTTATAGACTTTTAAAATATTCTGGACTCGTAGCTCAACTGGATAGAGCACTGCACTACGGATGCAACGGTTGGGGGTTCGACTCCCTCCGAGTTCACACAAAAATCATCTTTATTATTATCTGAGAAACTATTATATTTTAAAATTTATGTCATTAATACTTAGTATAGAAAGTTCTACAAAAGCTTGTTCTGTTGCTCTCCATTCTAAAGGAAGTATCATTGTTAATAATATACTTTTTATTGACAGATCTCATTCTGAATATTTATTACAAATGATTGATCAGTTATTTTCAATTATTCCATATGATAAATCTGATTTAGAAGCTATTGCCATTTCAAAAGGTCCTGGCTCTTATACAGGGCTTAGAGTAGGACTTTCAACTGCTAAAGGGTTATGTTTTGGTTTAGATATTCCTTTAATTTCTATTAATACTTTAGAAATAATGATTAATGAAGTTTATAAAATAAATCAAAATAATTTGTTATGTCCAATGATAGATGCAAGAAGATCTGAGGTTTATTGTATGTTGGGGAAAAAAGATGATAATGAATTAAATATTATTGAGCCTATTCAAGCTAAAATAATAGACAAAGATAGTTTTTCCGATATTCTAAAAAAGGAAAAAGTTTTATTTTTTGGAGATGGATCTGATAAATGTAAAGAGATGATAAAGAATTCAAATGCATTTTTTATTAAAGACATAATTCCAAATGCAAAATTTATGGGAGATATTGCTTTTGATAGTTTTTCTAAAAATAAATTTGAAGATTTAAATTCTTTTGAACCTTTATATTTAAAATCACCCATAGAAAATAAATAGTTATGGTTTTTCGTCTTTAGTAATTTCTTCTGTTCTTGTCTTTTTTCCAGTCAGAGTAGACATGATTTCTTTTTGCTCATCTTCATTAGGATAATTTACCTCTACTTGTTAGGTCCCGGGGATAAGTGGTTGTGATTAATCTTAGATTTTACGTCTAATTCTTTCAAATATAGCAAAACTTTTTTATGTGGTGTCTTGCCTTGTAATGTTTTTAATGGCTGAGCATAATTATAAGCTTCTAGAAAGAAGTCTAGGTGTTTTTGGAGCTCATTATGATTATG
>PJEL010002063.1_pt1 | contig 18974 bp, 16 predicted proteins | sample 1853271 | NCBI WGS metagenome assembly PJEL01 (sample SAMN08108733, study PRJNA415343) | Invertebrate metagenome, whole genome shotgun sequencing project. | host: Globobulimina | place: Sweden: Gullmar Fjord | collected 2015-08
CGATCTCCCTGCAAGTATTCCAGCAGGATACACCACTCAACCTGAGGTGGCAAATGATGAAGAACTGCTCGAGGCAGAGTTTGGCCCAACTGTAGATTGGGTCTGAGTTGAAGTCTTAGCATTTGGCCCAGATGCCTGTGCCTGAGCTGTACCCTCAGCGCTGGCGTTGCCATTGGATGCACGAGAGCCAGAAATTGACTGAGCAATTGCCTGCTGTCCACAGATGCTGGTAGCTTCAGCCTCGCTCTTTGAGGCAGCACTCACGAATGCATCTCCCTTCCCAGTACTTTGAGCAAAACTTGCTGCCTTGGCCAAAGCTGTCTTGAGATTATCACAGCATTTGTCTCCAGCCATGGCAACCGCCTTGCTTGCTGCCTTGCTGATTGCAGAGTTCACTCCGGCAGCAAACGCCTCACTCAGGGCTTCTGCAGTGGTTGGATCAGTAGGCTTCTGGCAAATGCAGCCCAAAAAGTAATCTGGGGTGTTTGTCGTGCTCTCTGACCTTGCTCCAGCTTGCCCCTGATCGACAGTTGCCTGAGCTGCTCCCTGAGCACCAGCACTGTTTGGAAAGTTGGAGAAGAATGATGGCCACTGGAATCCAGTAGACGTTGAGAAAGAGTCAGCACGTGCTGTGGCATCCAGCACCTTCCTATTCTGGAAGCAGTGAGCGCCTGGGGAGATCAACAGAATCGTTACACCACAGAGGAGTAACATCTTTGAGAGAATAGCAAACAGTGTTTGTGCCATGGTGTTGTATAGTAGTCGGGAGACTGAAAGCTGAATTGAGAATGCAACCTTTTGAGTAGAAGAGTTTTACTGATTTTATGTATGGTGTAAACGCGGTAAATTTTGCATAGATGTTACATTTCTGGGATCGGATTTTGCCACCTGGCAAGTGCATGACAAACCATGGATCCATGACGCATTTGCCACGTGGCCTTTTCTGGGACCAATCGAGACATCACATGATTCCCAACATTCCCTGATTATGATCAATAGCACAGGGAAGATTCGGATCAACTTCTAATCCCTTGCTGGTCACTCTATATGGAATCCGGATTGAAGGAGCGCTGCTAGACTTGCTGAGGAATAATAAACGACTACCAGAGTCACCAGCAGAGAGTTCCAACCTTGTGTTGACAGCATGAGCCCACATGGGACCTAACGCAGCAACGAGCTTTTGCTTTCCACCTTGGAATTGTGTTGTAATTTGATTCGTGACTACTATAGGTATGTTGAATGATTCTGCAAGAGATTTAAGTGTAGAGGCCTGCCGTCCTAGGAGTTTTTGTCGTTCTGGCATTGTTTGGCTTCCATACTCTGCCCTTGCCAAAGATGCTATACTATCGATGATGATGAGTACAATGTTCAGGCCAAGTATGGCTCCTTGAAGATCCTACATAGAATATCATACGTCACTGGACATTATATTATTTATTTTCAGGTCTTACTTATTATTTTCAAGTCTTACAATCGGATTTCGTTGAGAACATGTCCCGAAAGAAAACACATACCTGTAAGATTTCCAAGAGATTGCCTGATGAGGATGGAACCTGAACAATGACTCGACGAAGCATTTCATCAACAGCTCCTCTTTCAGCAAAACTTTCAGGAAATCTTGACGTTCCAATCTCACAAAGTCTTTCTCCACTAAACTTTTTCTCAGTGTCAATGTACAACACCCTGCCCTTCTCATCCAGTCTATCAAGGCACCCTAACACACACATCCCAAGGCAGAATTGAGTTTTACCCAGCCCTGCAGGTCCCACTATTTCTGTAATACAACCTGAGCGTATTCCTCCTCCAAGTACTTGGTCCAGAGGCTCTAACAGTGTCCTCAAATACCCATGAGGACCATGCTTTGATTCCAACAGTTCCTGTACCTGCAGTACAAGCGTATCAATAAACATAGTAGCACTATACTACACACACACACACACATACATACATACATTTGTAGGAGAAGGAGACGTGGCACGTGCTACAGTTACAATCACCTCTTGAACCTTTGCCAGAGGTGCATTGAGAATCTCTTGGAGGTCCCACAAGGTCCTTGAGAGAACATCCCTCACAGTATGCAGATTATTCTTCTCTAATATCTCTACAATATGAAATTCTAAACCTCTACATCGACGTAAGAGTCGGCTCTGTTGCTGATCATGCATCAAACATCATCTGTCAAGAAACATCTTCAGCAATACCGTTCTATAAAAGTCGTGATATTCAATGCCATGATTATGATACAAGTATACAATAGATAAAATAATTAATTACGAATGGGTTTCTGTAAAAATACAACGCAGCAGCACGTAATAATGAACACTAACAAAGACGTTATCAAACTGGTCAGTTGTAGATTCAAAAAGAGCAGATGCCGTGGTCATGCTGCCCAGCCACATCCAGTCCATCCATGTCAACTGTACACCATGGAGAATGTATGTTTCTGCTAGATACCAGCAAATGAGCATTGATACTATGCTGGCACAGGTTCCCTGAAGAGTCTTGCGTGTTGTTGTAGCAATTCGGATGGTTCCAAACAGAGTACCAACAGTCGATGCCATGGCATCTCCTACCCCTGTCGCTACTATGCCTGCAAAGCTCAGGAGTAATGCGTATGTATCGTTCTCTCTGTCTATGTATGGAGTTGAAAGCCATATTGGCACAGCAAGGCCCAAGAGAAGGGTGATATGTGTCATGTACACATTTCCCTCATCTCTCTCGTCAATGAAGGATGCCATGAAGCTATAGATATGGTCATCTAGATACAATCTGATGTTCCCGATCCGTAGTATCTCTAGTACCAGAAATCCAACACATGCTACAGCCAGAGCTGGCGCCAAAAGGCCAGGGTCCAACACAAGGGAAGGCACAAACAGCACCAGAGCCAGGAGATGAAAGCTTTTTCTGTGGATAGTGTTGGGTACCAGGCTCGTCCGCGTTTTCCATTGATGAATCAATGGAAGTACAACGACAAGGACAAACAACCAGTATACTACCAAGAGTACCCGTGTCGTGTGTATATGATTGTAGGCATGGAGAAGAGGGACCACTGCATACAGGACATATCCTCCACAGCACAGCAACAGAACAAGCAATCCAGCCCTGGAAACCCAACGCATATGAGAACCATCAGAATATCTAGTGTATATGAAACCAGCTGCAAACAAAAGAACTCCGAGGCTCAGAGTGCATTGAATAAAGACTGATATTTCGTCCCCTCTCGTGAACATCATACACCATGTTTTCCATGCCAGCTGGGAGATTGCAGAACTCAGTGCGATAGACTCGCCTAGAGTACATGTACGAGGGATGTATGTGAGTATCCCGTAAAAACAAGCCACACCCAGGAAAGAAGTCACCACAGAGGCATATCCAACAGACATGGCCAGCACAATATACAAGAGCAGGCAGAGACCAACCACGTTCTTTGGCAACCTTTTCCCATTCGCATGGTATCCATACTGAATACAGATGAATAACAGCATGGAAACAGAACCAAGGATTGCTCGCGCGTATCCTTCAACACCAGCCTTCCACAACACCCATGGAACCACACATGAACCAGCAGAGAGCCCATGTGACAGCGCATCCCTTGCTTCATATACCCCCAGCCATGACTCATACGGCACCACCAACAATTCCTCTACCATGATAGCAAGCACAGCCGTCCACATCAACAGCAGTGAGGCTCCATCCGTGAGACGACCACCTGACAGTACTATCAACACCAGGTTTGTCCACAGACACAGAGAGTGTTCCAGGAATCGACAATCCACTGGAAAGAGCACACGATGTGTGCTCATAGTATGTTGTTTTCTATATAATGTGTAATAAATCAGAGAGAGATCATTAAGGCTGCACGACTGTGTCATTCAAGTATGAAAATCTCAATTTATCATCTTATATGACAGACCTAGGGCTACTGTCAACAAACAGAATATTCTCTTCATGAGAATTCTCACGTATATGAAACCAACAATATCTTATTGTAGACTTGAAAATATTTACTTTAGCACGTATTAACTATATGCATTTGTAATGTACTACTACGAGTACAGGCAAGGTGGTACCCTATGACCATTGTCAACAAGATTCTCTCGTCACACACTCTATCTCTCCATCATAGATGAAGGAATCTGATGTATATACATCACCACCTCTAGAAGCAGCAATTGAACATGGAGAGGAAAGGAGGTCACGGAGACGACACACGTTTCTGTTGTATGGGGCTTCTTGTATTCTGTGTCTTCTTGGACTGATCCTGTTCCTCGTTCGTGTGGGGGATGGCTCAGTGGTGTCGGGTGGGAATATATCGTTTCTGGTTCTGGGAGACTGGGGAAGAAGATCGGAATACAATCAAAGCCTGGTTGCATCAGCCATGGCCAAGAAGGCAGCAGCGAGTGCGACCAGGCCATCGTTTGTCATTTCTACTGGTGATAACTTTTATGAATCTGGCCTGACGTCTCCGCATGATGAAGATTTTGAAGCATCTTTCTCAAAGGTATACACCATGCCGGAATTGCAAGTTCCATTCTATGCGGTGTTGGGGAATCATGACTATGGTGAGTGGTGGTATCCCAACGGAACTGAAGAAGAATTGGGGCCACCGGCGATAGAAGACTGCCCTGCGCAAGATGAGAAAAATAATGAGTGTTACTATAGCCCATTGCATCAGTTGGATGTGCGATTGAAGCAAAGGGACGCGAGGTGGAACTGTGCAAGGTCATACACTATTCATTTGAAGGGTGAGCATAGCATTGATATATTTTTCATCGATACAAGCCCTATTTTGTATACAAAGTACTATGATGTACCATGGGCAACGAATAGAGGGGGTATTCGAGAACAAGACTGGCAAGAACAGACTGCTGAGTTGGAGGTCAATCTCGCAACGTCTACCGCAAGGTGGAAACTCATTGTAGGTCACCATCCAATCCATTCAAATCACATGAAGAGCAGGCAATTTGAGGAAATGGTGGATGTTATCGAGCCTCTCATCCTCAAATACAATGTATCAGCCTATTTTTGTGGTCATGATCACAACTTGCAGCACATTATTGTTCCAGAACAGCCCGGATACCATCAGATCCTCAGTGGTGCAGGAAGTCAACTTGGCAAGGGATTCTTCAGGAAGAAAAACTCCCCATTCCAATATGATGAGACACAAGGTTTCGTCATGGCTACAATCAAGAATGATACTATGACTGTAGAGTATCTGACAATCGACAGCCCAGTGAAACCATTATATTCTATTGATATTCCACTCCACTGATCAGTGGCTTGTGTCAAGCACGTGCCGACCAGCTGGCTATTTCATTCGATTATTTCTATTCCATGTACAATACTACAAATACTGCATATATATCACATGTAATTCACACTAGATCATGCTGATTCAACTCTCTGGCGCACCTTTACGTTCTTGTGTCGTTCGAGGATTACGTCCCGGGAAAAGGGCGACCCAAGGACAAACGTACAGGAACTTATCACGCCTGCTAGGAAATCTCAAGAGTGATAGAAACATTTGGCATAGAGGGATGTGTAGTGCGACCATGCGTGGTGATGGATCGGCATTCAGACCAGAAAGTGAGGTACTCCTTGCTTCCAGTTTTGGTTCTCAGCACATTTGGAAACAAAAGTTGGAAGATGCTGGGCTGGTTGTTCGTCTGCCGGGAGAAGACTGTTCCAAAGTTGAAATTGGAATTGTCTTTAATCACCCACCTGGTGTGCTAGATCAGTGTGAGAACCTGAAAGCTGTCCAAAGCCTGGGGGCTGGTGTTGACTTTATGATGGAAGATCCTAGCATAGTGAACCGTGGTCTTTGCCTGATGAGAATAGTTGATCCTCTCATGGCTGAACGTATGTCGACATTTTGTGTCTGGGCGGTGACCAATATCCAGCGGAAATGTGATGAGTACTATCAAGCCCAGATGGAGAGCCGGTGGGATAAGAGCATTGAAAATTTCAAAAATATTGACAATGCGCAGGTAAGCATAGGAGTGATGGGCATGGGCCTAATGGGTGGACAGGTAGCAAAGACTCTAGCATCGCTCGGCTATCAGGTGAATGGGTGGAGCAGAAATAGAAAAACAGCAGACAGTCTAGGACCAGGGTTTGAAAGGGTTGCTCTCTACCATGGTGATGATTCCTTTTTGGAATTCGCATCAACTTCTCAGATTGTCATTAATCTTTTGCCCCTTACTGAACAAACCAGAGGAATCTTATCACACAGACTGTTCAATGCAATGCCGCGAGGAGGTTCCATCATGAATCTGGCACGAGGAGCACACCTGGTTGCAAATGACTTGTTAGAGGCTCTGGAGAGTGGACAGCTTGACCACGCAGTACTGGATGTGTTTGTAAAAGAGCCACTGCCTCCTACATGTCCATTTTGGAAACATCCCAAAGTTCGAGTGTTTCCACACATGAGCTCTGTGACTGATATTCCAAATGGAGTGGAACAAATCCTGAGAAACAGGCATTTGATTCTCTCTGGCCAAAAACTCCCATCGGGTGTTCAAGCCAATGTGGAATGTGGGTACTAAATGTGATACCATGTAACAGTTCCATTAAAATTGAAGAAACAATTATACTATTGTATACGTTCTAGCACCGAGTGACAGATATACTCTGTTGGCAACTGCTACAACGTTTGTGTGGTGCAGAGAGACGAGACTGAACGATAGTACTCTACTATGGCAACAGATGGTACGTTTTTGTAGCACATTTTGTGCTGGAATATTTCAAGTTTTCAACCATATGAAATCCAAACGATTGCAGGAAGTCAACAAGTGCCATGGCACGGACAAGCATTTTCATATTTAATGCACCACCCAAAAGGAGGACAGCAAGAGAGCGATTCGTACTATAAAGATCGCCAATCTCGTACCCATCAGAGAGAGGTTGAACAGAGTTCCAGGGGGAATGTGGGTACCTGGCATGGACCTGCACCGAGAGGTCACGGAATTGCTCCTCGTCATGTACGTGTATATATTATGCCATTGGAGAAGTATAATGCACCAGAGTCTGATCGTATAGTGTCTTTGTAGGCCCAAGATAATCCTGAAATACCAATCGAGTGTGCAACGAGTGCTCAATGTGATGAACCAGATTGTCTGATTCTGAGAGATGGGGTGCGAATGCCTCTGATAGGATTAGGAACCTTCCGCTTGAAGGAAGCGGCTGATGTGAAGAGGGCCGTTGACATGGGGTACAGACATATTGATTGTGCTAGAATATATGGGAATGAGGACATTGTTGGACAAGGCCTAAAAGAATACCTGGAATCAAGCCCTGATGCACGCAAATCCTTGTGGATTACTTCAAAGGTTTGGAATGATGCCCATAGGCCTGAAGAAGTCGTGAAATCTGTTGATGCGACATTGAAAGACCTGGGATGTGAATACGTAGACCTCTTATTGATTCATTGGCCAGATGCATGGGTTCCAGGTGTACCAGAGGAACCAGATACAACTGTCACCATTAAAGATACATACCAAGCCATGGAGAAACTGGTTCAAGACGGAAAAGTGAAATTCTTAGGCGTATCGAATTTTTCACTATCTCAAATTGAGGATGTGCTGTCCTGGTGCAAGGAAAAACCAGTTGTGAATCAAATTGAACTTCATCCAATGCTTCCTCAACGCAAGCTTGTTGGGGTGTCCTGCAGAAAGGGTGTACATTCAGTTGCATATTCTCCTCTTGGACATGGGGTAAGTAAGGAGCTCTTGGAACATCCCATTGTAATAAAAGTTTCAGAGGAGACTGGTAAGAGCCCTGCTCAGGTCTTGCTCAAATGGAATGTGCAGAGAGGTGTTGCAGTCATTCCAAAGGCTACAGGTGAGAAGCACCTGAAGGATAACATTGATGGTCTATTCAAGTGGAGGCTCACCTGGGACCAGAAGGCAGCCTTGGACTCTCTTGAAAAGCCAGGTAAACGCGTTGTGAACCCATCATTCCATACGTGGGAAGATGTAGAGGATGGTGGGGCATCAAAGCCATCTGTTGTTTTTGGATACTAATTATTACTATAGTACCCCAAGTATAATAAAACAGGATATATACAAGAATAATACACTCACAACAAAATCAAACAATAAAATTAATCCCCGTCGTTGCAAATCGAAAGAAGTACAGATTTAAACCTTGACAAGTTGGAATTCTTATCTAGGTCAATCAATTCCAGTGTCTTTTGCCACTCTTCTTTCCCAAAGTTGGGCATGGCATCACTCTTTGCCTCTGTCGACACATTGGTTTTCACAGCCTTGATCCACCCTTCAGATGTACACACGTCGTTGCCGTCATCAAATTCACCATTCTCTTCACGCCATTCCATTTTTGGTGCTATGTGAGGACATGAGGTATCCTTGCTGGTATAGCTTGATTCCTCATCAACAATCCACGGTTCACCAGGTTCTACAAAAAGTGAAAAGTTGGGCAAGCACTCATCATTCTGACTTGCATCATACACATGTGAAAATTGATTCTTTTGGGGGTCTAGATTAGCACTTATAAAATGATTGCCAAGCTGACTATATGATCCACACCACGGAGAAATACGGATTCCTGTGCATTGGGACAGCGTTGGCCCAGTTGCACTATACAAACCAAAGGAGCAATCATGGCATCCCTTTGCTTGGAACTGCTGCGATGCCGCGGCAACTTGGCAATTGGAACAATCTTCAAAGATCGCTGGGCCATCGACCGGTCCGATGAAAATTGTACAGTTGACACAACCAAAGACCTCCACTTCTGACGAATGGTCCAACAAGTAGACATGACTATCCGAACAATCCTGTATCGTCACTCCCTCACTACAGATTCGAAGAAATCGCATGTCAAATATGTTCTTAAATCATTCTATAAGCGAATAGAATGATCGTACCCTTCAATCGAACCAGGAGGTCTGATCAACCGTGAGTTGACAACGCCGGAGATGACCACTTGTTGAGGCGACGATAATCCGTCTTCCATCATGTACGGTACTACAAGCGTCTTAAAATAATAAATAAATAAATATGAAATCGATGTATGTAAAAAAACGCCACTCTGTTTTTCATTTCCGGATAAAACAGACGTTTGAAAATTTCGCAGTCTTTCCTGTTGACCTCATCGTGGTTGAATAGGGGCTGTCAGAAATCCAGTGATGGCACTCAGCAGTTGATTCTTTGAGTGGTAGGTCCTACTGCCCGAGCCCTTGGATGGGCATGCTCCATTGGCGCAGTTGGTTAGCGCGTGGGTCTTATGTGCCCAAGGTCACCGGTTCAAGTCCGGTATGGAGCAAAACTCTTTACTAGTGGTGCATGATCTTCATGTATGCTCTTTTTTACATTTTCTTGGTACCATTCACAAACCTACTATATGTTTTTAGCATTGCTTATCTCTTGTACTTTTATTTACTCTTTCAAACACTCAAAAGCAAGACCCTTTTCTTCCACCAGCTCATCTCCAGTTATCTTGAGCTTCTCTGCACTTTTTTCATCAATGGACAATCCTTGAACAATGGACCACGTTCCATCCTTGCAAGTGCATGGGAACGAGAACATGACATCCTTTGGTGCGCCATAGCTACCATCGCTCAACACACCCATGGAGACCCATACACCCTCTGGAGTACCCAACACCCAGTCTCTCAGGTGATCGCATGCAGAGGAACCAGCAGACAAGGCAGAAGAGAGCCCTCTTGCCTTGATAATAGCAGCACCACGCTGTTGGACAGTTCCAATGAATTCCCCGTCAAGCCAGGCGTCATCCTGGATTACCTCTCGTGCAGGTTTCCCATCAATTGTGGCATGGTTGACATCAGGGTACTGGGTTGACGAGTGGTTGCCCCAAATGATTGTATTCTGCACTTTTGAGATGTGGACTCCTGACCTCTCAGACAACTGCCCCATGGATCTATTGTGGTCCAATCTGGTCATGCACGTGATATTCTCTGCTGGAATGGATGGTGCATGTTCTTTCAAAATGAGAGCATTGGTATTCGCTGGGTTTGCCACGACGACAACCTTGACATCTTTACGAGCAAGACGTTCAAGTGCAGATGCCTGACCTTTGTAAATGGCGACGTTTTTTGCCATCACATCCTTCCTCTCCATCCCAGCTTTACGAGGGAACCCACCCACTAAGATGGCATAATCAGCATCTTTGAATGCTTCTTCTGGATCTGTCGTTGCAACAACGCCTGAAAGAAGAGGGAATGCAGAATCAATCAACTCCATTCGGACCCCTTCCAACGCTTGTTTCGCTGGCTCAATGTCAAGCATGTGCAAGATCACGGGCTGATCAGGACCCAATGCAGCACCACGCGCAATCTGAGGACAGATCGCATATCCAATTTGACCTATTGAATATTACATGCAGTTAGACCAATAATAAAATGCAACCATGAATGCTACCCTCTTCACGGAAGACTGTGATGAAGTCTTCGGAATATCACGTACCAGCAGCGCCAGTGACCACAATACGTTTTGCTTCCTTCATCATATTCTATTTTACTTTTTTTTAGAATACATGCTATGCTAACTGTGTAGGGTATTCTACTCTTGGAGTTACCCCAATTGCCACCCTAGGGGAGAGTCGATAGATTTTTTTTACCTCTAAGAAAATTAAAATTCTATCGAACAAAACGCGTGCACATCACGCGTATGGTACGTGTCAAGATTGATGAGTATCTCCCATGAATGGATAGACGTGATAGGGATGCAATGTCTTATTTTCACGTGGATTCCTGTGCCAGTCGCTCAGCAGAAACAGCTGCTACTCTCGCTTCCTTCCAATCTGATCGCAGTGTATCCTACTAATGCCACGGGATTACGAAAAACAATCCCATTAAAGAAAAAAAGAAACTGTGGGTACTTTTGACAGTAGTTTGAATCATTGAGGACAATTTGACCATCAAGTCAAGTGAAGATAGTGCCAACGCACCAAACAGGCTATACCAGGCTTGAAACTCTGTGTAGAGTGAGATAGAAAGTATATACTGATAATTTCAACTATCTTGTCTTCTTTGGTCTAGACTACGATTAAAGAAACATCTCCAAGTGAATATATGGTCCACATTTGAAGAGATTGTTTCCTGCTTCACTTGAGAGTCGACAACTGACAATTCCGCCGTCACATAGAATTGGCTAGTGTGGTGGAGAAATACAGACTAAAAGTGTCAAAGATTACCATGGTGCCACCAAAGAACGATGCACATGTCGAGAACTCGATTCGGTCTGGACGAAACGGGGATGCGGTGGAGGAGACTCGTCAACCGGCGGTCATAGAGAATCATTCGAACAATAATTTAAATTTGCTGGATGCAGATAACTATTCGTGGTTGGACATGGACGAAAAGACGCTGCAGTGCCTTGTTGGGGGACTGCCCCTCCCAGACGTCGGTCACCTATACAGTGACGATGTTCCTGGTCCCAGCAACCCATCGAAGAGACTCTGTATGTGTGGATCTCCATCCGGAGAACATAAACATCCCGAATGGATGCCTGTACAGGCAAAAGAGATGGCAGCAGGTCCTGCGAACCCACAAGAGAAGCAACCTCCAGTTGTAGAACCAAAGGCTGAAGTCAGAACGAATACGACAACAAAAGAAAAGCAAAACGCAACAAAGCGCTCTAATGCTGCAGCAGCTAAAGCTGACAGGGAAAGAAAGAGAAGGGAACGACTGAATCAATGTTTTGAAGACTTGGCAAATGCATGTGGGCAAGAAGGTGGGTCCTCTTTCAGATCCGATAGATTAACTATTATTGTTGATGCAATTAGGGTGGTTCGGGCCCTTCGTGTTGAAGTAAACCAATTGAGACAGCTAAATAAGTTTTTGGAGGAGCGTGTTGGAACTTTAGAGAGGGAGAGAGCTCAGAATATGTACCAGCAGTATTCAGCCCCACATAGTGGGCATGCAAATCATTCATATGCAGGAATTCCATCATCACATGGTGCAATGAATCATCAGCAACCTATCATTGGATCACATGCTGCGAAGAACCATGCAATAGATGGCCAATATAATTTTCTGCCAGCAGCCAACTTGTCAGAGGACGAAAAATTGAGGCCTCCTGCTGCCTAGTATTTATTTCAGGCAAATAATACACCACAAGGCACATAGCCGATTAGTATAGATTTACAAATAAAATAATACGCACAACCATGTAATTATTATGAAATTTACCTCGTGCATTTCTTCACCCAAGAGATCAAGCATGCAACCGCTGCACGGATTTCCTTCTCTGTATGACTACTCTTCACACACACTTTGATACTGGGTGGTGGTCTAAATGAAGCGTCTAATTTAGAGTACTTGGTGACTGTGAACAACATGTTGTCATGTGTCAATGCACCTTCCACGATGCTCTGCAGTATGAGCTCTGTCTCATCCCACGTAGCCGGATCCATGTTGACTGGTGCCAGTCTCACATGTATGAGAGGTGATTTCTCGGATTCTTTTGGTGAGAGAACGTCGACGTATTTACTCTCTTTCAGTAAAAGATTTCTACACAGCATGGCATTCTTGGACACTTGGCCCTGCCTCTCTGACAGAATAGACTCTTGTGTCATCATGTTCAGAGCTGCCATACCTGTACTTGCCAAGTAGGGAGGTAATGACGCAGAAAAGCAATATCCAAGTCCACTCAAGCGTTGATGATCGACCATTTCACGAGCTCCAGCACAGAATCCCCCGATAGATGCAACTGCATGACCGATAGAACCAGCAATTATGTCTACATCTTCTGGAGCAACACAGCAGTGCTCCACAGCACCCCTCCCGGTGGCACCCAAGACACCAATAGATAGGGATTCGTCTACTATAAGGCGGAATTTGTATTTATTTTTGATCCGAACAATTTCTTTCAATGGAGCAATTTCCCCTGTGTTGTGATAGATACCCTCAACAGCTATAAACCTCCTGTTCAGTGGTTTCTTAATCTTCCTCTCCTTCTTTGTAATCTCATCCAAAGTTCTTTCCAAGTCCTTCATATCATTGTGCCTAAAAGTAACAATGCGAGCCCTCGACAATGTACATCCAGCCCTCACTGCATTTGCACATGCATCATCAATAACGACAATATCCTTGGCATTGGCAAATGCAGGGATGATTGAGGGGACCGTTGCCGCATCATAAGAATACAATATTGCTTCTTCAGTCTTGAAAAATGATGCCAACTGATCTTCAAGTTCCAAATGAACATCTAACGTCCCATAAAATCCACGAGGACCACAAGATCCAACACCATATTTATCCAGGGTTGCTTGCCCAGCAGCACGGATACTATCCTCTTCAGCGAGGCATAAAAAATTAGTAGTACAAAAGTCCAACACATTCGCCTTTCCGTTGACTGTCATTCTATGTCCAGCACAAGATTGCACCACAGGCGTGTGCTCCAACCACCTTTTTTGAAATGGGGAGATATCAGGTACGATGGGCTCTGGTTCCCATTCCTCACATAACTCATCAATCTCTTTTTCACTTAGATTTTCTTTCTGATCTTTTTTTGAATATGATGATCCTTGCAGCAGAAATCTGATGATGATGATGATCAACACAGCTTCCAGCACCAAGTGACCATGATACTGTTCCAGAAACTGTTTTGGGTGCCATACACCCCCGGGTTTCAACAAATTCCACATAAATGCTACCTTTTCAACCACCGCATCTTTCATATCCATTCCACCACGTCTCCCAACCAGCGACCTCCCAAACTCTCCACACACCCCTTGCACAACACGAGCAACACGACTCCATTGTTCTTGCAAGCCTTCCGCACGAACTATAACCACCATGACACATAATAGAAAGACAATCTTTCGATCCATCGTCCTCACTATTCACCGCAAAGCAACAACAGAGAGAACGAACCACAGTCGGTGGACCTCACAAGTGGTGGTCGACCTGTATCTCAATCCGCGGATTGTTCTTTCTTTACGTTGTTGATTGATTTAACTATAAATTACATTTACAACTGAAGCAAAAAAGCTAAAGTTAAAAAAAAAATCTTGACTGACAATTCCAGTGTTGTTGCAACAATTAATTGTTGTTGTTCGATTGGTAAGACCAAAAGGCATCCTTGCTAGCAACGAAACGGTATATGATTTATAATTTCCATTGTATCTGATCAATAGTCTCCTAGTAAACACCATGGCGGAGGAAGAGGTTGTCACGCATATTCTCAATCCGTCTGGTGCGACAGCAAACGTAGACTTGCTGGATCGTACTGTGGACTCGTTCTATGGTGCTACGTCAAATGAACAGGTACGGTATGATATAATGATACAGCTGATTGGTGGTGCCATGGTGTGACGTATGTTGTGAGTCATGAGTGAGTGATCAACGATCGAATCATCGCGATGGTATGCAGAGAATACAATCTGAGAAGATTCTGAAAATGCTTCAAGAACACCCTGATGCATGGACAAGAGTAGATGGTATTCTTGAACAGACGAAGAACCAACAGACCAAGTTTTACGGACTGTCTATTTTGGAGAGTGTTATCACCACCCGGTGGGGTGCTCTCCCAGATGAACAGAGGGAAGGCATTAAGACGTACATAAGTAACTTGATTATTAAAATGGCAACCGATGAGGAGTTGTTTAGGAAGGAGAAGACGTTCTTGAACAAGCTAAACTTGGTTCTTGTGGATATCCTGAAACAGGATTGGCCTCATGCATGGCCATCATTCATTCCAGATATTGTTGGAGCGTCAAAGACAAATGAGACACTGTGTGAGAATTCGATGCATATCCTGAGGTTATTAAGTGAAGAAGTATTTGATTTTTCAAAGAATAGCATGACGATGGCAAAAACTAAGGAAATGAAAGGGTCTTTTAATGAGCAGTTTGCGTCTGTGCATGAACTGTGTATGATGGTACTGAATGCAAGTCAGAAACCGGACTTGATCAGGGCGACATTGTCGACGCTGAATGCATTCTTATCTTGGGTACCATTGGGTTATATTCTTGAATCAAATATGGTGGATATGCTGCTCGGATTGCTTCCGACCCCAGCATATCGTAATGTGACTCTCCAATGCTTGACAGAGGTTGGTGCTCTCCAAGTGGGAGAAGAATACGATCCCAAATTTGTGAGCATGTACTCGATATTTATGAGACAGTTAGGAGGGATGCTTCCTGCGGGAACAAATATCCCACAAGCGTATGCGAATGGATCTGATGAAGATCAGGCGTTTGTGCAAAACCTGGCCTTGTTTTTCACATCTTTTTTCAAATCCCATATTGCAGCACTAGAGACAGCTTCTGATGAGAGTAAAATGAGCTTACTCCAGGGATTAGAGATACTTGTTACCATATCATATGTTGAGGACGATGAGGTCTTGAAAATTTGTTTAGATTACTGGAACTTTTTTGTACCTGATGTGTACTCCTCAGTTGCAGCGGAGCCAAATGCTGCATATGCTTTTGGAGGAGCTTCTAAAGTAAGGACTGGTCGCAGAGAGTTTTTCGGTGCTATTTTGTCTCAATTGAGATCATTAATGATTGCGCGCATGGCCAAGCCTGAAGAGGTGATTGTTGTTGAGGATGAGAATGGCAATGTTGTCAGAGAAACAATGAAAGACACTGATGTTCTCGCACGTTACAAGACAATGCACGAGACTCTGGTGTACCTGAGTCACTTGGATCATGAAGATACAGAAAAGCAAATGTTAGATACCCTGAGGATGCAGATTAATGGTCGCACTGATGGGTGGGGAGCTTTGAACAGGCTCTGTTGGGCAATTGGTTCTGTTTCTGGAAGCATGGCTGAAGAGCAAGAGAATCGATTCCTCGTCACAGTTATTCGAGATTTGCTCAACTTGTGCGAAATAACCCGTGGTAAAGATAATAAGGCAGTCATTGCTTCCAATATTATGTATGTTGTTGGGCAATATCCTCGATTCTTGAGAAACCACTGGAAATTTTTGAAAACTGTGGTGAATAAGCAGTTTGAATTTATGCACGAGCCACATCCAGGAGTGCAAGATATGGCTTGTGAAACATTTTTGAAGATTGTCACAAAATGCAAGAAGAAATTTGTGATTCTTCAAGTAGGAGAGACACAGCCATTTGTTTCAGAGCTCTTGGATAATCTCACAGATACCATCAAAGACTTGGAATATCACCAGGTACATATGTTTTACGAGGCAGTGGGTATCATGATTCAATCAGAACCAGACCAATCAAAAAGAGATACTTATCTAAATCGATTAATGTCTCCTGCAAATCAGTACTGGTATGGGATTATTCAGCAGGCTGCACAGAATGTTGAGGTGTTGAAATCAACACAGGTTGTCAAGGAAGTCCAGCATTGCATCCAAACAAACATGTCTGTGTGCTCTTCTCTTGGAAGCCCTTTTTCAACTCAGCTCAACCTCATTTTTGTAGATATGCTGTCAGTATATAAAATGTACTCAGAACTGATTAGCTCTGCCATTGCTACAGGTGGTCCTCATGCAGCAAAAAGCTCCTCTGTGAAAGCCATGAGGAGTGTCAAAAAGGTTACATTGAAACTCATCGAGACCTTTGTAGAAAGAACTGCAGATGTCGACACATTTGTTGCTCAACACGTTCCGGCAATGATGGATCCTATTTTAGGTGACTACACTCGGAATGTGCCTGATGCCCGTGACGCTGAGGTCCTTTCATTGTTTGCAGCAATGATCAATAGAATGAGAGAAAAAATGGAGCCTGAAGTGCCAAAAATATTTGAGGCTGTCTTCGAATGTACTCTAGGAATGATTACACAAAACATGGAGGATTATCCGGAACATAGGCTCAAATTCTTCGGACTCCTCAGGGCAGTGACCAAATTCTGCCCCCGAACGCTTTTCAGTATGTCAGAGGGCCAGCTCAAATTAGTCATAGATTCTGTAATCTGGGCCTTCAGACACACAGAGCGAAATATAGCAGAGACAGGATTGAGATTACTCTATGAAATGCTCAATACATTCAAAAATAGTGAATCGGCAACTGCATTCTACAAGGCCTACTATCTTCAGCTATTGAGAGAAGTATTTGCTGTCTTGACAGACACGTTTCACAAACCAGGTTTTGTCTTACAAGCTCACATCTTGCATCATCTTTTCTCTGTCGTTCAGTCGGATGTGATCAAAGCACCTATCTGGGACGATAGTCTAGGAACCTCTGCATATCCTAACAATGTTGCTTTTGTGCAAACACGAGTTTCTGAAATGCTTGCAACATCCTTTCCTAATTTACGGCAGCAGCAAGTACAAGCTGCAGTCATTGGTATGTTGGAGCTGAAAGAAATCAGTTCATTCAAGCAGCATCTCAGGGACTTTTTGGTTCAATCAAACAAGTTTATGGATCAGAATAACGCCGAGCTATATGCAGAGGAAGTCGCGGCAGCAAAGAAGGCTGAGATTGAGAAAATGTCTCAAATCCCTGGACTGCTCCAGGGTCAAGATGACCTCTTGGCAGATAATGCAGACTCTGACTAACCCAGACAAGGGGTTTCTTTTTGCATTCAAAAAGAAATTCCACATGTAACAAAAAAATATCAAATAATGGTGTCATCACTTCAGTACTGTAGTATATATCGGTTTAGAAGGCCCTCCTTCCAGCGAATAAAAGTCGACCTTCATATCATTCGATCGAACTTCCACAGCAGTAAAGCCAGAGTACTGATACTGAAACATTGAGTCAGTGTTGCCTTTGAATCCTCGATCGCAGTCGGATCCAGCTCCTGAAATGAAATATTCTGTATCCAAATCACTGCATTTTAAGTGCTCTAGATTGTGATCGTGCCCCGAAAAGTATGCATTAACCTTGCCTGCCTTGAGTATGGGCTCTAGGTGTTGCATCAAATCAGGGTTGTTCCCATGATCACCGTTTGTCCGGGGTGGATGGTGTCCAACCACAAGCTTCCACAGGGCTTTTGAAGACTGTATATCCGTTTCCAGTTCTCTCAGTTGAGCTTCCCAACTCTGCTCTGTGATACCACCTGGATATTTACCCCATTCCATGCTGTGATACTCCAAGACCATTGGAGACGTATCGATGAAAAAAATATCAACCAAGCCATTTCCAAAACGCTTCGTATATCTTCTTTGGCAATACCATCGTGGATCTCGAGCTGCAAGCGCCTGACCTAACTGATGCTTTGGACTTCTATCACATGCAGTCTTTGACTCGTCATTTTCACAGTAGCCCAGATATCCATCTCCATAGTCATGGTTTCCCAAGACAGCGTACCACGGTACTTGAAGCGCTTTTCCAGAATATATATTTTTAAATGAAAGATCAAAGAGTTTATCATCCGTGCTGTTCAGGCCATTGGGATAGAAGTTATCCCCCGTTGAAATGACAAATTGAGGAACCTTTGAGCGGCCTACATCCGCCATGAGCTTTGCTACACCAGTCTGGTTTACAGTTCCTTGACGCCCCCAGTCCCCAACAACAAAGAATACAACAGTATCCTTCCCAGATGCAACAGTCCCAAGAGAAGCTGACAATACAACTGCAAGTCCAACCAGAAAGACTGCAACACTTCCAACAAACATGACTTTTGAACACAAAGACCCGTCTGCATCCATGAAATTCGTATGAAATCTAGACATGGTGTAATTGGTGCAATTGTAATAAAACATACTTTGCCAGACACTATTCGATGAAGCCCCGTGTTTCCAATCAGAGGCTATTGATTTCGTCGACGCGGGAACAATCGTTGAACCTTCAACACCAAGAGGTTCGACTGAACCTTGTCCTGCTGCTCTGTATGTTCTCATGACATTATTCAACTATAGTAGTATTAATTATAGATTGAATGAATATAATCTACGTAACAACGTACCATGTCCATGACCAAATCACATTCGAGTGATCCAATATATATGTGATGATGGGTTACAGAACGCCTGCAAAAGTTGATCATACCACCCATTGAACGAATGGCGACCCCCCTTCCGGCACTACAATCATTTTATATTTTTAAAATTATTTTTAAAATATTATTATTTTTAAAT
>PJEL010002064.1_pt1 | contig 18971 bp, 17 predicted proteins | sample 1853271 | NCBI WGS metagenome assembly PJEL01 (sample SAMN08108733, study PRJNA415343) | Invertebrate metagenome, whole genome shotgun sequencing project. | host: Globobulimina | place: Sweden: Gullmar Fjord | collected 2015-08
GAATTGAATCAATCAATATGATCGGCTAAATATTTTGCAGGCAAATACCATTCTTCATTGTGATAACCATTACCGTTGGCTAGATTGTAGTCATTATAAAAATCTAAGCTGCCCTCTGTATTTTTACCCCAAAAATAACTGTTTTTCTCTTTACTAGAATCTAACTGATAAGGCTCAGGCCAAATGCCGCCGCCTGCTACCAAGCTATTGGCATTATTTAGATCAATAAGTTGAGGTAATAATTGATGATAGGTTTGGTCGGAATAGGGGATCGATTTAACAGCCGCGGTTAAGCTTTCTGCTAAAGAATGGATTAAAGACGTTTTTCTTATGAGGTCTGAAACAATGGCATTGCCGCTGGCTTCAACTTGTTTAGAACTATCGCGCTCCAATTTTTCACGCAGTTCTCCCTCTAGTACACCCGCAAGTATTAATAGAAGGGTCATGGTGGCTAATAAAAAGCCAATTGAGATTTTAAAACTGGTATCAGATAAATAGCGTTTCATTTAAAAAAATCATCTAGGACTTAATTAAAAGCCTAGACAATAATTTTAGAAATGATACTTGATAGGGCTTAATAGAGCAGATTAAAGCTGCTCGTAGGTGTAATTGTCATCAGCGTTTTCTTCACGCTCTTTGCGTTTACGTTCTTCCGCTAGTACCGCTCGGATTTCATCCATCACAGAATCGACATTAGCACTTTCTTTGGCTTCTTCGAATAGACCGGTTAACTCAGTATCAACGGTTAAATTACCGTCTTCATACAAAGCCCACATTTCTTTAGCGTAATGAGTGCGTAACAGTTCAGGCGCATATTGACCATAATAATCCTTCATATTATCGACATCACGCTCAAGCATCGACTTTGCGTGGTTATTCGCTGCGGCATCAACGGCTTGAGGTAAATCGATAATGACAGGGCCAAAATCATCCACCAAAACGTTAAATTCAGACAAATCACCATGCACTAAGCCAGCACACAACATACGCTTAACATCATTAATAATGGTTAAATGATCTTCGCGGGCTTGCTCGGCGGTCATCGAAACATCATTCAGGCGCGGGGCAACATCACCATCATCATAAGTGACAAGCTCCATAAGCAGAACCCCGTCAAAGCAGCCGTATGGCGTAGGAACACGCACACCTGCTTCTGCACAGCGATACAAGGCATCGACCTCGGCATTATGCCAAGATTCCTCTTGCTGCTTACGACCGAACTTAGAGCCTTTCTCCATCGCACGCTGGCGACGGCTATTCTTGCTCTTGCGGCCCTCTTGATATTGTACGGCTTGTTTAAAGCTGCGCTTAGCCGCTTCTTTATAAACTTTCGCGCAACGAATGTCATCGCCACAACGTACAACATAAACAGTGGCTTCTTTACCACTCATTAATTGGCTGAGGACTTCGTCCACTACACCATCATCAACTAAAGGTTGGATTCTTTTTGGAGTTTTCATAGGCGTTTTATACCCTAGACAGGTAGCACAGGCAAGGGGATTGACCTGTGTGCTGGCTACTAATCGCCAGATAAGTATAATGCGCGCCTATCATACTAAATAATGAACGCGGTCAATTTGGACGCAGGAGAGCATCATGGTTGTAGTTCGAGCGATATTAGGCGCTTTAATTTTGTTTTTAAATTGGGTATTTACCCCAAAAAGCATCAAACGTGAAGCGGACGAGCAAGCATTGATCGACGCACAGACTAAAAAAATAGAGCTGTACCAATACCCAGCGTGCCCATTTTGCGTAAAAGTTCGTCGCGCCATTAAACGCAACGGCCTGAATATTGAAACGCGCGACGTAAAACGCAACGAAAAATTTAAAGAAGAACTCGTACAAGGTGGCGGTCAGCTAAAAGTACCTTGCTTACGCATAGAAGAAGAAAATGGCGAAATCAGCTGGATGTATGAGTCGGGCGACATTATTAGCTACTTAGAACAACGCTTCAGCCCAGTTGAAGCTGAGAATAAAAGCGCCTAATTCTTTTAGGCATAATGCTGTTGTAGGTCGCCCTTTGGGGCGACTGACACTTCACCACTTACAGCAAGAATTTGGTTTTGGCTGCAATAAAGCCAAAAAACTCTTAGCAGAATACCTGAATCTACAAGCTAATAACCTAATCTACGACACATCGCTAAAAGGCCATAAACCTAGCGATCAATTTACACCTGTATATACTCACTCTCTATTCTCGACTACGAGTCCAGAATCATAAGCCCACATAGTCTAGTGTTTGAAGGCCCAGCTGGTACTCTCCATAGAGTCTGGCATCCGGCTCAGAGACCAGTAAAACGAATGTTTATTGGGCATTACTCTTGTGTGGGTCGGTCTTTAGGCCGACATTAGACAACTCTAGGAATAAGGAACGTTTCTAAATATGAGGTTGAAATGGAACAGCTAACCGATCTAAAAGCGATTTTGCACTCTAAGCGTGCAAACGTTTATTACCTAGAAAAATGCCGTTTCATGCAAAAAGACGGTCGTGTTTTATATTTAACTGAAGCAAAACACGCCTCAAGTACTGAAAATCAATATTGGAATATCCCCATTGACAATACAGCTTGCCTATTACTCGTTACTGGCACATCAATCACCCAAGCGGCCATGAGAATGTTAGCCCAAGCAGGAGTATTAGTCGGCTTCTTTGCGCCTTTATTAATGGCAACTTCAGAGTCTATCAAAGCATTAGAAGAATTAAGGGGTGCATTGCTCCCTAAGCTTCTCTCTGGTGCATTAAAGGTTTCATAGTGCATGTCAGATAACTATCGAGGCAAAAAATTCAATGACACTTTTAGAGGTGATCATCCTACACACTGGAATGCCTGCGTAGGGAATAATGGCAGTCCATCATATCGAACGTATGCGAAAGGCTTTGCCAATGCAGCAGTAATTCTTATCAATGACGCTATCGTGACAAGAGATGTAGACCAGCAGATATATCCTATTTGTTTTAATATGCGTCATGCAGTAGAGCTTAGTCTGAAGTATCAAATACTAATGCTTGAGAGTATTCGTAGTGAAAGCTCTATCGGGCAATTTGATTCGGCGGGTTCGCATGATGTTGGTAATATTTGGGAATATTGCAAAAAATCAGCCAAACTAAAAGATAAGCGCTTTGGCAATTTACTTAATGGCTTAGATGGATATATAAAAGATATTGCGGAAATCGACCCAACGGGGCAAACGTTTCGATATCCTTTAAATAAAGAGAGTATCAAACACCTAGTTGATGTGTCTGTTATAAGCATCGTTCGGTTAAAAAGAAAATTTGAGCATCTAATTGAAAAGTTAGATGAGCTATACGACCTAACTAATTGTCTGATTGAAGAATACGCCCAAGATACATATACAAAAAGTTTATCAAGAAAAGACATAGAAGAAATATCGAATGCTTTGCCGGAAATAAGTCTTTGGTCTTGCGAATCTTTTAACAAAATAAGAGATGATATTAAAAACAAGTACAGTATTGGTTCGAGGGAGTTGTCCGAGTGTTTAAATTCTATCAAACTACATCGAGAATTTTCTAAACCGTTAGGCATTAAGATACCCTTAAAATCGTGCACAGAAGAAGATTTTATTAGATTGTTTGAGGGTGTGCTTTTAGTACATCCACTGAAATATTTTAATAAAAAATCTGAGGGCGTTTTATTTGATGATGTGCTTATGAATCGGGTTATATCTAGTTGGGATGAAAATCAAAAGAATCAGAGGGGTTTATTTTTAATCCTTCATGATGAATTTGAAAGATCAACGTTAGTAGATATTTTTACTTTATATGATTTTGGTGGTGTTTTAGGGTATTCAGAACGCTACGATCATGGTTTTAGTATCAATGGAAAATATTTTAACGATATCACTAAAGCAAGTGTGTATAAGCAAATATTAAAAGCTTTAATATTTTTGAATCAATATGAGTTGGTAGGTAGGTTGGATAGTATTTTTAATTTCAGCTGCTACTTTTCTTTTGTGGACGAATATTTAGAAGATTAATTACGAATAATAAGACGATCTGACTAGCTATATAAAAAGTTGCATTTATGGGAGGTCTAATTGTCTTGTTTAAAATAAAAGGTGGATAGCTTATCAATATTGAGAGTTTTAAGTTGTGATTATTTATTATATGCAGTTGGTGGAATTTTATAATGTTGCCAATAATTAATTTTTAGTTGTAATTCAATTTACAATTAAGGTGTTAGTTGGGGTAATAATAATGCGATTTAATTATATTAATCAGTTTCGGTTATATGACAATTGGTATAAAAATAATGAAATTTTTGAAAACACTTTTTAAAAAGAGAAAGGCTGCGCCAGTCGTTGACAAAGCAGAAAGTCTAGCGACGAGTCCAGCTAATAAAACTGAAACAGTTGCTGTTTATTCCGACGATCACGCTGCTAAAGATAAAAATCTTATTAAAGCTTACGATAAACTTGGGCGCGAAATTTTTATTACTCGTGATCAGTGGGTTGATGGTATTTTACTGGGTAACATCAAAGACAATTGGGATAAACCTCAAGAACTTTACAGTACTGTTTTAATGGCTGTGGAAGATGGTTTTTATGAATATGTTGTGGATGCAGCAAAGCATTTATTTGAAATAGATCCAAATATAGAGCGTGGCGCGTGTATGTGTGCCATTGTACTTATGAAGAATGAATTATTAGATGATGCTGAGGTTGTTTTAAAGCAGGCTTTAACTCAGTTGCCAGACTCTGGGATTTTGATGACAAATCTAGCGAAGGTTTATGCTGATAAAGACTTAAATGAATTTGCCGAAGAGACTTTACTGAAAGGGTTAGGTTTAGATCCAAATCAGGATAATGGCTTGAGTTGGTACTTGGCAATCTCTCGTGAGCGAGGTGGTCATAAGGCTTATCATGCGGCTTTACTTGAGGTTGCTGAATTTAGCGGTGCCTGGCGTCCACAGCTTTGGCTAGCGAGAGAATGCTTGGAAACTGGTGATAAAGAAAGCGCATTGGAATATTATGCTCATTGTCTTGATATTGTTTCTCAGCCGTCTTCGGATTTACTCATGCAGATTAGTGGTGACTTGGGTCGTAACGGTCACATCGCAGAAATAATTTATCTAGTGCTACCTGTTTATGTTGTTAAACAGCATGGTTTTGATGTGGCTAATAATTTAATCAAAGCTTTTATTGAGCTAGAGCGCTATCAAGAGGCTAAGAGGCTGGTTGATTCGTTGTTTGCTCTTAATCGTCCAGACTGGAAAAAGGGATTAAGTTTTTGGCATGATGAAATTGACCAAAAAATTAAAAGTTATGGTCCTATTGATCCGCAAGATGCGCCTGTTATATCAACCTTAATGATATCGCCGCCTTGCTGGTTGTACGGTAATAAAAAGAAAGATGAATTGTTGAATGAGAAACCTAATGCAGCGTTTAAACTATTAACCATTTCTGCTAGCTGTACTCGTAAGGCTGAGTCGGGTTCGGAAGCTGGTGAGGTGATGAAGATTACTAAGGCTGATAGGGAGGGTTCTTTATGTCGAGGTTTCCCTTTAGCCATTTGTGATTCTTTAAATCTGAACTCAACTTGTTCGGCTACTCTGTTTGTTCCTAGTGTAAAAAATGGTGGACTGGTTTTTTTGACCACAGAGCACTCTGGTGATGATGCGCTTGATCTATCTAAGCAGTTTTCGTGTGATCTTATTATGCTGCCTCATCTTATTGCTACTGATGACCATTGGGTTATGAAGTTAAAGTTATTTAAACCGGGGCAGACAGAAGCGGTTGCAGTGTTATCAACGACCTTTGAACCGGATCATCCTGAGCAAAAGCTTGCTGACTTGAGTCTGAAATTAAAGCAGTATCTTGAGTTTCATTACAAAATAGAACCCCAATCTTCAATCACTCAGTTAGAGCAGCTGCCTGTTAATCTGTATGGTCACTACATAGCAAATAATGATACATGCCTTTCTATTTTGCATGCTGCCAATTCTGATAATGGTGGAGATACCTTGTATGGAGAGCGCCATATTTTTGATCGATTGCTTGATATCGCTGTGGATGAACAAGGTAGTCATGTATTTAAGTTGATGTTTATTTGGGCTTTGATGAAAAACAGAGAGTATGGTTCTGATATTTATAGTGAGTATCAAGAAAAAGTTGATTATTTTATGCAGACAATTAAATGTTCTGATGAAGTTCGGGCGGTATTGGAAGAGATGCAAGGCAACCTTTATTCCAAGAAAGTGTAGATTCGGTTGCCAGTGTTGATTTTACTGTTTAGGTTCTAAGAGAGTGGCTTTCTTATTTGTCTGCTATTAAATAATTTGTTGGTATGTCTTTCGGTGCGCCATGACTTTTATTATGTAGCGTCGGGTTTCTGCGTAGGGCAGTTCTTTTTTGAGTCTGTCGTATACGCGTTCGGGTGGCAGTTGGTTAATAATATCGAATGCGGCTTGCATGGAGGCTGTGCCTACAAAGGCTTTGGCGACGTTGCCTGATCCGGTATTGTAAGCGGCGATAACGCAGTACATACGTGATGTTGGGTTGTTGATGCCTTTTAAGTAGCGCGTTTGCAGTAGGTTGAGGTAGGCGCTGCCTGTTTCTAGGTTGAAGTCGGCGTTGTACAGTTCTGTGCTGGTGAGTAGTCGAGTTTTTCCTGTCATCAGTTTGCTGGCGTCTTTACCGGCACTTGCGGGTACAATTTGCATTAATCCAAAGGCCGGAATGTGGCTTCGTGCAAGTGGGTTAAAGTGGCTTTCGGTATGGGCAATTGCCATGACGAGTGCTGGGTCTATGTTCCATTTTTTCGCGGCTCTTTTCGCGCTGGCCAGATATTTTTCTGCGCGTTTGAATGGCAGTTGCTTTGGCAGTGGTAGGGTGACGGTGGTGACGTCACCTTTTGAGGTTTTTATGCGGTCAATGATGGCGACTTTTTTCAGTTGTTTTCTGGCATTGTCGCTATTGCCATAGAATGCGTTCAGTTCACTTAATAGCTTGCGTTTGTTGTCGCTGAATTCTTGTGCGTGCAGGGCGCTGTTGTTTGTTGGGTCGTCAACGATGGCTTGGTATTCGCTGAGGTTTAATAAGTGCGCGAGGTCTGTGTTTAAGGTTTCGCTAGGGTTGGCTGATTTGTAGCTTATGCGAATTTCGTTACGTACGAAGTCGACGACGGTTTTTGTTTTTAGGTTTTTGCCGTAAGTAACCCAGATGTCTTGGTCGCTTATTTCTACTGCTTGCCATTCTTCTGCGAGTGCTCGTTTGTATTGTTCGAAGCTATCAAGGTAGTTTTCTTGGTAGCTTTGGAAGTCGTCTTTAACCTTTTCAGCTTCAATGTGTTGCGATTTTAAAAATTCGTCGAAGCTATCAGAGAATACATGCTGTGTGGTGATGCTAAGAGGAATAAGGGCTAAGCGTGATAAAAATTGTCTACGTTTCATGCACAGTCTCTGGCGAATCGATTGTCTGATTATTATTACCCGTTATTGGATTATTTGTCAGGGTATTTTTGTAAGTGACTGTTGCTCGATTTTGCGCAGAGGTGGAGGATGGCTCGCCTATTTTAAATTCACCGAAGGTGAGTGTGGATGATAAGGCAAATGGGTGCCAGCGGGCTCTTAGTTCTGCAACGGGGATGACATTGTTAAAGCGCGAATCTATAGGGTGCGCGTCGGCAATGGTTTTTTCCAGTTGCATGGAAATGTATTGGTCTATGCTCAGCTCTGGTGCGTCGGTATTTGGGATAACGCTCATGTTTGTTCTGGCGCTGTAGTCTGCAATGCCGTAGATGGTTGAGTATTGAGGGCTATAATTGTCGGTTGATATGCCGTTATGGCTAAAGGCGCTGATGCCGTTATCGGTATGAGCAATTAGGGTTTGGTTACCTTGGGTTTTTCCTGGTGTTTGAATAAGTGCGAGGCTATCCCCTAGCATGATGCTGCTGTGCAGGGGGATGACTTTTTCTGCGGGTATGCCATCGAGGCCATCCGTTGGGTAGTTTTGGCTTTGCAGCGGAATCATGTCTTTCGCGGCTTCCCATTCTTGGCTCATGACTAATAATTTTGCATTAGGGAAGTAGGCTTTTTTTTCATGGCTGCCGAGCCATTTCCGTAAATCTTGTCCTTGCAGGTTGCTGTAGCAAATAAAGTCGATATCAGCGGGTGATATGCCTGTGCTTTTGAGTGCGTGCTCGACGGTATTGTGTTGTGGTATTAACCAATGTTTGAACCCGTGTTGCAGCCAATGCATTAACCCTTTTTGAGTGCCATTGACGGGGGTTTTAATGTGGGCATCAGAGGGAGAAAACAGCAGTGTTTTATTACCGGCATGGGTTGCAAATTGAACAACAATAAAGCGATGGGTAATGTATAGGTAAGGGTTGATCAGGCGTGTTGCATTTCCAAAGGCAGATTTTACTGAGTAGGGCATTGAGACAAGGTCAAATGTTTGCAAATAATGAACTTGCTGGTTGATCAGTTTTAGATCGTCAACAAAGGTTCTTGCTTGGTATTCGACTTGTTTTAATCGTTCATTTGGCGATAGGCTTTCGCGGCTATTGCTAAAATGGCTTATCGGTCGAATGCCTAAGGTTTCTAATACCAGTTCGTAACTTAAATTCAAGGGTGCACTGCTCATTTTTATTATTTTTATGTGCTTTTCATAAAAAGTAACGTATCTGCCGTTTAATTTCAACAATGCAATTAGACTTTAGTTTAGTGATCTACTTTGCAGTGGAGTACACTGGCCTTTTTATAGTAGTTACTCAGTATTAAGGAACATCATTGTGTCAGATCAACTTCATTCAACAGTGCCACCGATTGTTGCTTATCAGGGGGTTGAGGGAGCTTATTCGCACTTATCGTGTAAGACGGTTTTTCCTCAGTATGAGGCGTTTGCTTGTGATGATTTTCAGTCGGCTATTTTAATGGTTGAAGAGGGACACGCGGAGTACGCGATGATTCCGTTAGAAAATTCAACCGCGGGTCGTGTTGAAGAGATATATCGTTTATTGCCTAAGACCCATTTGCAAATCGTAGCTGAGCATTTTGAGCCCGTGAATCATTGTTTGCTGGCTTTGCCGGGCATTAAGCTTGAGCAAATTAAAACGGTTTCTTCGCACCCGCAGGCGTTGGCTCAGTGTTTTCATCATTTAGAAAAGTTAAATATCAAGGCGATTGCTGCCGCTGATACGGCACTTTCTGCTAAAGATTTAGCCATTGAAAAAGTGACGGCGAATGCGTTGGGAATCGATGGCAGTCATGGTGCGATTGCTTCGAGTTTGGCGGCTGAGTTGTATGGTTTGAACGTGGTTGCTGAAAACTTCCAAGATGTAAGTGGCAATACCACACGCTTTATCGTGCTGGCTAAGAATGCATCAAGCGATGATTATGAAAGCGATTTACCCTATATCACCAGTTTGTTATTTTCGGTGCGTAACATTCCAGCAGCGCTTTATAAGGCATTGGGTGGGTTTGCGACCAACGGCGTTAATATGATTAAGCTTGAAAGCTATATGGATGGTGGCACGATGGAGGCCAGTCATTTTCACATCGATTTAGCAGGGCACCCAAATCAACCTTCTATGATTAATGCATTGGATGAGTTGAATTTTTTCGCAAAAGAAGTGCGTTTTTTAGGCAGCTATCCTGCGCATAAATACCGAGTGAAGCACGCATTTGTTTAATAGTTATAGGGATAAAAAATAATGATGGATTGGACGACGTTATTACAGCCTTTACGGATTGGTGAAACGCAGGTGGATTATGAAGATGGGCGTACGCCGTTTCATAAAGATCAAGACAGAATTGTTTTTTCCAGTGCCTTTCGTCGATTAGACCGTAAAACTCAGGTTCATCCTTTATCTGAAAATGATCATGTTCATAGCCGTTTAACCCATAGTTTAGAGGTGAGTTGTGTTGGCCGCAGTTTGGGTTTTAGAGTAGCTGAGGGGCTAAAGTCGGGCGATAATTCGACGTTTCCTGATTCGATCAGTACCGGTGATGTTGGGGCTATTTTACAGGCGGCGTGTTTGGCTCATGATATTGGCAATCCACCTTACGGACATACGGGTGAGGATGCGATACGGCATTGGTTTTTAGAACCGCAGAATGCGTATTTGTTGAAAGGTTTAAGCGCGTTAGAGAAAGCCGATCTGCAAAGCTTTGAAGGTAATGCGCAAGGGTTTCGGATTGTGACTCAGGTTGAGTATCATCGATTCAGTGGCGGTATGCGTTTAACACAAGCAACGCTGGGCACTTTTCTGAAATACCCTTGGACGGTTGAGCATGCCGCGAAAGGTGGGGCGAAGGCACACAAATTTGGCTGTTTTCAAAGTGAGCTGCCCATTCTTACTTCGATTGCGAATAGCTTAGGTTTGATTCCTCAAGGCGATCATAAATGGTGCCGTCATCCGTTGGTCTATTTGATGGAAATCGCCGATGACATTTGCTATGGCTTGATTGATTTGGAAGATGGCATTGAAATGGGAATCTTAAGATACGATGAGGTCGAGCAGATTCTAAAGCCGTTATTTGCGGATGAGTGGTCTGCTTATCAAAAAGAACTGGATTTGGCCGATAATCAGCGCAGACGTTTGTCTATGTTGCGGGGTAAGGCGATGGAAAAACTGGTCGCGGCGGCGAGTCAGGCATTTTTAGCCAATGAGGCTGAGTTGTTGGCAGGTTCGTTAAAAGGCGAGTTAACCGATCATTGCCCCGCGGTTGTGCAAGAAGCCATTCGTGGCGCAAAGCGTTTGGCGAAAGAACGTATTTTTAAGGACCCTCGCAAAACGGCCATTGAAGTGGGCGCGTATTCAACGCTTGCAAACTTGCTGACTGCTTTTTTGCAGGCCGCTAAAGAACTGGTGGATACGGGGCATTCTACTTTCCGCAATAGCCGTGTTTTAGAAATGATGGGGCCGAGTGCACCGCAAGCAGATTGGACACTTTATCAGGCTTATATGCGTGTTTTGGATTATGTTGCGGGGATGACTGATAACTACGCCGCTGATATTGCGCAGCAGTTCTCGGGTTATAGTCCTCCTGGGCGCTAGCCTTGCTGCTAAGGTGTGGTTACAATGCGGGTACTTAATTACAAATTGGTTTGAAAAATTTAATTATGGATATTGATTTTCCTCTGATCTTGATGGTTCTAACGGTGGGTACTGGCCTAGTTGCGCTGGCCGATAAGTTTTTCTTTATGCCGAAGCGTTTGGCTGAAGTCGAACGCTTGGACGGCGATGGTGCTGATAAAGAATCGTTGGTTGGTGCGGCGAAAGAGCCGGTATGGATCGAGCAGTCAAAGTCGTTTTTTCCTGTGCTGCTGGTTGTTTTTGTTTTGCGATCTTTTATTGCAGAGCCTTTTCAAATTCCTTCAGCGTCCATGGAGTCGACATTGATAGAAGGCGATTTTATATTGGTTAATAAGTTTCATTATGGTTTGCGTATGCCTGTTTTTCGTAATTTGCTGGTGGCGAATAACGAACCTGCGCGTGGCGATGTAATGGTTTTTTTTCCACCTCATGATAAGCGTTATTTTATTAAGCGTGTCATCGGCTTGCCGGGTGATCATGTGGTTTATAAAGATGGCCAGTTAATTATTAATGGTGAGGCCAAAACGATTGAAATAGTTTCCGCTGAACCTAAGCATCGTCCGGTTAAGTACTTATTGGAAGAAACCCTTGATGCCGGTGCTCATGAAGTGCAATGGACTCCAGGTGCGAATGCGGGCCCAGAAGGTGAGTGGGATGTGCCAGAAGGTCATTACTTTATGATGGGTGATAACCGCGGTCGCAGCTCTGATAGCCGTTTATGGCGCAACCCAGCAACGGGCGAAGCGATGTCGTTTGTGCCAGCAGAGAACATTGTAGGCAAAGCGGAAGCGGTATGGATGCATTGGACGGATAAGTTATCGACCTTGCCGTCTTTCTCGCGCAATAAAGTCCTTCAATAAGTTATTAATGATGACTAAAAAAAGGGCTAAAGACTGCCCATTCTGTCGCCGTATGAGACTATTGCTTATTTTTACTTTAGTCATGGCGGCAGGATTAATTCTTATGATTCAGCAGCAATCTAGCTTGGCTTCGTAAGCGCTGACAAAAACCCTACAGAAAATACTAGATTTTTTGAATTTAGTTTGTAGAATAGCCCGCCTGAGTTTTTAGCACTAGTTAAATTGATTCGTTGGATCGTTTGTTATGTCTGTGAAGCGCCGTATGCAAGGTATCTGTTTTATGTTTGCCGATGCCTGGTTTAAAGTGAAGCCTGTTAGCCGTAGTACTGAAGAACAGTCCTCTCTTGATCGTGAGTCACGTCGAATTCAGTTGTATTTTTGTAAGACTTGCCCAACCTCGATTAAAATAAAGCGACGTTGTGAACAGTTAGGTTTACGAGTCGTCGAGAAAGACGTTCAGCGCGTTGATGCCTATCGCAATGAACTTGTTCATGGTGGTGGTGAAGTGCGTGTTCCTTGTTTGCGTGTAGAAGGCCGCAATGGTCAAGATCCTCGCTGGTTGTACGAAGGCGAAAATATTTTAAAATACCTCAATCGTCGATTCTCGCATTAATTCTGAATTAGTTTTCGCAAAAATCTCTCTTATCAATAGTCTCTTTCCACTTTACATCTAGCTAATGTATTTCCACCTCTGTTAGTCTGTAGGCTCAACTTCGAGAGCCTTTTTATGCCTGTTATTGCTAGCCTTTATCGACCGCCTTTTTTATTAGCCAATGGCTATGTTCAAAGTATTTTGCCAACCTTGGTGCGTCGCATCGATGTTAGTCATTTTCAGCGTGAACGTATCGCGACAAATGATGGTGATTTTTTGGATCTTGATTGGAGTCGAACTGATCACGTGGGTACTCCTGCTTCCGGCCCAGAGTTCAGTGGTAAAACGCTACTGATTATTTCTCATGGTTTAGAAGGGCACTCTCGTAGGCCCTATGTAGCGGGTATCGTTCGTGATGCGAATGCCAAAGGGTGGGATGCTTTGGCGTGGAATTTTCGCTCTTGTTCGGGAGAAATGAATAAGACATTGCGTTTTTATCACAGCGGCGCGACCGATGACTTGGAACAAGTGATTGAATACGCCCATCGCTTGGGCTACCAGTCTATTCATCTGGTGGGTTTTAGTATGGGGGGGAATTTAAGCCTGCTCTATGCGGGTAGGAAGGGGAGAGATATTCCTCAGCACGTTAAGTCGGTTTGTGTATTTTCGGTTCCCTGTGATTTGGCCGCCAGTTCTGCACGTTTGGCTGAGCGTAAAAATAAGATATTTATGTGGCGCTTTTTAAAAGATTTGAAGGAAAAAATTGAGGCTAAGGCTTTGGATTTTCCTGAGCAGGTCAGTGCTGAAAATTATCATAAAATCAAAAACTTCCAACAGTTTGATGATCGCTATACCGCACCGATACATGGTTTTGATGATGCTGCCGATTATTGGGCCAAAAGTAGTTGTAATACGGTTTTAGCCGATATTCGAATTCCTGCGTTGCTGGTTAATGCGAAAAATGATCCTTTTTTACCCATTGAATGTTTTCCATATAAGGAAGCGAACGCGAGTCAGTGGTTAACGTTAGAGGTTTCGGAGTCGGGTGGCCATGTCGGGTTTATTGAAATTAATTGTGATAATACGTACTGGATGGAACGCCGAGTTGTCGATTTTATTACCGAAACGCTGTCGGTGTAATTGTTAAGCTTTGTATGATTATTTGAAATGGCGTTATTTATTGAATAAATCAGTATTTATGATGAGTGGTAAGGGCGTATTTTGACGTTCGAATATTCATTAAACGTCATATTTATGCCACGTCGTTTTGATTTGTAATTGGTGATGTGAATACAGTAACCGTTAACTAGAATAGGTGTATAACTCCTAGTATTTGGGCTTTGCATGAACCACTATTTTAGAATTTTGTTGCTGCTTGTTAGTGTGTGTTTTTCACCGCTATTACTGGCTAATACGTTGATGGCCATTACTGAGTTTGAGTTAGAAGTTGCTGACGGCGAGTTTATTACGGTGCGTTCCGGTGGTAATGCTCAGTCGCAATGGCTTGAAACGGCGAGCGGCGACATTATTGTAAAGCGTTCTGGTACTTGGTATTTTGCCGAGGTTAATGCCCAAAATCAGGCCTTGTCGACAGGGCTGCCTTTCATCGAAGGTGGGCAAGTTTTACCCCCTGAGCTCGTATTTATTCCGCCTACGTTTTTCAATAACGGTCAAATAGGAGGTGTTCAAAGTTATGATGGAGCCAGCTCTGCGGTTGATGAGCGTATTGCTGCACCTCAAAGTGTCGCGATTTCATCTACGCCTGGCACAGTGACGCAGCAAGCCATTTTGATCTTAAGAGTTTCTTTTCTAAATCAAAATTTTCGTTATTCCAAAGACACTCTTCAGCAATTAATCTTTGCTGATGCGACAAATCCAATATTGAGTGTTGCTCAGTATTATCGTAATAATTCCTATCAGAAATACAATATGCATCCAGCGGTTGAAACTTATGGTGATGCCAATGACGGCATTATTGATGTTTCTTTGTCTTATAATCATCCCAACTTTGGTTCAAGTTACGGATCGGCAAGCCAAAAGTTGGTACGTGATGCTCTGCAGGGGGCAAATCAGTACATTGATTTCAGCCAGTTCGATACCAATAATAACGGCGAGGTATCCTCCAGAGAGCTTGGTGTGGTGCTGATTGTTGCAGGATATGAAAATGCTTACGGTGGCGCCGGGGCTTCTGAGCCTAGGATTTGGGCGCATAAATCGACAATTTCTACCTTAAACCTAGACGGTGTTGGGTTATCGGCTTATGCCATGTTTGGCGAACAGCATCAAGATCATTTGGCTACGATTGGTATTATTAGTCATGAAATGGCTCATTTACTGTTTTCTCTGCCAGATCTGTATGATCGCAAAAATGCTTCAAACGGTATTGGTCGTTGGGGGTTGATGGGGTTGGGTAGCTGGAATTCTCGTAATGGCGCGTCGGGTAATTCTCCTGCTCATATGTTGGCTTGGTCGAAGGTGAAGTCTGGATTCTTAAACCCTCAGGATGTTGAGGGGGATTCAATTAACTTTTCTTTAAAATCGGTGACGAGGAATGATGAGGCGATAAGAGTTTGGCTTGATCCGTTTCGTCATGGTGAGCACTTTTTATTAGAGTATCGTATTCAAGAGGGTTCAGATAGTGGTTTGCCGGGTGAGGGCTTGCTGATCTCTCATGTCGATGATTGGGTCGGTTATGGAACCGCGGGCCCTCAGAATGATGTTGTTGAACGTAAGCTGGTTGATATAGAAGAAGCGGATGGTTTGAACGATCTGGATTCAAAAGGTAATCGAGGCGATCGTTTGGATGTTTATAATGATGCTTATGGCCAAAATTATTTTGGTGCGTCGTCTTCCCCTGCAAGTATTGATTATAAAGGGAATGCGAGTGGTGTGGAGGTTTCTCAAATTCAGGTAGGTGCTGAAGTGAGCGGATCTTTAACTCTGCCTTACTCAACCCTTGGGGATAATTTAGGCTACGACGATGGCGGTGTTCGCGCGGCTTGGGGTGGTGGTGGTGACGTCAGTTTAATTCGTTATGATGTGCCTGCTGATATGGATTTTGCTCATGGTGTTGATTTTTACAGCTACCGAAATGCGGTGATGTCGTTCAGTCTTTATTCTTCTTTTTCAGGGGGGCTTGCGAGTAATGCACTTTATGTTTCAGGTTCGGTTAATATCACACCTGGTTGGAATAGAATTACTTTCTCTTCACCGGTCAATATTTCGAATGTATCGAAGGTATATTTAGAAGCGAGTGCCAGTGCTCAGAGCTTGCGTGCGTTTGGTATTGATAATATGGGTGAGATTAGTGGCCGATCTTTTATAAAATTAAATGGACGCTTTCAGGCAGCCAGATTTGATTTTAATCAAAAGCTTTTAGTGGCTAATCAGGAAGAAGGGTTTAATTATCAGCTTCCAGATAAATTACCTATTCTTGAGCTTAAAGTTGAAGGTGCCGATTCCAACTCTTCTGGAGGCGGTGGTGGTGGTAGTTTGGGATTGTTTTTAATACTGGTGGCATTGCTTGCGTCTAGGCGTATTAATGTCGTTCGTATATGTTTATAGGCGCTTGATAGGACTTGCCCTATAATACATTTTATTTTTTAGGAGCGCGGGATGCGCACATATGGAATTTACCTAGCCATCGCCTTTTTGGTTCTTTTGTTAGCGTTTTTTGAGCCTGTAAGCTCTGCGTATTTGAGGTTTGATCGTGAGTTAATTGATGCAGGTGAGATTTGGCGCTTGTTCAGTGCGCATTTTGTACATCTTTCTTATACCCACATGGTGGGTAATCTATTAGCCGTTTTCCTTGTCGCTTATATTGCGGGTGAATCACTCAATAATCTCACAGGAGTCTGTTTGCTTCTGTGGTGTGTTTTGGTTGTGGGTCTTGGCCTGTACTTTTTTGCCGATCATTTATCAAGTTATGTCGGTTTATCGGGTGTCTTGCACGGCCTGTTAGTTGTTTCCCCTTTCGTATCTAAATTTTATAGTCGTAAAATCGCTGTGGTTTTTCTCGTGGCAGTCACCATTAAAATTCTGTGGGAGCAATCTGGCTTTTATGATGACATGGCGCTTGCAGATACCATTGGTGGGCGAGTTGAAACACGTTCACATCTATTCGGTTGGTTTGCGGGCTTGATCTTTCTTATATCGTGGTTGCTTAAACAGCATTTTTTCGCCAAAAAGAGTATTGATTGTGAGTGCTAAAAACCCATGGCAGACCCTCTCGAAAGAGGTGAAGTATGATAATCCTTGGATTTGTATTGAAGAGCATCAGGTCGTTAATCCCTCGGGCAATCCTGGGATTTATGGCACTGTTCGTTTTAAAAATCGCGCGGCTGCGATTGTGCCTCTTTTTGATAATGGCGATACCTTGCTGGTGGGCCAATTTCGTTATCCTTTGCAAGAATATCATTGGGAGTTGCCGATGGGGGGTGCTCCAGAAGGTGAACCTATTTTATTGTGCGCGCAACGTGAGCTTAAGGAAGAGACGGGATTCAGTGCTGAGCATTGGCAGTTGATTCTGAGTATGCATTTGAGTAACTCCATTACTCAAGAGCAAGGCTTTAGTTTTGTTGCTACGGGCTTATTGGCGGGTGACATGTGCTTGGAAGAGACGGAGGATATTACCGTTAAGCGTTTACCCTTCGAAGCTGTTTTTCAGCAGGTGATGTCGGGAGAGATTACTGATGCAATCACGGTTGCATCAGTAATGAAAGTCCGACTTTTAGGCTTGGCTTAACCTGATCTAGTTTCAACTTAGTTCTAATTTGAGCTTTAGCTGCCCACAGCTTGCAGTTGGTGATGCTCGGTTATGGGTGTGTTTTTTTGCTTGCTGCGAAATTGAGCGGGGCTATCGTTGGTTTGCTTAATAAAAATTCTATCGAGAGTGCGTCTGCCTGAGAGTCCTAGCTGCAATGCAATGTGTTCAATACTCAAATCCGTATCTTGTAATAGCTGTTTTGCTTTGTGTACGCGACATTCGGTGATGACTTGTTTGAGTGAGGTGTGTTCTTTTTGAAGGTGGCGGTTTAGGGTGCGTGCACTGATGTGAAAGTGCTCGGCAACAACTTGTTGGTTGGCCTTAAGGCTGATTTTGTCTTGATCTAAGGCGCGTCTAATGCGATCGGCTAGTGATCCAGAGCGGGTCAGCTTTTTAAACTGTTCTTCAACATCCCGTTTAATCATGTTTAGGATATGAGGGTTGGTATTGTGTAACCCTTGATCTAAAAATCGAGCTTGGAATTGAATAGAGAATTCACCGGTATTGAAATAGACTTGGGATTTCCAGTTTTGTGAGTATTCGCTGGTATAGCTGGGTTGTGGAAACGGCAAGTGTATTCCGGTAATTTCCATGTCATTGCCGCACAGTTGCTTTAACCAGCTTAATAATAATCCGACCAGTAGCTCGCTGCGGTGACGTTCTTGCGATAAGAAGTGTTGGTCATGAATTGGCAGCTTTATTTTAATAATATTATCACGCGTGCGTGTGATATTGACCTCTAAACCATCGCAGAGCAGTGTTGAGAATTTTTCTAGATAATACAGGGCTTCGCGCAGTGTATTTGAACATAGAAATAAATGTTGGAGCTGGCAGCTACTATGAGAGACGGCTTTTTGGCTTGATAGAACGCATAATCCGCTTTGATTACTATTGCGGATTAGTTTGTTCACTAGGGCATCTGCGTCATTTAAACTGATGCGAGCATCTGGATCTTTTAAAATTTTTAGTAAACGAGAATCCAGAGCTTCCGGGTTTTCATTGCTTAAGCCATGCTTACCCGCAGTTTCGATTAGAGGTCGAATAAGGGCAACAGATAGTGAGCTTTGAATCATAAGTTATGACCGGTTTATATTATTATTTTTAGCAGTTCATTAAATAAGCAAAAACAATGCCATTGCGCCAATGTGTTTTCAAGCCTTGTTTTGTCACGATGGTGTTAAACTTCATGGCTATGTGTTGTCAATTGTGTAACCTTTTACTTTTTATTTGTTACTTGTAGTAACGCATTTTTAGAAGCGTTACACAGAGGAATTATTGTGTATTTATACCGCTGGCTTGTATTGTTTAATTTGTTACTCATAAGTGAATTGTCATTGGCTTTGCCCAATTCATTAGATAATGTCATTTCCAAGCAAGCGTCGATTGCTATTAAGAATGTAGAGTATGTATTGGAAAATAACAGGCTGTATGAGTACGAGCGTGTATTGGGGCTGGACAGTTCGCGCTGGCAATCATCACCACAATATCCGCTTAATTTGGGTGTAATATCCAGTGGCGCGTGGATTCGATTCAATTTAAAAAATGTTGAATTGCAGAGTAAAGAATACTTGTTAGAGGTGTCTAACCCTGGCCTGCACAATGTATCAATTTATGTTCAATCGCCTAATCGCCCGGTAAAAGCTTGGCAGTTAGGTAATTCGCTGCCTTTTCTTGATCGCCCGGTGATCTCTCGTA
>PJEL010002065.1_pt1 | contig 18968 bp, 26 predicted proteins | sample 1853271 | NCBI WGS metagenome assembly PJEL01 (sample SAMN08108733, study PRJNA415343) | Invertebrate metagenome, whole genome shotgun sequencing project. | host: Globobulimina | place: Sweden: Gullmar Fjord | collected 2015-08
AAAGAAGTCATGTGCTTTTGGAATTGAAGAGAAAGATCTGGATTTATGATCGAGTTAGGAAATATGGGAGGTAGGGATTGAAAAGAGGGGAAGGTGGCCTATTTGTGCGACACAGCATTATAGCAGTAAAACTTATAAGTGTTAAATTATGTTCTATTGCTTATGGAAAATAAATATAGCGAGGGAGAATGTGAAGAGCGCTTTATATTGTCTCGAATTACTCTCGTTGATTCTCTTGGAGAAAAAACTTTTGATGTGCGCCCTTGGATGAATGAACATCTCATGAAGGCTACTGCTTTTGGAAAGGGGGATCCTGCTGATTATATTAATCAGAGAATTGTTAAAGATAGGAATATGTGGGATGAGATTGCTGCATTGAAATCGGGGAAGAGATTAGTCCCTAATTTCGCTGATGTTGCCGGAACAGATGCACAAATTAGAAATGTCATTTATGTTGGAAAAACTGAGGAGATGATTAGTTTCTTGGGATATAGTGCAATGGGAAGAAAGGATATTATATCTGGAAATGAGATTAGAAGGGAATATAATCTTTTTTAATTTTGATTCTTTACTTATGGTTTATTTTTGTTAATTTTGGGTCATAAAAACAGCTGAGAAATCGGTGGCTTTATAAAGGAAAAGTCTATTATTATTATATGGCAGTAGCTAAAAAAGTTGTTTCTAGAAAAGATACCAAGCTCAAGGTACAGAATATTGTTGCGACTACTTCTCTTGAAAAGGAAGTTAGTTTGACTAAGCTTGCTAGAACTCAGCCCAATACTGAATATAATCCTGATACTTTTCCTGGTCTTGTTTTAAGAGTTAAGGAGCCCAAGAGCGCTGTTTTGGTTTTCAGTAGTGGAAATTTGGTTTGCACTGGGACTAAGTCGGTTTCGCAAGTTCGAGATGTTGTTGGGCAAGTGATTAAGCAGTTGAAGAAAATTGGTGTGAATGTTACGATTAAGCCTAAAATTACGGTGCAGAATATTGTTGCGAGCGGGGCTATTGACTTAGATTTGAATTTGAATACACTTTCTTTAGAATTGGAGAATACTGAATATGAACCAGAACAGTTTCCTGGATTGGTTTACAAGCTGGAGGATCCTACTGCTACTTTTTTGCTTTTTAGTAATGGAAAATTGGTTTGCACTGGGACTAAGAATAAGGCTCAATTGGATGATTCGATGATTCAGTTGAATAAGAATGTTCGGGCTGCACTTAAAAGGATTAAGGAATTGGCTAAGAAGAAGGCTGAAGAAGAAGATGACTTCTAGTTAAGATTAATTATAATTTATTTGTTAAATTGCACTAATTCCTTTAGGGATGATACCACAATCTTTGTGCTATATATTTCTGCGTCTTCTGGATATTGATCTGCCCCTTTATCTCCAAATGCCTGTGTGGATATATATTTAGACAGCTGTGTTTTACCAATTTGACTATAATTTTCTTTTCCTACAACTTTTTTAATAAACTCTAGACCTACTCCTTCCCCTAATCCAGCAGTTTCTCTTTTTGGTTTTCCATCGTGGAGCTCCTCTACTACCCATTCTAAATCATTATTTTTTTTCCTGAGGCCTATTTCAATTGATGTTCCTGGAAGGGCTCGCTCATATGCATTTCCTACAAGTCCATAAAGTACTCCATTTATTATTCCTCTATTTGCGCAAACGTTTGGCACTTCGTCATAATGGAACTTTATCCCTATCGCATAATTGCCTTCCTGTATTTTATTGTTATAAAAACTTATTATTTTTTGGGTTTCTTCTTTTGGATCTACACAAACTGAAGCATTTGCTATTTTTTCTTTTGAAATATTTCCCATTGCGGCCATCATTGCCACATCCATTATTCTTTCAGAATTATATTTTATTATATCCGCCCTTCTTCCTTCCAACTCTTCACAATGCTCTACTATATCTAAGGCATGAGAAATCATTTTTTTCGACTGCCTTATTAGCCTTGATTCATATAACGACATTGTTCTAGGTGGATTTATTCCTTCTGGAAAAGTTGTTATTGGATGTGGAAAATATCCTGAGTTGAGTTCTTCTGTTATATCTACCATTTTTTTTGTCCCTTCTAATATTTTTCCTCCTACTAAATATTTTTCATCTTCTCCTTCATAATCCATTTGTAAAAGTTGGACATTTCCAGAGATACCTCCAAGGGCATTATTAATATCATGAGGCACTATCTTCTTTAGTGTCAGAAAATCAGCGTATCTTTTTTCCACCTTGCTATTATTCATGTTGTTATCACTCTGCAGTTACTTTATTTAAACCTTTGTGTTTGCGTAAAACTTAAAAGGAGAGAATCATGTTTGTTGATATGGTAGTTGAAAAAGGTAATAAGATTAAGGTTGAATACAAGGGTAGTTTTGAAGACGGTGAAGTTTTTGATGCGAGCGAGAAGCATGGGCAGCCTTTGGAGTTTACGGCTGGTGAGGGAATGGTTGTTCCTGGATTTGATGCTGGAGTTATTGGCATGGATGTTGACGAGGAAAAAACTATTACACTTAAGCCTGAGGAGGCTTATGGTATGCCGGATGAGAGGGCTGTGCAGAAAGTTCCTAAGGATAAATTTCCTGCTGAAGCTAAAGAGGGAATGATGATTGGCGTTCCGCTTCCTAATGGGCAGCAGATGCCGGCTAAGATTGTGAAGATTGACGATAAGGAAGTTACTATTGACATGAATCATCCTATGGCTGGGAAGGTTTTGGTTTTTTGGATTAAAGTTATTGAGATTTTGTAAATGAGTTTTGATGAATCATTGAGTACTCTTGATATTAAGGTTTCTGAATTGTATGACTGTGTTGCCAAAAATGTCCCTAATATCCTTAGAAGAAGAGAGGAATGGGATACATTGAAAAAGAAATGCAATTACTACCTACTGAAAAACAAGTAGCTGCCCTTGAATTAATTAATCATATGAAAGAAGATAAAAAATTTTATAATTCTGCTAATCGCAAATATAGTAAGGGTCCTCTGGGATTTGATGCTGCTATTGCTGACTATGTTGTGAGAAAGAATGAATCTGTAAAATATTTTTAGAACAATTAATTTTAAAGTATTGTTTTTTTTTGCTTGGAAATTACAGCCAATTTCTTCTTGATAATATTTGCTCTGATTTTTCTCCGGCATGTTGAATTGTTGTCTCGTATCCGAATTCTCCCATTTGAAATCCTCTATTTTTTAACCTCTTGATTAATTTTATAGCTGAAGTATCTACGAGTATGGATGTGCTTGGGTCTATTTCTCTGCTGTTAATTGAGTCGTTGTAAATTTTTAGGAATGTGTGAGACAGGATGAATGAGCCTAAGCCTGTTCTTTTTAGGTGAGGTTCTTCTGATAATGGATAGACTGTTTTGAATTCTAGGATTGGTTCATAAGATTCTGATAACATGTAGCCTATGTATCCTAAATACCTTGGGAGAGATCTGTGTGTTGTTAGTTGTTCTGGGAGCGGGATTCCTTCATGGCTTTCTGCTTGGTGTTGTATGTTGTATTCTATTTTTCCGCTTCTGTATGTTTTTATGTTGCTCATTATTAGTTCTTGCATTGTTTTTTTTGGGGTTAGGTCTTTAAAGTTATATCAAAACTATTGATCTTCTTTTTTCAATCCCCTCTTTTCCCCAGTTCTCATTAGATGATTTTTTGAGGAAATAATAGATTCTCCCAGTCCCTTTTCTAGTTTGACTCTTGCTTCTTTTGCCACAGCTCCACCTTTTTTTGCAGAACTTGAAAGTTCATTAAATCCTTGACTATTTTCTTTCTTTGTAAATTCGGTCGTTGAGGCTTCGCCCAACATGGAAAATATGGGCTCTAGGTCGGTCATGTGATCTCTTAGATTTTGGTTCTTTTTTGTCAATCCTTTGATAACCTTATGCTCTTGCATTGTTTTGTCAAATGTTGCTTTTGCTATTTCGCTTGTTAAGATTGCGAATTCTTTGGATGTTTCCACCCCTCTTTCTTTCCATTCGTCGGTCAATTCTTCTCTTACTGCTATTCCTCTAAGCCTTTTCTCTATCCAGTTTTTCGAGTAACCTTTTATTTCGTAGTATTCTTTTACTCTTTGTTGTGCTAATTCCGGGTTTTCTATTTCCTGAAGTCTATCTTCTCCCACTTGGGCTAACCACTCCTTGAATGGTTGGGCTTTTTTTGATGGAATGGATTGGACTAATCTTAGGATGCCTTTTCGGGAGATGCAATCTGTTTCTCTCATTTTTCCATCTGGAGCTTTTAATTTCAAGGTACTACAGATTGTAGTAAGTTGGATTTCTCTTGTCTTTAGGACGCTCCAGTACTTGTTAGCGTTTGGGCTTTCGGTTAGAATTCTTATTATGTCTATTACTGAGAAGCGCCATTCTTCATTGTGCCAGGCTCGCCTTATTTTTTCGTTTTCGAATTTTATGATTTCGTTCATGGTTTAGGGTTTGATGAACTAGGGGACTTATATATTTTGCTTAGCATGGATTGATTGGGAGGGGCTGTTATTAATGTGTTTTACCCTGTGACTGGGAGGGTTTTGGTTTTTTGAGTTAAATTACTTTTGTTAAATAAATATTTAAGACCTACTCTTTTGTTTTATCTATGAATAATGAATTTCAGGGGGAATTCCTTTCTATAATCAAGAAGGATGATGAATTGATTAAGTTATTAAAAATTGTTCGGGAATTAAATTTATCTGATTCTTATATTGGTGCTGGGGCAGCAAGGAATTTGATTTGGGATTCGTTACATGGGCATGCTGAGAGAACTTCGCTTAATGATGTTGATGTGGTTTATTTTGATTCGGGGGACATTCTCCCAGAGAAGGATTTGGAAATTTGGAGAAAGCTGTGTGAGATTGAGCCTAATGTTGAATGGAATGTTTTTAATCAGGCGAGGGCTTATATTAAGAATAAGCTGAGGGAAGCTATTAATTCTACTGAAGAGAGTGTTGCTACTTGGCCTGAGACTCCTACGTGTATTGGGCTTAGGATGAATAAGGATGATTCTTTTGACATTTGTGCTCCTTATGGGATTGATGATTTGATGGGATTGATTGTTCGCCCGGCTGGGGATGGGCTTAGGGATTTGGAATTATATAAGAAAAGAATTTTTAATAAAAAGTGGAAGGAAACTTGGCCTAAGCTTGAGATTTTTTATTAGTGCTGGTTAAATCTTTAAAGATTGGATTGCTTGTTTTATTATGGTTAACTTTAGAAAATTTGTGACGAGTTCTGGGCTTGAGGTTTTTGGTGGGCGAGATAGTGAGAATAATGATAAGTTGGTTTTTGGGGCTTCTCCTGCGGACGTTTTGATTCATACTGTTGCTCCGGGGAGTCCGTTTGTTAATGTTGGGAGTGAGGCTAGTAAGGGGGATATAAAAGAGGCTTGTGTTTTTTGTGCTAAGTATTCTCAGGATTGGCGGGATTCTAAGCGGGATGTTTCAGTTAATGTTTTCCGGCGGTGTGATATGGTTAAGGATAGGAAGATGAAGAGTGGGACTTGGGGTGTTAAGAAGGAGGAGAGGATGAAGGTTAGGAAAAGTGATATTTTGGCGCTTGAGAAAGCTTTAAGAGGTACGGAGACGAAGTAAGAATATGAAACCAATTAGACAGTTGCAAATGGGGAAAGCGGGTTTAAGTGAGGCTTTTATAGCTCAGGTTAAATCTGTTTTTGAGAATGAGACTATGGTTAAGATTTCTATTTTGAAGTCTGCTTGTCGAGATAAGAAGGACGCTAAGAAGATTGGTGAGGATTTGGTCGATAAGCTTGGTACTAAGTATGGGTTCAAGTTGGTTGGTTATGTTTTGACTGTGAGTTTGTTTCGGAAAGATCAGAGATAAGTTTATTAATTGTTTTGATTATTATTGATTATGTGCTTTACTCCGTGGGTGTCGCTTACTACTGCTTTGATTGAGTTTGCTGTGGCTACTTTTATCTTGGTTCGGTATAAGAATTATTTGGTCCCTGCTTTTTCTGCGATTTTTATTTATGTTTTAGGGTTTTATCAGTTTACTGAATTTATGCTTTGTACTGGGGATAGCGTTATGTTTTGGGCTGCGATTGGTTTTATAACTTATACTTTTCTTCCTGCGATTGGGCTGCATATGGCGATAAGATTTACTGGGGGGAATTTTAATAATTATCTTTTGTATCTTCCTCCTATTGCATTTGCTTTTGCTGTTTTTTTTAGAAGTGATTTCATACTCAGTGCGGGATGCGAGAGGATTTTTGTGAGTATTACTACTATCTTAGGCGACCCTTCAAACTGGATTTTTCATGATTTATATATGATCTACTATTTTGGGTTTACTATGGTTTTTTGCTTTCTTTTCTTTTTGGATTCTAAAAATCATCAAATGAAGAGGATTTATTTTTGGTGGGCTGGACTAACTTGTTCAACTATAATTGCTCCCGTTGTTTTAATGATAGTGTTGCCTAGTCTTGAAGTAGTGTTTCCTTCTGTTTATTGTGAATTTGCTCTTTTGTTTACGATTGCTGCTCTGGTTAGTTCGGAGATTTATTCTAGGAATAAGAAGAGGGAAAAGTTGATTAAATAAATTGGTAACGCAAAAACTTATAAAGGAAATTTTCGAGGTTTATTTTAGGTTAATGAGTCTTGAACTTATCTATCTTCGAAAGAAGAGCCTGTAAATAGAAAATGGCAAAAACAATATTCGCACAGAATCCGGAGAAGTATATTCCAGCTTTGGCTGAGGCTTTGAAGGCTGTTCCTGAGTTTGAGGTTCCTGAATGGGCTATGTATGTTAAGAGTGGTCCATCTAGAGAGAGGCCGCCTGCTATGGAAGACTTTTGGTTTACTCGAAGTGCTAGTATTTTGAGGCAATTGTATATTCATGGTGTTGTTGGAGTTGGAAAGTTAAGGACTAGATATGGTTCTCGAAAAGACCGAGGTGGTAAACCTGATAAATTCTTTAAGAGTGGTGGGAAAATTATTCGTGTTATTTTGCAACAAGCTGAGAAGGCTGGTTTGGTTGAAAAGGTTTTGAGGATGCAGCATGGTCGAAGGTTGACTCAAGCTGGACGAGACTTTTTGGATTCTATTGAAGGTGCTTATGAGAATATTGATAATAATGATTGGATCGTTACTCGAGTTCCGTCTGAGGAAGTTGCTGAGGAAGTTGCTGAAGATAAACCTGAAATTGTTGAAGAAAACACTGAAAATAAATCTGAGGAAAAAGAAGATGCCGAGTAGAAAAGCTAAGATGGCTAGTAGCAAGAAAAGGCATTTAGACAGGGCTAAAAGGCAGACTAAGTGGGCTCCATTTTGGACTGTTATTAAGAAATTTGGAAAGGGAAAGAAAATTCATCCAAGCAGAATTACGCATGTTAAGAGAAGCTGGAGCAAGCAGAGTTTGAAAATTAAACCGAGGAAAATGGCTAAGAAAAATCTAGGATAATGGCGCTCGGAGAACACCATCCATCTAAAAATAAAAAATAATGGCAGAAGAAAAAGTTAACACTAAAGTGGAAGAGAAAGTTGAATCTAAAAAATTAGATGATTTAAAGAAGACTTCTGAAAATAAAGCGGCTGTCGCTGAATCTGAAGGGAAGGCTGTACCGGAAGCAAAGGTTGAGAAGAAGTCAGAATCCAAACCTGCTGTTGCTAAGGCTGGAAAGGCTAAGGCTGAACCTAAGACTGAAGCTACTGAGCTGGTAAGAGAATACATTGTTCCTATGAGAAGGGGTTTTATGAATGTTCCACATTATAGGAGAGCTAAGAAGGCAGTTAAGACTTTGAAAGAATTTATGGTTAAGCATATGAATATTAGGGATAATGACACTCGAAAGATTAAGGTTGATATTACTTTGAATAATGAGATTTGGTTTAGGGGGATTAGGAATCCGCTTCATAAGATTAAGGTTAAGGCTGTTAAGAAGGATGGTATTGTTGTTGTGACTTTGAAAGACCCTAGTGATTATGTTAAGTTTAAGATGGCTAGGGAGGAGAAGAAGAAGTTGGCTATGGCTGCTCCTGAGAAACCCGGAAAGGCTGCTAAAGAAGAGAAGGTTGTTGATAAGGATAAGGATAAAGATGGTGTTGATGATGCCAAGGAAGAAAAGGAAGCTGCTAAGAGTGAGGCTGAAAAGGATGCTAAGGCTGCTAAGATTGAGACTAATGTTGGGAAGCACTCGGCTAAGGGTGAGACTAAGCAGAAGAAGGCTTCGACTAAGGGACTCAAATAGATAATCTTCGAATATTGCTTGTTAGAAAAATTTTTATTTTGCTGCTTGTTGAAACTTTATTTTGCTTGTATTGTTTTATTCCATAAAAAATCCTGGGCTTCGCCACATGCTTTCTCATGGACTCTTATCGGATAGGTTTTTAATTTTAGAAATATTTTATTATTTTATGGAAAATATAAAAAGATGTTCTTGGTGTAATGGGGAGAAAATATATCAGGATTATCATGATAACGAATGGGGGGTTCCTGTATATGAGGATAGGACTCTCTTTGAGTTTTTGGTTTTAGAGGGGGCGCAGGCTGGGCTTAGTTGGATTACTATTTTGAAGAAGAGGGAGAATTATCGGGAAGCTTTTGATGGGTTTGATTTTAAGAAGGTGGCTTTGTATACTGAGGCTGATGTTGAGAGATTGATGGGGGATTCTGGAATTGTTCGGCACCGGGGGAAAATTCTGTCGGCTATTAATAATGCTAAGGCGTTTATTGAGGTAAGAGATGAGTTTGAGAGTTTTGATAAATATCTTTGGGGGCTTGTTGGTGGCAAGGTTCTTGTTTGTGATAAGGGATTGGTTTCCAATGGGTTGTCGGATTTGATTTCTTTAGATTTGAGGAAGAGGGGTTTTAATTTTGTTGGGACGAGGATTATTTATGCTTTTTTGCAGGCTGTTGGTGTTCTTTGGGGACATGAGGCTAGATGCTTTAAACACAAAGCTTAAAGGCTGAATTTTTGTTTTAATTTTATGAAAGATATTAAAGAACTTCTCAATTTCGGACTTGTTAATTTTGATAAGCCTGCGGGACCTACTTCGTATTCTGTTTCGGAATTTGTTAAGCGGCAGTTGGGGCTAAAGAAGACGTCTCACATGGGGACACTTGATCCTAAGGTGACTGGGGTTTTGCCGATTACTTTGGGAAGAGCTTGTAAGTTGGCTGGTTATTTTATTAAGCATGACAAGACTTACGTTGGGGTTTTGGAGACGCATAAGGAATGTAAAATTGAGGATTTGCAGGCTTTGATTGATGAGAATTTTACTGGGAAGATTTTTCAGACGCCGCCGCATCGGAGCGCTGTTAAGGTTGCTGAGAGGGAAAGGGAAGTTTATTTTTGGAATTTGTTGGAGGCTAGTGAAGATGGTAGGTATTTTTTGTTTGAGTCTAGGGTTGAGGGCGGGACTTATATTAGGAAGCTTTGTAGTGATTTGGGCGAGATGATTGGTGGGGCGCATATGGGGGAGCTACGGAGGACTGAGGCTGGGATTTTTGATGAAAGTGATGTTGTGAGGTTGGAGGATTTTGAGGTTGCTGTTATGGAATGGAAGGCCTTCGGCGGACATGACTCTGGTGAGCCTAATGGGAATGAGAAGAAGTTGCGTGAAATGATTGTTCCGGCTGAGGTTGCAATCAAGAAGGTTTTGCCTTTTATTGAGGTTGATAAATCTGCTGTAAAATCTTTGTATATTGGGAGACCTTTATTTATGTCTAATGTTATTGGGGCTAAGATTGGGAAGAAAAAAGTTGTTATTGGAGACATTGAGATTGCTGAAGGAGATTCTGTTGCTGCTTTTTGTGGGAATAAGTTTATTGGGATTTATCGAAGAAGCAGTGAAGAGATTATTTTTGGACGGGCTGAGTTTGTTTTTAACTGAAATATTTAAGCTATAAATCATCACTTGAATAATAAGATTCTCTCAACATTTCTATGATTTCTTTAATCTGAGGATCTGTTGCTCTTTCTACATTTTCATATATGCCCATTTTGCACTGGAACTCCTATGAGAATTTCGGATAATTCTAAATATAAATCTATTTCTGACTATGCAGAAAACCTTGTTTCTGAGGCTATTAGGACTGGATCAAACAAAGCAATTATTCACTCTATTCCAATTTTAAGAGCATTTCCGAAAAAACAAGATAATAGGATTGATTTTGAGGATAAAAATAATTCTATTGTAGTTTTAAACTGCAAGGATTAGTTTTGTTTAGTCGATATATATTTTGAAATATAGGTTTATTTTTAAGTGAAAGCTTGCTTGTCTTTAAATGGAAGAAGAGCATGTGAAGGATCAGGCTAATGGGGCGATTGATCAGGATGAATTTTTGATTGAGGCTAAGGAATTTTTTGAGTTGAATAGGAAGGAGGTTGTTGGTGGATTGAAAGGGGAAGGGAAGGTTGTTTCTGTTGATTTTGAGGAGTTTTCTGCGCATTCTCCTGAGTTGGCTGAGTCTTTGGTTGATAGGCCAGAGGAGACTATTCAGTTACTTGAGGTTGCTTTGGAGGAACTTGAATGGGCGCCTAATGATGCTAAGGTTAGGTTTATGGGGATTGCTAAGGGTCAGGAGATGTTTATTCGGTATATTCGTTCGAAGCATTTGGGAAAAATGATTGGGATTGAGGGGATTGTGAGGCAGGCGAGTGAGGTTCGGCCCCTGGTTACTAATGCCAGGTTTGAGTGTCCGAGCTGTGGGACGATTATTGGATTGCTGCAGATTGATAAAAAGTTTAAAGAGCCTAGTCGATGTAGTTGTGGTAGACGAGGTGGGTTTAAGGAGATTGGTAAGGATATGGTAGACGCTCAGGTTTTGACTATTGAGGAGGCGAGTGAGAATTTACATGGTGGGGAGCAACCTAAGAGGATGACGATTTTTTTGAAAGAGGATTTAGTTGATCCTAACATGGAGATGAGGACGACGCCTGGGAGCCGAGTTAAGGTCATTGGTATCTTGAAGGAGATTGCGATTACTAGTGGGAGTGGGGCTATGCTTACTCGTTTTGATTTGGCTATTGAGTCGAATAATGTTGTTCCCTTGGAGGAGAGTTTTGAGGATATTAATATTAGTGATGAGGATGAGAGGTCTATTCGTGAACTTGCGGCTGATCCGAAATTGGTTTCTAAGATGGTGGATTCTATTGCTCCGAGTATTTGGGGGCATCGTCAGGTTAAGAAGGCCTTGGCGTTTCAGTTGTTTGGTGGGGTTAAGAAGGTTAGGAGTGATGGGACGAAAATGAGGGGGGATATTCATGCATTGCTTGTTGGAGATCCGGGTGTTGCGAAGTCGGTTATGCTTGGGTTTATTGGCGGGGTTGCTCCGAAGGCTCGGTATGTTTCTGGTAAGTCAGCTACTGGTGCTGGGCTGACTGCGACTGTTGTGAAAGATGAGATTTTGAAGGGTTGGGGACTTGAGGCTGGTGCGATGGTTTTGGCGAATAAGGGTGTTGTTTGTATTGATGAGTTTGATAAGATGGATGAGGAGGATCGGTCTACGATGCATGAGGCGATGGAGCAACAAACTATAACGATTTCTAAGGCGACTGTTCAGGCTACGCTTCGGTCACAGACTTCTGTTTTGGCAGCGGCGAATCCTAAGTTTGGTCGGTTTGATCCTTTGCAGTCTATTCCTAAGCAGGTTAATTTGCCGCCTAGTCTTCTTTCGAGATTTGATGTTATTTTTATTATGAGGGATATTCCGACTAGGGAAAATGATGAGGCGATTGCTAATCATGTTTTGCTTGAGCATAAGCAGGAGGCTAAGCATGATGTGATTGATGGAGACTTGTTGAAGAAATATATTTCTTATGCTAAGCAGAAGTATAATCCGAAGTTGACTGATGAGGCAATTGGAGCCATGAGGGATTTTTATGTTGGGCTTCGGAATATGCCGCAGGTTGGAGATGGTCCGAGTAAGCCGATTCCTATTGGTGCTCGGCAACTTGAGGCTATGGTTCGTTTAGCTGAATCGCATTCTCGTATGAGGTTGGGGGAAAATGTTACAGCTAAGGATGCTCAGGCAGCTATTGATTTGACTAAGAGTTATTTGATGCAGGTTGGGTATGATAAGGATACGAAGACTTTTGATATTGATAAGATTGGGGGGGGTGGGGCTAGTCAGCGGAATAAGATTGGGGTTGTTCGGGAAGTGATTGCTGCGTTGGAGAAGACCGAGGGGAAGTTGGTTTCGTTGGAGGCGGTTTCGGCTGCGCTTAGTGGGAAGGTGCCTCAGGAGGAAGTGGATGAAATTATTGGGAAAATGTTGAAGGGTGGGGATTTGTTTCGGCCTAAGAGAGGGTTTGTGCAGCGGATGTGATGGGGATAATAAAAAATGAAATGACTGCATGGCTTAATGTTTTTGAAAAAAGTAAAAAATATGATTTAACGGCTCATGCTGAATCTATGAAACTTTTAATTGATGTAAATAATTCAGAACTTTCAGCATATATAGCATTTATAATTGCTACTTTTTCTATATTTACTCCTATTTACTTTATTTTTTGGAATTTCAATTTATCCTTTGTATATTATCTTGGATTGGGAATATTCAATTTAGTTATCCTGATTGTTCTGATTAAAAAAATAAGGGCAATTAAACAATGCAATGATTCTCTAATAGAAGGATTTAATGCAATACAAGCAAAAAGAGGCAAAAGTTTTCTCGTTAGAATTGATGGAGAAAAGAAAGTTATTTTAGAAAAAATTAAAGAAATAAAAAAGGAATATAATTTTGAATAGGTAATTTAAAACTCTATCTCAATAATACTTATAAAGTGAAAGTGTCATTTTTGGTTATGGCAGAAAACGACGGTGAGATTAGGAAGAGGAATGTTGCGTTTAAGCTTCGGATTGGGGATGTTTTGAAGGGTGTTCCTCAGATGGATGAGGGGAAGTTTTTGTTTTTGGAGCTTGGAGATAAAAAAGTTGTGAGGGTTAATATGATTGCTAATTGTGTTGATAAGTTTGTTTCGGATGGTGAGAAGAGTTTTGCTTCTTTGACAGTTGACGATGCCTCGGGACAGTTGAAGTTGAAAGTTTTTGGTGAGGATATTGAAAGGGTTTCGCATATTATGCAGGGGGATACTTTGCAGGTTGTTGGGAATATGAGGGAGTGGAATGGTGAGATTTATATGATTCCTGAGGTTGTGAAGAAGGTTGACGCTAGATGGTTATTGGTTCGGAAGTTGGAGATTCAGAATGCTCGGAAGGATATGCCTGTTGAAGAAAATGGAGGGAATGGAAATGGGGTTAAGAATATGGTTTTGGATAAGATTAGGGAAAGTGAAGGTGAAGGTGGGATTGATAGAGAGGCGCTTGTTTTGGATACGGAGGCTAGCCCTGATGCTTTAGAGGTTGAGATTAAGAAGTTGTTGGAAGAGGGTTTGATTTATGAACCGCGGCCTGGAAGGCTCAGATATCTTGGCTGATGTCTGGATGGCTCGATTTTATCGGATGGCTCAAATTTAAAAATTTTGAATGGCTCATTGCTTCGCAATGGGTACTTGGGCAACTTGTTTTTTAACTTAAGAGAATAGTATCATTGTGGCTTCGTATTTTGGTTTGAGCATTTTTTTAGAGGATTTGAAGTGGAGTTGACTGTATTTTCTTATTAATTTTTCTCTAACTGATTTCTTTGCTGAAACTCTGATTTTATGTCCTTCCCAACAGAAGGCTGCTTGAAATATTCCTGGAATATCGTCGAAACATGCTAAGGTATCCGCGTCAGCTATTATTTTTTTTCCGTGGCTTTTCTTACGTTTTGCTTTGAGCCTCTGTGATTTAGAATACATTTTTTATTAATTCTATTTTTTCCTCTGCATATCTTAATTCCTTTAATTTTTTCTCTGCAATTTGCGCTCCTGTTATGTGGTGATTTTCTCTTCCATTAACAATTGAACCTAGGTCCTGAAGCCATGCAGTAATTTCTATTAATTCTTTGTCTGCCCCGAATTCTTCGGCTAATTTTTTAGAATAGTTACCATTGAGATAAAATGAAATTCAAATGGTCTCTATCCTTGAATGTTGCTTGATTTTTTGCATTCTTGTTCTACAAAATTTTTTATTTCTAATGCAATATCCATAATTGGAAAAATGGTTTGCACTATTAAAGTTCTTCTACGTCTATGTCGTCGCCCATCATCTCGTCTTGTTTGATTTTTTGCTTGTATTTTTCTCTTGCTCTTTTTCTATCTACTAGATCGTTTAGTGTTACGCTTGAAAGATCTTTTCTTCTTGATAATTTCACTTCTTCTAAATCTATTTTTTCCTCGTCTTCTTCTATTTCTTCGTCTTCTTCTAATTCGGCTTCTGGATTATTCATTTTTTCTGCGACTGCACGGAGTATTTCTTTTTCCTGATTTTGGTTTTTTCTTGTGAAAGATATTTCTGGCTTGTGGGCGCTTAGTAGCTTGATTCCAAAAAGTGCCTCTAGTTTTAGAAATATTTCCTTGAAATCCTTTGGAAGACTCCCTTTCTCTATTTCCTGGATTACATAAGAAGTTGTGTTTATTTTTTTGGCTAATTGAGAAAGTGTCATTTTTGATCTTCGTCTTGCCATGTTTAATGTCCAATAATAGTTTTCTAGGACTTCTGGATGACTTTGTTTTGGTTTAGGCATTCTTAGTTTTGAGAGGTTCCTTTGGGTTGTTATTTGGTCTCCTGATATTTCTGTCCTATCTCTTCTTCCGGACATTTTATCCAAACGCTCTCTTACTGAGTAATGTTTGTCAGCCTGGGACAATTGAGTTGTGGATGGTTTTTTTAATATTGGGATTTTTTGATCTTCGGCGCATTCCTCGCAAATGTTTACCATTTTTGTTGCCAAGATTCCGGGATAAAGAGTTGTTTCTTCGGGAGTTTTTTTGCATATTGTGCATCTCATAGAATTAGTAGAATAATTTTATTTTTAAGTAAGTATATGATTGGATATATACATTAACTTAGAAATTGTAGTACTGATTTTGCGCTCTCTAGCTCATAAAGTATTTTCTCATTATTTATTACTAGCGCCGGAAGCTGTTTAATTTTGTGTTTTTCTTTTAGGAAATCTAGGGATGTTAAATTTTGGTTTGCGGCTATTGGAAGAAGCATGAAATCATAGCTTTGCTCCCTGATGTCTAGCAATACTTTTGACCAGACGTTTTGAGTCGCTTTAACGTCTGTGTCTTCGGATCCATATTCATACAGGTAAACTACGAGGTTATAATTGTCGCATCTTTCTAGAGATTTGTCGTTTGATATCCAAAGAAGGGTCCTTAGGAGGTCGTATTTTTTATGGAGTAGTTTCATTGTGTCGGTTAGTTTTCCTGAGTCCTCATAGAGCTCTAGTAATTTTGCCTCTTCATATATTCTGTTTGCCACTCTGATATTTTGGTCTTTTACTATTTCACAATCCAAGGATATGTCTTCTGCTAGTCTGGCGGTTGAAGCTGCGTCTGATAGGCTGATTTCGGATTTAAGATAAAGATCTGATATTTTTGCGGAATTTGCTGCCTCTATTAGCATTCCAAGAAAAAGGCCTCCTAAAAAAATTACAATTGTTATTAAGAGTGCTTCCCAAAATACGTGTTTTTTACTTTTCAACATTTTGCTACCAGGTGTTTTTTAGTGAAATAAATTTCTCCAGAGGAAAATTTAAAATTTCCACAGCCTTTCTTTTGCGAGACATGACTCCCAAGAGAAAGAATATAAGGACTTGTTCGGCTAGCTATTTAAACTTTGTCAGATGAGTGTTTGTTACCAAGTATTATATCCGCGCATATACTTATAGAATGACCATATTAATAATGGTGGATACATTAGTAGGTAAAAAATTGAATATATAAAAATGTCACGGATTCTGTGGCCTATAAATCTTCCTGATTCTCTTGAGTAAACTAGAGCTGTAAATGTGTATATTAATCCTAGGGAAAACAGAATCATTCCGAAGAAGAATAATATGCTTGGATTCATTGTAAAGTCGCTCATTGTAACTAAGGCGACCTCTGCTGCTACTGAATATTTTGCTACTAAATATTTCATCATGATGCTTTCAAAGAATCTGTATGTTAGAAAAAAGAGTCCGGTGATTCCTAGAAACCATGAGAACATAAAATAAGGGAGAATAAAAAGCCCTAGCATTCCGCATTGGAACATTTTCTTTCTGTATTTTGCTACAGTTTGGATTCCACCTACATTCCAACGAATTCTTTGATGGAACCATGCCTTGACTGTTGTTGGTGGGAAGGTGTAAACTATTGCTGGAATTGTCATGTGAACCTTCCAGCCCTTTGAAACAAAATGCCATGTTATTTCTATATCTTCGGTTAGATTTTTTATGTCGAATCCTTTTACTTGGTCGAATGCTTTTTTTCTGTATATTGACAAGGGTCCATTTGTTACATATATTGAATCTAGGAAACCTAAGAGTTTTCTTGTGAATGCGATTACTTTGTATTCTATTGTTTGGGATCTGGTTAGGAAATTTTGTTTTCCTTTAATTAAAACTCTTGAAGTTACTGCTCCTACTTGTTCGTCATTAAAGAAGCCGACCATTTTCGATGTTGCGTTTTTACTTGGTATTGAATCGTCATCTGAAAATCCTATCAGCTCTGTTTTTACAAATTTTGCTCCATAGTTTTTTGCCCCCGCTGCGTTTCCTGTGTTTTTTGGAGTTTTGACATACATTACTTTGGAGTATTTTTTTGCTAGCTCTTTTATTATTTTTACTGAATTGTCTGTTGAGCAGTCGTCTACTACTACTATTTTTTTTAGGCTTTTATAATCTGAATTCAAATGAGCGAGAACTGTTTTTGAAATATTTTCTTCGGCGTTGAAGCAGGGAATTACTACGGAAAGGGCTCTTTTTTTGTTGGGAACGAATGTTTCGTAGATTTGGGACTTGTTTTGGATGTATGTTAGAAGGTGTACGAATAGGAAATAGAACGCTATGAATGTGTAGGTTAGGTAGAGGACTGTTAGGAATTCCATTAGGCAACCTCTGGCTGCAGTTGGCAGTTGGCAGTTGGCAGTTGGCAGTATGACTTGGGCAACCTTGATGACTTCATTGTTCTACTGATTTCTTTTTACTTACGTTGAAATATTCGTAGAATTCTTCTGATAGGTTTAGGATTAGAGTGTGGCCCTCTCGCTTTGCTTGGACTAGGCCTAGGTTTCTGAATTTTTTTATGTGATCGTATGACTTGTTTCCTCTGATTTTTATTACTACGGATTGTTTTACTGGTTGTTTGTATGCTATGATTGCTAGGGTTTCTTTTTCGGCTTTTGTGAATTCGCTTGAACCGGTTGCTAGTTTGTTAATTAGGTAATGGTGCTTTTCTGCTATGTCCATTTTGTAGGATTCTTTTCTTCTTATTACTCTTAGTGCTCCTTGGGAGTATTTTTTTTCTAAATTGTAGAGAATGGATTTTAAAGTGATTGGGTTTATATCGGTTAGGACTAGAAGTTCTTGAAGAGTTAGGTATCGTCCGGCTACAAAGAGGGCTGCTTCCACCTTTTCTTGAGCGTCATTTTCGTTTATTTCGAATTCCGATTCTATTTCTTCTGCTGTGGACTCGGTGATGGTGGGAACAAAGTTGATACTTTGTGTTGTTGGTCCTCTACGGACATGACTCTGGTGAGCTGGTCTTTGGCTGTTGGCTGTTGGTTGAATGTTGCGCGGTTCTTTCGCGCTGACTTGGGTAGATGATTCCTCTTCCATTGTTCTATATAGAAGGGATTAGTTTTAAAAGTTTGGTACCTCTGAAATGTTATGAATGAAAATATTGGCCGCGGATTACGTAAATTTTGTCTCAAACGACATGATCCCTGGTGGGCCTTACGTATTTTTGCTTTGATAATTTTTGTTTTAATTGTTGGGGTCTGGTTTATTAGATTGGTTTTGCCTAGTCAAATTGATGATGTTTCTCCCGGGATTTCTTGTGATGAGGAGTTGCTGGAATGGGCGGATGTTTATTTTGTTATTCCGAAGTTTGAGGGTGTTGAGATTGAGGGGGAATGGTGCAATAAGATGAAGATGAGAGATAAGGAGTTGGTGATGCATGGGGTTTATCATACTTATGAGGAGTTTGGAATTGTGAGGGATGAAGTTTATTTTGATGAGGGTGTTGATATTTTTCGGACGTGTTTTGGGCAAAAGGTTGAGAGGTTTAAGCCTGGGCAGTTAGCTTGGGATAGTGGGAATGATTGGATTAAGGATGGGGTTGATGTTGAGTTGTTTTGGAATCAGTTTTTTCATAAAGTCTATCATTGTGAGGATACGGGGATGTTTCCGAATTGGATTGTGAGGATTTTTTAACTTCGTTAAAAAATCGTTGGAAAATTTCTTTTAGAAATTTAGATTGTGAAAAGCCTGCAGGAATGGATTCTGACGTTTTTGATCTATTGGGGCGAAATTAAATTTCTCCGACTTGCTCATCTTTTTAGAGTAGAATTGAAAGACTTGGTTCCATGAAAAATTACGGCATCTGCGACGCCGCATTTCTCATGGATGATTTTTAATTATTAAGGTGGGAACTTTGGCCACGGATTATGTGGATTGTGAAAACGGAATGCTATTTGGAACATATTTATATATTTTAATTATGCTTTAATTGCATGGAAAAAGAAATAGAAACAAAATGGGATATTCCTATAGAGATAAAAATAGATACTTTAACAGAAAAACTAAAAACAATAGCTCATAAAAATGATTTTCAAATAATGTCTCCAGAAATTATTGAAAGAAATTTTCAATATTATGATACATCTAATTTAGATGTCTATAAAAAAGAGGAAACTCTAAGAAGAGTTGGGGGCTTTAGTCCAGATAAACATAAAGGCATATTCAGGTATGATTTTAAAGTTGGTCCTATAGAAGATAGATATGAGGCAAGTCACTGGTCAAATAAGAACTTAAGCCCTTCGGGCACCCATCTAAAAAAACCTTCCATCCTTAACCCTCAAAATCAAATCATCAGGAGGATTCCTAAAATAAGCAACAAAAACCATCTTCTCAAAACAACAAG
>PJEL010002066.1_pt1 | contig 18967 bp, 13 predicted proteins | sample 1853271 | NCBI WGS metagenome assembly PJEL01 (sample SAMN08108733, study PRJNA415343) | Invertebrate metagenome, whole genome shotgun sequencing project. | host: Globobulimina | place: Sweden: Gullmar Fjord | collected 2015-08
TCTAATAACGATTGCAGCGGTTCGTGTGATGCGCTGGAAATTGTTGCCATTTTCAGTTGATAGTCATCCGACTGAATACTATCTGCCATACCCACGGCCTCAAACCTGGCACCGCTGACAGCCGCCAGTCGGTTGCCGTTGATCTCTTTCCCATGCAATCGCTGGGAAAGCAGGAGCAGATCTTCAAATTGCGTCAATGTGTGAGCGACAATTCCGCCAGCCTGACTGACACAGGATTCACAGACCATATAGTCATCGGCCAGAGAAGCCATGTGTCCGGATATGGCTGATTTCCAATCTGGATTACGACCTGCTTTATAAAAGACAACATCCTTCCCAGCCAGCACAGCCTGACGTACTGCCTGGATAAAATTCAACCCATCCATTTCCTTAAAGTCCTCAGCGTAGACTGCAATCACCTCAATATCCTTCACGCTACTAAAATAGTTGAGCATGTCACCCAAGGTCAAGTCGTTCTGGTTTCCCACCGAGATCATATAGGCTGGATCCAGTTCAGGCCGTTTACTCAAACGGCTGATCATGAATGCACCGCTCTGGCTGACAAAAGCCGTTTTTCGCTTTCGTTCTCCTCTCTGTTTCGGCAGCTTGACGTCTGGTGTAATGAGTGTGTCATATTTCCCGGGATGTGATATCACACCAAGGCAGTTACCCCCCAGAAAAACAGGGCCACCGTCGTCAGCCTCATGGGCTGTTTTGATTTTATTCTCGATTTGTCGAGTCCGCTCCTGGCTTTCATTGGTTTCTCCCAGACCGCTTGGAAGCAGAATCACTGTCTCTGCAGCTCTCAAACGAATAATCTCATCAACCAGATCGGGAACCTTGTCGGAGCCAATGGCCACGATAAAAAGGTCCAGTCGAATGTCAAGGGAAGACAGGTCAGGCACACATTTAATCCCTTCATAATCGGACAAGCCTGGCTTGATCATTCTCAGATTTTCAGGATCAAAGCCATCTTGGAGAATATTCTGGAGAATGACTCTGCCATAATTCTCCCTGGTTGTGGAAACACCTACAATTCCGATACTTTTAGGATGCAGGAGGTTGTCTATTTTGCGAAAGGGTCTCGGAACCGGTGAAGGCGTCGGTCTTGAAAAACGACACATGCCATCCAGCGGAATCATCATATGATCAGTAAATGCAAATGGATTGATCTCCAACTCGTCAATAATGAAAGGGGCTTCCTTATTGGCCGGTGAATAATAGTTGGCTATCTCGATAAAGGAGGCAAGGTACGCCAGTATCTGTTTATCTGTGACGATCCGCTTTTGTCCCCGGGTCAGTCCTGCCAACTTTTTATAACTGATGGTCTGTTTAAACAGTTCGAACAGAGTCTCACTGTTTGTCATCAGGGTTGAGGCTGCTACAACGGCCTGCCCTTTCCGAAATCGTTCTGCATACAACTCGGTATCGATCCCGCCCAGACCGACAGTGATAATCATTCCAAATTCTCGTGTATTACGAATGCTAACGATTAGTTCATTACCAAAGGCCTCTGAGTCAGGTGGCATATATTGAACTAGCAGAACACCTTGAATATCGTCTACGACCGCTTGCCAGAGTGCGTTCCCTTCAAGACCCCGATAACAAGCAGGTGCATGCTCAGGATTTTTTTCAATCAGTGTTACGATTCCTTCAGGAATTTCCACCATCATGCGCCGCCAGGTGGAACGGACTTTTTCAATTATTTTCTCAACAATCCTAACTCCTCCTACTTCACTTTTGTAAACAATGGCAGGTGATACGATTTTCAGAACAATCTGCTTCCCGGGGATCCCGATTAAATCCTCTTCCGAAAGCATATCCCCTTTTTGCAACAGCTTCTCCTTTGGCGCAGTTTTCACACCGAAGTTTTGCAACAACGCGTAAGTCTCATGTTCGTACAGAATGTTTCGCCCCTTGATCTCTGCCTCCTCAAACAGGCGGGTTGTTGCCTGGTAGTCAATTTCAGATACGAGCAATTTTTTTCTTGAATTCTGTTGCACTTGTCAGCCTCTTGTAGATTGATAGGTTTTAAGTTTTGGCTAGTTTTTCTTCATGACCCGGTATGGGTCGGTTCACCCATGCAAATAATCGCCTATGCGGATGGCCCTTTCCATTTCTGATGGATTGAAAGACTCCATATCCAGTACCTTCAGATTCTCTTCCATCTCTTCCCCGTTCCGAGCTCCCATCATACAGATATCCACTGCCGGATTAGAAAGCACGAAGCGATAGCAATCTGCAGGAGACATGGGGGCTTCACCTTTCGGCATTTTCCGTTTGTTTAGCAATTTGCGCCAGCATGTGGCGGTAAAAGAAACGACACCAGGTCGCTCATCACCGGTGATATGGGGAAACACTTCCATCTCTGCTCCCCGATGGGCAGCATTATATCGAACATGATACATATCGATAATGCCCTGCTCATGTAATTTCGGAAACAGTCTACGATTATGGCTGGAAATACCGATGAACCGGACCTTGCCCTTTTCCTTTAATTTCAATGCGCCTTCAAGCAATTTATCAATCGGCATTTTCGAATAATAACCCAAAAGCAGCACATCCGCATAATCTATCCCCAGAGATTTCAAGCCCCGATCCAGAAAAGTCTCGGTTAGAAAATTATTATGCGCATATGTATACATGGACAGTACCAACTCATTGCGCTGTCCCTTTGTGATAATATTTCTTACCGCCGTTTTCATCTCGGCAGAACGCCCTTTTATAAAGGAACCCCATGTAAAATAGTTGCACCCCCGCTCGAATGCTGCTTCAAGGCCTGCAGCAGGCACTCCGAAGCTGGAGGAGATTCCCAGACGACCAACCTTCAGGCCGGTTCTACCTAGTGTCGTACTTTGATTAAACTGACCCATTTTCTCCCTCGATTTAGCTTCTTAGGGATCGTTAAAAAATAACCTCACATAATCAATTTGCAACAGTCCTAAAAACATTGAACATTTTGCAAATTGAATGTGAACTAATTTTTGAGCCGACCCTTAATAAACCCTATTAAAGATAATGCTTTTGAAGATACCCCTTATTGCGCGAATAATCGTCCAGCACATCATAGTAGCAAAAACATGAAAAGTCCAATAATGCATTTTTAAGGGTCGGCTTAAGAATGATAAGCATTTTTGCGCATCTGAATACCAGCCGGATTGCACAAGAGGTGAAGTTCGATTTTTCCTGATGCCGGGGGGGGAATCGTCCGGCAATTCAGCCGGACAGGGAGAAGTGAAAATCAGTGAAGGGGGGAGAGGAATTCAACAATCAACTCAGCGATTTTCTCAATCGACAGTTTACTGTTGTTGAAAATCATATGAAAATTGTTTGGGTTAAAATCGCAATTTAGAAAACCGGACAGAAAAGATATTCTCGCGACTTCCTTTTCCTGAACCAGTTTTTCCGCACTCTCAGCGGAAATACCAATTCTTCGCGCCCATGATTCGGCCCTAAATGCAACAGGTGCGACCAGCCGAAAATGGTAACAGTTCGCCAGATCCCTGGCGATGGCAAATGCCCCCTGGCCAACAATAATGCTATTCCCCTGACGGGCCAGAGAAAAAACAGTTTCAACAATCGGGCGATATGCCTGCTCCTGGGATTTCCAGTAGGGAAGTAGCGCAGAAACAATATAATCAAGGTATTTAGACCGTTCGCCAAGGTTTTCTTGCAGATGACTCGCTATATCATCATTAGCAGTTATTTTAGCAACCATTTCCTCTTCGACAACGGTCCAACTCGGACCATTAGACTTATCCAGCCTTTCTTTCAAAGCAATCGCAAGAGGATATGCTTCGCATCCAAATTCGCGTGAAATTGTAATCGAGATCGGAAGCGGCTTCGATTGTAAATCCTGGGTTTTGCGTCTTTTTTGTATCTCGATCCAGGCTGATAATCTTTTATCAACTGATGGAATAGATAGATTTTTAAACATCGTTTCCCTCCCAAATTGGCGTGTTTTTGAAAACAATATCGCCTAACAAAAAAGTTGTCTCATCATACCACTTTTCCACAAAAATTTCTATCGTAAAGGGATCCAAATGTTTCTCATTAGTCGAGAGTTTCTCATTCTTGTTAAAAAAGCACGTAACCCGTCAAAGAAACACGTTGTTGATAAAAAATAATCAAAATTTCCGTTGAAACATGCCCCAATCGGATTTTCAAAGCATTGATTGACTTGGGTTCTTTAATTTCTTATCATCACGCTAATAGCACCCCCCTGTTTATTTCAAAAAAGGAGACTCTTGAGACAACCAAATAAGCTCGCATCCAGAATCATCTGGCAGTTTTCTGTAGTCGCTCTGATCTTTATAACACTATCTCTGTTCATCACCACCCAGATACTGACTATCGTTGTAAGACCTGATATGGGAGGTCCCGTTTTCGCTTCATTTAAATGGCTGTTCATTTGTCAAAATGTGCTGATAGCACTGTTCCTAGCGGGGACGATGTTGCTGTTGGTCTATCGTAATTTTTTGCGCCCTTTTGATATGCTGCTGAGGGTCACAAACCAGGTGGCTAAAGGAAACACAAATTTGGGAATTCCTGTTGATAGCAAAGACGGGTTGGGCGGGATTGCCAGTAATTTCAAAACGATTGTACAAAAGTTTCGGGCTCGTGAGGAAGAGATTGCGAATATTCGCCAGAATCTACAGGATAGTGAACTAAAATTCAAATCCATCACCAGTTCGGCTCAGGACGCTATCGTAATGCTGGACAGTGATGGCAAAGTAACCTATTGGAATGAAGCCGCAGTTAAGGTTTTCAACTATCATGCAGATGAGATCATGCACCAGGAACTCAGACAATATCTGATCCCGGAACGGTTTCGTGAGGAGTTTCAAAACAAATTTACGGACCTCAAACATGCAGCCGACGAGGGTCTTTTTGGACGCCAGTTGGAAGTGACCGCTATGAAAAAAGACGGTACCGAATTGCCCATCGGAGTGCTTTTTTCAACAGTACTAATACAGAACAAATGGAGTATCACCGGCATCATGCGCGACATTTCCAAAATAAAGCAGGATGAGAAAGAGCTTTTGAAATATCGCGAACAGCTGGAAGAGATGGTCATGGAGAGAACCCGCGAGTTAAAAGAAGCTCAGGACGAACTGGTCAACAAAGCTATTGAGTCGGGGCGGGGTCAACTTTCAGCCATGATTTTACATAATATCGGCAACGCCCTGACACCTGTCAACGTTCAAGTGGAAGAGCTGATGAAAGACGAACAGAAACGCCTGATCGATTACATGGAAAAATGTCATCTGGACCTGAAACAGAATCAGGATAATTTAACCGAATATATAAATAACACCAGTCGTGGGCAGGAAGTATTCACTTTTATGGGAACCTTGATCCAATCCATGTCTGAGCAGGTGCAGGACAATCAAAATGCCATCCATAAAATCTTCAGTGCTGTCAGCTATGTGGCTGAAATCATCTCACTGCAACAGAGTTACGCCACCAGTGGTAGTGAAACCCATCAGTTGGTTGACCTGAATCTGCTACTGGAAGATTCCATTCGTATGCAACAATCAGCGCTTGAAAAAAGACGGATCATAATCGCTAAGGACCTGACACAAAACCTTCCCCTACTTAAAATCGATAAAAACAAGCTGATGCAGGTGCTTGTTAATCTGATTAAGAACAGCTACGAAGCCATTGACAGCGCTATTGACCCGGACATGGAGAAACGAATCCACTTTCGAACATTCACGGATGAAGAACAGGTCGGTTTCGAAATTTCAGATACCGGTATCGGCATTCATCCGGAGAAAATAGATTCCATCTTCGATTTTGGTGAATCCGCCAAGGGCTCATCGGGGTTCGGCCTGTATTACAGCAAGATGTTTGTCGAATCTAACCAGGGCATTCTGGAATTTAACAGTGAGGGGACCGGACATGGCGCCTCTGTGCGAATGCAGTTTCAACAGTACGAAAACAGTGAAAATCCAGAAGAGGCAAGTTGATGACAACACCAGACAACCATTTAAAAAACAACCGTATTATCGTCATTGATGACGATCCTGGTATACGGGAGACTTATCTCAGTATACTCTCAGTTCGCAAAAACAGGGAAGTTCTGTCAAAAGGTGCCGAACTCTTCGATGAGGAGCCAGTCCCCGTTCAATCACTTGAAGAGCAATTTGAGGTTACGCTAACAGAACAGGGGGAGAAAGGGGTCGCAGAGGTGAAAGCCGCAGTCAGGAATAACCGGAAATTTGCAGTGGCCTTTATTGATATGAAAATGCCCGGACTGGATGCCGCAGAGACTGCCAAACAGATCTGGGAGATCGATGGAGATGTGAAGATCATTTTTGTGACAGCCTTCAGTGAACACTCCCCGGACGATATCAACCGCATTACCGGAAGAAACGACAGTTTTTACCTCAGAAAACCGTTTAACCCTGAGGAGATCAAGCAATTTGCTCGAGCGCTGACGAACGAATGGGCATTGGAAAGAGAGAGGGAACGCTTGTCTGAGGATTTGAAAAATCTGAACGAAGAACTGGAAAGTATCAACCAGAATCTCAATGAACAAGTCGAACAACAAACTGCCATGCTGATTCAGACCGAAAAAATGGCTTCCATTGGTATATTGGCAACAGGGGTCGCCCATGAAATATCAACTCCTGTTACTCAAATCAACCAGGGCCTGACCCAGATGGAGCAAACGGTCATTGGTGTTTCAGAACTGCTGACCGCCTACGGAACCCTCGAAAATCGCTTGGGACAGGATCATCAACAAGATGTTCAGGACGCACTTTTGAAAATTGTAGACCTGAAGGAGATCCATCAAATCAGTGACACTATGGATTCATTCAGAAGTACAATGGCTGCTGTGATCTTCGATACTGAGAAAATTCTAAAGATCATCAGTGATCTAAAGAGCTTTTCCAAAGAGGATGAGACAGAATACAGGCAAGTTGATATCCATGACCTGATCGATGCCACCCTTTATATCATTCATGATGAGTCAAGGTACAATATCGAAATCCAAAAATTCTACGACGAAACGCTGCCATTTATCAAGTGCTTTCCCCAGAAGCTCTCACAGGTATTTATAAATCTGCTGATCAACTCCGCCCAGGCTATCGGGGAAAAAGGGCGGATCACCATCAAAACCGAATTGAATAAAAACCTGAGGCGTGCTGGTGGGAAAAAGATCAGAATATCTATTAGTGATGATGGCTGTGGCATACCTGAAGACAAACTCAACCAGATTTTCGATCCTTTTTATACCACTAAATCGGTCAAGACAGGAACAGGACTGGGCCTGAGTATTTCATACGATATTATCAAGGCCCATGGAGGGAGGATTACGGTTAGAAGTAGCTTGGAAGAAGGAACCTCTTTCACGATTACGTTGCCACTGGAAATCGATATGATTTAGAAAAGTCCACTGCTTTCAGACCATTGTTTTTATCTCTTCAATCTCTTCGAAGATAAGATTATCGGGATCGGGATCATCGATAATGGACTCTGCCAATGGTTTGCCGTTGGTGTGAATACTGTGGTAGATCATCAGTGCTTCAAAATCGTCTTCATCGTCTTTTATGAAATGGTTGAAATACTCGTGCAGAACCTGGTGAAAATCCACCAGATCATATTCGATAACGGTTTTTTTCTGCTTGATCATCGTCTTGATACTATTCCGAAAGATGATGTGTAGAAATGTTCTGCGATACGGATTCGTTTCAAGCTCGACTGGTTTTGCAAAAGTTATTTTCTGACGTTTTCTTTCAGCCACCTGATCGTCACTGATGTATTCAATGCTAATTTTTTTAAACAGCTCCACCTGGTATTCGGGCTTAAGCGTCTGTTTAAAAGCCATAAAAAGGGCGGAGTTCATGCCTTTCAGCAGTTCAACCTGTTTGGCTTGTTCAAAAACAGATGGGAATACCAGCCGACGTTTATCCAGGTCCTTCAGCAGATGTTGTACGCCGTTAATAGTCTTTTTGACCTTATGCAGGTCATATAAAATGAGTTTGTCCTGTTCATAGGGATCCCGTTCTTCGAATACCCACTCTTCGGCTTCATTTTTAACAACACTATAAAAGTGTTTTAAAAACTGGTGCATTAGTGCTGGATCAAACAGAAAAGGCAGGCGCCGTACAAACCGCTTTTGACGATCGGGTTTGTCCAGCAGAAGTTTTTCCAGCGCGGGAATAATATAAAACCGAAAGCCCTGTCGTAGGTGGTTTATATTAACAAACAGGGGGTCAGTCAAATCCAGTTTTAATGCATATATCTGATTTGCCCGATTTTTCCAGTAGGCGTCCTGCGCCTTCATCTCTTCAAGGCTGGCTTCTATTTTGGTACGACTATTAGAGAAGTCACCTTCTTCCGCTTTTTCGTCTGAATCAACCATACTAGGCCACAATTATTGTTGTTAGTAAGCGTCGGCTCAAAAATTAGTCAAGTGTTTCCCATTAGTCCAGTGTTTCGCCAGAAACACGTCGCCGGAAAAGGAAACACGTTGCTCGCACATTCTGTTTGCAAAATGTCCAGCTTTTAGGACTTTTGCTAACAGACTAGGTGAAGTTATTTTTTAACGACCCCTAAGTAATGCAGTTCAAAAACTACCGATCCTGTTCATGACATTTCCGTTCGATATACCACTGTTGTGTTAAACTCGACGCTAATTGAAGAATCTGGGACGACTTAAACGGCTTGTGAAAGTAGAGCAATCGTTCAGGATTTCCAACCGTTTTAATAATCTCTTCATAACTGTAATCTGAATAAGCCGTCATGATGACGATTTCCACTTCGGAATCCAACTGCCGAATCTCCTTCGCCGCTTGGACACCATCGATACCCGGAGGCATCCGAATATCCAGAAACATGAGACTGAACGGCCGATTCTCAAGCTGTGCATTCCTGATTTTTTCAACCGCCTCATCACCCTGGGACGCTTCATCAATCTCGTAGGTACCGGTCTGCAAGTCTTCCTCAACAATCATCTCTGCACCATCATCCTCAAAAAACGACATTACTTCATCCATTTCGACGTCTTTATCAGATGAATCAAAAAGAGACGCCGCAATTTCATCTATCCCATCCGATGCGGTTTGTGGTTGGAGAATAGAGCGATAGGCCTGTCGGACCTCTTCTTCGTCATCAACGATGAGTATTCTCGGTAGGTTCATAGGTTATTTATCTGAATAATAACTACCAATTCCGGTTGAAAAATTACGCCATAATAGAAAAAGCCTGAAATCAACCTCAGCATAACTCAGTTAAAAATGAAAGTTAAGTTAAAATTTTATTGTGGGATTTCAGGCCGGAAATCTTTCTCAAAGGACCATGTTTACCAGAGTTGCCCTTACTAGATCCATTGAAATATTCATCAAAAGTTACTGCCATAAAATGTTCACCAGTTATGGAAACCTTCTTCGATCATATAAATAACACGAAATTGTACCATTCAAAGTGTCAAAAAAAATCATTTTTGCAGTAGCCCTCTGGATACCTGACCTTCCATCCGTTTCATTAAAAAAATAAAAAAAAGAGGTTGAAATTCGATTAAAATTAGAAAAAACTATCTGCAAAACTTAACAACACTCACGTGCGATGTTTAGTTCCAAAATCATGAAAACGAGGTACGATAGATGTCAGGAGATCCCTACCATCAATTGAGAGACTTTTTGAACCAGATGCCCATCGGTTATCCGCCCACGGAGTCGGGTGTTGAACTTGAAATTTTAAGGCGACTATTCAAGAAAGAGGAGGCCGAAACGGCATTGCTGTTGACCCCTTTCCCGGAAACAGTCGAGCAGATCATCTCCAGGACTGAAACCAATGGAGAGGAATTGGCCCGACGCCTGGCTGAGATGGCGACGAACGGACTGATATTCCGTTTCAAAAGAGATGGGCTGGTCTTTTATAAAATCGCTCCGTTCATGATCGGGATCTATGAGTATTCGGTGCTGAAAATCGATCCAGAGTTGGCTCGCCTTTTCAAAACTTATTATGATGAAGCGTTTCTTACGGAACTGGGGATCAGCAATATTCCCGGTTTTAAAATCATTCCCATCGAAGAGAACATACCTGCTGGAAAAACCCTGCTGCCCCACCACACATTAGAGCCAAAAATCCGGGCCGCCAGGAAAATTTCGGTAGCTGAATGTATTTGTCGGAAAGAATCCGATCTGGTTGGGGAGGGTTGCGATTATCCCCTGGAGGCCTGCCTCAATTTTGGTGCAGCCGCTGAATACTATATCGAAAATGGTATCGGACGGGAAATCGACGCGGATGAGGCCATCCGCATCCTCAATGAGGCCGATGCCGCCGGGTTGGTGCACGCCAGTGCCAATTCCAAACATCTTTCAAATATCTGCAATTGCTGTCCGTGCTGCTGCGCATCCATGAAAGGCATCACACAACTAGGACATGACAAAAGTCGGTATATGAACGCCCTCTACGAGGCTTTGATCGATCCGGAAGAGTGTACGGCCTGTGAAGAGTGCCTGGAAACCTGCCCGGTCGACGCCATCACATTAGAAGAACCGATGTGGGTGGACCGCGCTAAATGCTTGGGCTGCGGTCTCTGTGTTGGTAACTGCCCTGCCGAAGCCATTGCAGTCAGCTTGCGGGAAGATCGGGAGGAGCCCTTTGAAAAAGTGATGGACATGGGGATGGCAATCCTGGAAGCTAAACAGAAAATCCAACCTTGAATGCTCCTGTAAGAGAATGAATAATCGAATATTAGGAGAGAGAAAATGATAGAGAAAATCGCACAGCAAATTTTCTGGCTCGGACACGATGGTTTTCGCATCGAATCAGACAAGACTATCTATATCGATCCATTCCAGATTGAAAACGGGCCAAAGGCTGATATTTTACTGATTTCCCATGAACACTTTGATCACTGTTCTCCAGACGATATCGAAAAAATTCAAAAACCGGAGACTGTGATAATCACAGATAAAACATCCGCTGAAAAACTGAGTGGGGATATTCGTGTGGTTGCACCCAATGAGACCGTTGATATCGAAGGGGTCCACATCGAAACCGTACCGGCCTACAATACAGATAAAGATTTTCATCCACGGGATAACAACTGGCTTGGATTTATTGTGGAGATCGAAGGGGTTCGAATTTATCACACGGGTGATGCCGATTTTATACCTGAAATGAGGGAAATTAAAGCGGATATCGCTCTCCTGCCTGTTTCAGGAACCTATGTGATGGATGCCCAACAAGCCGTTGAGGCGGCCCTGGCACTTAAGCCGAAACTGGCTATCCCCATGCACTACGGCAGTATCGTTGGATCAGAGGAGGACGCCGTATCGTTTAAAAACGCTTTGGCAGGCAAAATAGCAGTCGAAATTCTACAGAAATCATAAAAACTAAATCCGGTCATCCTCCGGCCGGAGACCTGCTGATATGACTTTCCAATAAGGTCTCGCCAAGATCAATATCCCCCTGACCCGCTTCGAAAGGGGTAATGGAGAGTTATATATTGAATTTTTCCTGGATAAAGTGTTGCAGCGCTTTTGCAATTGGGGAAAGGGTTCTATCTGAACACCAGGTTAGATAGAAGTTTCTTTTAAGATCGACTTTATCAATGTGTAAAACCATCAACTCTCCCTTTTCCACCTCATCAGCAACAGCGACAGGGGAGATTACAGAAACCCCCAATCCTTTTTTAATTCCTGAAACAAGGGCTTTGGTATGCCTGATTTCAGCAATGGCGTTCAGTTCTTCGGCTTCATATCCCAACTTCTGCAAGCAGCGCTGGAAAGATTTCCAGGTCCCGGATTCCTTCTCACGTTTAATAAACGGCTCCCGCGCCAGCTGCCTAAAACTGACTTTCTTCCTCTTTGCCCACTTATGATCTGCTGGAACCACGAGCATCATTTCATCCTTGATAATCGTCTTCTGCGAAATTGATGGTTGATGACTGAGAGCTCCAACAATAGCCAGTTCGATATCTCCAGCGATTAATCCTTTGATGATTGTTTCGGAACTATTGATATCCAGAGAAAATCGAACATCGGGAAATTGCTTTACGAAATTGGCGAGAAGCTCAGGTAAAAAATAAACTCCTGGTATCGTGCTGCCGCCGAGAGCCACCTTTCCTTGCATTTTACCTTGAAAGTCCCTGATGGAAGCCTCTGCTTCCTCTCTGAGCGCAATTAACCTGATAGCGTATTCGTAGAGCAACTTTCCCACTTTGGTGGCCAACGCATTTTTGCCAACCCGATCAATCAAGCGACAACCAATATGTTCTTCGAGTTGTTTAATATGACTGCTGATAGTAGGTTGGGACAAGCCACATGCCTTAGCGGCTTTGGAAAAGCTACTTGTTTCAATAACATTTATAAAAATATACAATTGCCAGAATCCCATAATTTCCCACTTTTGAAATCGAATGCCGCCTTGAGATTAAAAGCCGAACACAACTTTTTTCGAACGTTACATTATCTCCATTTGACTTATCTATCTGTCAGATAGATTATATCAATATCAGTCATTTTAGCCTATGGGTTTTATTGGAAACGGTCAGCGTCACCCCGGCCCATTGAATTTTCGATACTTTGAGGAACTGAATTTACGAAACTCGCAGGAAAGAACCAGATGTTATGCTTATAGGAAAGAAAAAGGGGCTTTGTTCTGGTTCTTCCAGACTGGATCAGAGAGCGAGCTGTTCAAACCCCCAACGATAGAGGGCATTGAATAGCGCTGAACGCCTAAGAGTCGGCTAAAAAATTAGTCCAGTGTTTCGCCAAAAACGCGTCGCCGGAAAAGGAAACACTTGACTAATTTATGAGCCGACCCTTAACAAGCATGAGCTTAAATCGACAATCGAATCAGATTTTATTAATCTGCGTCATACCCATCTCCGCAAATGGCTCTGCCGCTGCTCCGCTGGCGATGGCTTGTTGGCTGGATGCGGTTCCATCCCGGACCCGACCCGCGATCCCAAAACAGATGCCTGCTAATCGAAACAAGTTAAACGCCAGGTAGTAGTTCCAGTTGTCGATACTGTTTCTCCCCGTTCTTTTGCAATACGCTTCGATGTACTCTGCTTCTGTCGGAATACGCATCTCTTTCAAGTCAGCGCCTTGCAACCCCAAATGTAATTCACTGGGCATGTGCCAGGCAAGGCAGGAGTTGCTGAAGTCTGACAGCGGATGTCCCAGAGTTGAGAGTTCCCAGTCCAGCAAGGCGAGAACTTTCGGTTCAGTGGGATGAAAAATCATATTATCAATGCGGTAATCCCCATGCACAATAGAGGTTTCATCATTCTCAGGAATATGATTCGTCAGGTATTCGATCAGTTCATCCATCGCCACACAGGGTTCTTCTACAGAAGCCTGGTACTGTTTTGACCAGCGGGAGATCTGCCGTTCAAAATAGCTTCCCTGCTTGCCAAAGTCTGCCAGTCCCACCGCCTTGTAATCCACCGAATGTAGTTTGGCTATCGCATCATTCATGGCATCGAAGATTTCAGGACGTTGCTCGATGGGTGAGTTGTCAATCGTCCAGAATATGCGTCCTTGTACGCAATCCATGATGTAAAACCAACTGCCGATCACAGATTCATCTGTACAAAGCGCGTAGGTTTTTGCCACCGGCACATCGGTCTGGTTCAAAGCTGTAATCACCTTATATTCTCGATCTACTGCATGGGCAGATTTGAGTAGTTTTCCAGATGGCTTTCGACGAAGGACATATTTTTTTCCACCTGCACTGAGCTCATATGTCGGATTTGACTGTCCGCCTTTGAATTGCTTGATCTCCAAAGAGCCGCTGAATCCTTCCACATTCTCTTCCATGTATTTTGTCAGTGCCTTATGATCCAATTCGAATCCACTTCGAACCGGTCCCGCTCCCGAAAACGTTTTTTGTCGATCTACTATCTCCGTCTGTTGATCTGCCATTCTATCTCCTTAGTTACAAATCATTCTAAATCTGTCTCATAAATGCCGGATTCTTCTGTTTGATATTCAGGGAACCGGCTTACTGGCAATCCCTTTGCTGTCAAATTACATCAACTCCAATTCAATTGAGTGTCAGTTTTAACTGTCCGTATCATATATAGGAATATCAACCGGTGTCAACAGGATTGACCTTGAAGAATGTTTTTTGCAACCACTCATGAAACCGATCATAAAAAATAGAACATATGCTCGATTTTAATTGACACAAAATTCCCAGCCCGTTAAAACATCAAAAGAACCCTTCCTGTATTCAACGCATTCATCATCATTCCTATTTATCCCTCACCAAAAAGGTTATCGATGCAAGCGAACGGTCCTGACCAAGCCGATTTAATGGGACAACAGAGCATACTGAAACTGCTGATTCGGTTTTCCCTGCCGGCAGTTTTCGGCATGATGGTACAGGCGCTTTACAATGTCGTCGACCGCATCTATATAGGACGCGCGGTCGGCTCCTTAGGCATTGGCGCTACAACGATTGCGATGCCCATCATGATGATCGGTTTCGGCTTTGCGCTGATGGTTGGTATCGGCGGGAATGCCCTGATTTCAATACGTCTTGGCGAACAGCAACGGGACAAGGCAGAGGAAGTAATCGGGAATTCAGTGGTCATGATGATTATCTCCAGCACCATACTGGTAACAATCGGATTGGTTTTCATTATCCCGGCTCTCCGCATTTTTGGCGCCACAGATACAATCCTGCCTTACGCCAGAGACTATATCCGCATTATCATGCTGGGCTGGGTTTTTCAGACCATCGGTTTCGGACTGAATAACTTCATCCGGGGAGAGGGCAATCCTAAAATAGCGATGTTGAACATGCTGGTGGGTTCCGTAGCAAACATTATTCTGGATCCCATTTTTATTTTCGGTCTGGGCTGGGGAATGGAAGGTGCTGCTACAGCAACTGTAATTGCGCAGTTCATTTCTTTCATCTTTGTGATGCGGTACTTTCTGGGTGGGAAAAGTTTGCTCAAAATCAGAGTGCGGTATTTCAAGCTGAAGAAAGAGGTGGTCCTGAGGATTCTAGCGGTTGGCGCAGCCCCGTTTCTCTTTCATATCGCAGACAGTATCGTCGGTGCCATTGTGAATACGCAGTTGAAAAATCATGGTGGTGATCTCGCAATCTCTATGGCGGGGGTTAATATCAGTGTGCTGATGATGATCTTTATGTTTGTGATCGGCATTGCCCAGGGAACCCAACCGATCATCGGCTATAATTATGGTGCCCGCAATTTTGACCGTGTCAAAAAGACCCTGCTGCTGGCCATTATAGTTGCCATGACGGGCGTGAGCCTCGCTTATGTGTTCATCATGCGTTTTCCGGTGGAACTGGTGCAGATGTTTAACAGGGAGGATACCGCACTGGTTGAATTGGGGGCACATGCGATCCCCATAGTTTTCTTGATGATGCCGTTAATCGGCTTTCAGGTCATCGCCTCCAACTTCTTCCAGGCGATTGGCAAAGCCGGACAGGCGACATTCTTGGTCCTGAGCCGCACCGTGCTGATTCAGGTTCCCTGTATTTTGATCCTACCCTGGTATTTCGGATTGGATGGGATCTGGATATCCACACCCACATCCATTTTTACGTCTGCAGTGTTGACCGGCGTATTTCTGTATTTTGCGATGCAGCAATTCAAAGAAGAGAATACACTACAAAAACCGGCCAATTCTGAGAGTTGAAAAAGCTTCAAGGGCCTACTTGCCCTTGAAGGCAGGCTTGCGTTTTTCCATGAAAGCCATGAAAGACTCTGCACAATCTTCACTCGTCAGAAGCAGCATATTTTTGTGAACCGCCAGATTGATCCCTTCACGAATGGTTGCAGTACGACCATAATTCAAGACCTCTTTGGTATTCTGCACGGCCAACGGAGCACTCTCTGTGATCTCAACCGCTAGCTTATTCGCTGCTGCCAGCAGGGTATCCATGTCTGAGCAGATTTCCACAACCAACCCCATACGCTCAACCTCCTCAGCTGAGAAGAACCTGGCAGTGTAGGCCATCCGTTTGGTATTGGCCAGGCCGATGATATAGGGCAATCGCTGCAAAGCGCCGACGTCCGCTACAATACCGATGCGCGCTTCCCGCAGTGTGAAGGATGCATCAGCTGTGCACATAATCATGTCACAGGCAGCAGAAATATCCAGGCCGAAACCCACACATTTGCTATGAACAGCAGCGATCACGGGTTTCCGGCACTCATCAATGGCATGGCAGCAATCAAAGATATAATGGTCCTCAACCGGAATCTTAAACATGCGGCCCATGTCCTTGGGGTCAGACAAAGTCATTTCTTTCAGATCCAGACCCGCACAAAATATGCGGGCGTTACTCTTCAGTATGATCACCCAGACATCATCCACCTTGTCCAGTTCTCGAAAGACTCTGGAAATCTCTTCTGCAAATTCCAGGTTGATTGCATTCAGGCTTTCTGTCCGATTCAAACTGACAGTGGCCACATGATCCACTGTTTGAACATCAATAAACTTGTAGTCCATAGAAACATCTCCTTGTTCAGTTTTGTAGCAGGCGGGGTCGAATGGATTGCGATATGAATCCGTCGCTTGAGAGAATTTTAGCAACGGACTCAAAATTATTCTTAGGGATCGTTCATAAATGGGAAACACTTGCTGTCACATAATCTAATCGCATAGGGATCGTTAAATAATAACTTCACTTAATCTGTTTGCAAAAGTCCTAAAAGCCGGACATTTTACAAACAGAATGTGAAATAATTCTTTAGCCGATCCTTAGTTATTCACCCGTAAAATTGGGTGCCCGTTTCTCCAGAAAGGCGGTAAACCCTTCGATGCTGTCCTTGGAGGCGGAAACCTTGGCACTGCCTTCCTGTTCAACTTCCAGTCCTTTGTCAACGCCTTCGTACTGTCCGGCTGACATAGCTTTCAGGACTGCACCCACAGCGATAGGTGGTCGGGCAGCCAGTGTTTCAGCAAACGCCATGGCATCATCCATCAGGGTTTCAGGGGTTGAAATCTGATTAATCAAGCCGAATTCCAAAGCCTCTTTGGCTCCAATTTTCTTGCTGAATAGGATCATATCCAGGGCCTTGGCTTTACCAATCACATTCATCAACCGTTGTGTTCCCCCCCAGCCCGGAATGATTCCCAGATTAAGTTCGGTCAGGCCGATCATCGCTTTGGGCGCTTCGACCATAATTCTGAAATGGCAACAGAGTGCCAATTCCAGCCCGCCACCCAGAGCAAAGCCATTGATGGCTGCAATTACGGGTTTTTCAAACCGATCGAGCCTACGCCAGATTTCACACCCTTTGGGGCCTGTCAGGTGACCGTTAGCGGCATCACTGACATCGAAACCGGCAGAGAAACACTTTTCGCCGGCACCGGTCAGAATCACGACGCGTATGTCTTTGTCCTTCTCCATATCATCCACCGCTTTCTCAAAATCAGTTGTGGTTGCCAGGTTCCAGGCGTTTGCTGGTGGATGATCAATGGTGAGAATCGCGATATTCCCTTTTTTCTCGATTTTGATATTTTCGTAGCTCATTGAGAAACTCCTTTATTAGATTTTGGTGTAACCATTCACCACACCTGGCAGATGAACTGGAACGTAGTGCTTGAAATAGTATCTGACAATCATCAAGCGACTTGTTGAATTGAACGTCGCTTGACTGATAGAGCAGATTTATCAGCAAGAGAGCTGAATAGTTACTATTAGCCTAGGGGATCGTACAAAAATAACTTGGCATAAACTGTCCGCATAGGGATCGTTAAAAAATAACTTAACTTAATCTGTCTGCAAAAGTCCCAAAAACCGGACATTTTGCAAACAGAATGTGTCAGCAACATGTTTCCTTTTCCTACAATGGGAAACACTTGACTAATCTTTCAGCCGACCCTCAAGTAACAAAAACACTGGACATTTTGTTGACAGAATGCCATTTAATTTTTGAGCCGACCCTTAATTATCGATACTGTCCGTCCTTGATCATCTGTGTCGGCATGAAAATCTCCTTGCCCCACTTTTTTGAAAGTCCTTCCAGGCGGTTAGCCAGATCTGCAGGTTCCATCCCAGCCACCAGGGCCATTGGCCCCATTCCACCGGTAGCATTGATGATCGCCAGATCGATATCTTCCAGTTTACAAGCGCCCGCAGCAATGATTTTGGTCGCTTCGTTCACATTTACAGCCACCAAGTCCATCAAGTCGAATTGATCAGTCGCCTTGGAAAGATCAATCTCCGGTCGTCCATTAGACCAGTCAAACAATCCTTTGCCTGTTTTCTTGCCCAATTCGTTAGCGTCAATTTTTGCCTGCATGACTTTGCCAGGGGCAAAATCAGGATGAATGGTTTTTGCAAAGTAGAGACTGCCGTGATAGCCGATATCCATGCCTGTATAGTCCATAGTTTCATATGGTCCCATGGGAGCACCTATACTGCGCATGACAGCATCGATAGCTTCCGGCTCAATCTTACCCTCATCCAGAATCGCGTTCAGTAGAACACCCGCTGGCGCCTGACAACGGTTGACGATAAATCCGGCCACATCCTTTTCCACTCTCACAGGAACCTTGGCATTTTTAACAACAAAATCGTACCCGATCTGCATGATCTCGTCTGTTGTTTTATCACCGCGAATAACTTCCACCAGCTTCATCAAAACCGCCGGATTGAAATAGTGCAATCCCACTACCTTCTCAGGCCGATTGGTAATCGCTGCAATCTCAGTGATCTTCATTGTGGATGTGTTGGAGGCAAAAATCGTATGAGCAGGTGCCATTTTGTCCATGGCACTGAAAGTTTCCTGTTTCAATTCCATAATCTCAGGAACTGCTTCAATCACCAGGTCCGCATCCTTGACTGCATCTTCCAGCTCAACACAGGGGACCAGCAGTTCGCTTTGGATCTTGTCGAAAAGACTCTTCTCGACTTTACCTTTGCTAACCAGTTTTTCCAGACTCTGGTTGATACGGGCAACGCCTTTGTCCACAAACTCTTGCTTAATATCTCTTAAATAAACCTTGTATCC
>PJEL010002067.1_pt1 | contig 18958 bp, 28 predicted proteins | sample 1853271 | NCBI WGS metagenome assembly PJEL01 (sample SAMN08108733, study PRJNA415343) | Invertebrate metagenome, whole genome shotgun sequencing project. | host: Globobulimina | place: Sweden: Gullmar Fjord | collected 2015-08
CAGGTACGGTTTCGGCCGGCTTTCTTTGACGCTGATACCCGACAACAATAAATTGACTTTCTGCCTGAGATTCAAGCAAATCAACTGCCGCATTAAAAGCGATTTCTACCGCGTCGGGGGTTTCACTCATGATTGTTTAGATTGCGTCAATTTTAAAATAATCGTATCTAAAGACTTACCACCTTCTATCGATTTACTTTTGTCCATCTGGAACATTGTCAACTCATCTGGTTTTTCAACCTCGACCGGTGCTTCCAATGACCATTTTTCACCATTTTGAGGAACTGCGACCAACAAACTCCGGGGAAAAGACGCGACCGGATTAATGACCACCGTTTCCTCCCCAGAGTCGGGGCTTGTAGTGATCCGATCACTTGTAAAAATACAATTGTCGTATTGCCTCCGTTGGCCATCCGGCCCAGTTAAAAAAACAGTGGTTCCGGAAAGGCTGTGCATTTTTACCGTGACTTTATTTGCTAGCTGTCTTATCCCCATCTGTTTTTACATCCTTTTCGGATTCCATTTTTTCCGGCGCATATTTATGCTTTTTTAATCTGATAGCATAATTCTTTTTCTTTTCGGCATCGTTATTTCCGGTATCTCCATAAATTTTTTTATGGATCTCTTCAGGAATCCCGGTTTTATGAGTGTACTTTTTACAAGCATACTCAATTTCAACGCCTTTTTTTAATGAGATGATTCCAGCCATTACTCACCACCTTTTAACTTTTCAAGCATTTCAAGAAGCTCTGACTTATCGTCTTTGCTAATGCTATCCTGTTCTAAAATTGGCTTGAGCTGATCTAGAAAGGAATCGTATTCGCCTATTTTTTTTTGAGCGGCTTCCAGTTCTTTCAACTCTTCCTTTGCTTCTGAAAGTTCATCGTTGACAGCATCGATATTTTCAAGGGTTTCCATACTGGCTTCATGCTTAGCGGCGATCTTTTGAAGCTCTGTATTTTCCTTAACCAGAACAGAAATTCTTTCCTTCAGTTTATTAACCGATCCTCTGGAAACTTCCAGCTCTTTTTGTTTCTTTTCACCAAATTCAACCGTTGGCTTATCAGAAATTTGTTGAGTTTCGCAGTATTCCTTGAGCTTATTACGGAAGCCTTTTTTCTCGACTTCCATTTGTTCAATAATCCACTCCTCAGGAATTTCCTGCCCGCTTACTATGTCTTTACCCTTCCAGGTGAATGACATAGAATCATCATTCCAGTAACATGTTTTCATTATGCTGTACCTGTCAATAGTGCGAACGCGTCAGCGTGAGCAGTAATTAAAAGCGGGTTTGTTTCCATTTGGAACCAGGTTGTCGAACCAGTCGGCTTAGTTTTAATGTGAAACATTCTAGAATCAAGCAAACCATTCTGGGAAACGGAGGACATACTTAAATCAGGACTCATGATGTCAATTCCCATCCTTGCAGCCACTTCTCTTTCATCAGCTGTATTTCCCCAGCTCGCGCGAGGTCCCGTTTTCCAGTCACATCTTGCTTTTGACCAACCAAATAGACATTCGTCAACAGGCATTAAGGGTGTGGCCGTTCCTGTGTCCGGGTCGTCAACAAATTCATTGCTTGTCAAAACATAAACTTCACGTCCCGCGGGTGTTTGAATCCAAGCCTGATACTTTAAACCGGCGTCAATAAGGAATTGTAAGCTTTGCTTCAATGGTGGTAATGCTTGCTCGCCACCGGCACGAATAAATAAATATCCCCTGTTTTCAGCTTCACTTGTAAGCTGTGTATTCTGTTTCATTCCCGCCCATGTGTCTCGGCCCGGAATCATGAAATCACCACCGTCCGGAACTTTTCCATTGATCTGGATTCGGTCCATTCTGGTGTCAATATCTGTTAAGATATCAGTACCGGCAACGGTCCAAAGCGCACCGGCTGCGGCGTTGTTACTTGCGGCGCGTCCCCATCCGAATGCGTCGCCGGAACCGTCATCAAGTGTCATCGTTCCAACTCTCACAGATTCCCATGCCTTGACAATCAATGTGTTATTGATGTTATCGATCATCTTCCCATAGAGCTTATCTGCATACCAGCGCATTCTTTGCTCTTTGGTCAATTCGCCTTTTGGTGGTTCATTTGGTATTCTGTTAAAGAGTTGGTTGAATTCAACCGCGCCTTTTGATTTGACTTGTGGGAAAACGCTTGATTTGGTTGTGAATAATGCAGCCTTCAAAACTTTTGCATTGTCACCCATATTAAAACCACCTGGTGACCGCGTTAAAAGCCTTTCGCGCTCAACTTTTGACCGCACAATATCATACTTGACCTCTAGGCTGTTTTCAATTGCTTCATAAAAACCGCCGTTTTCAGTCCTGCCAAAATAAGCAAGTAAACCGGGATTGATTTTCATCATATCGACGTCACTGAACCCCGTTGACATATGATAAGATGCTACGCCAATGTCCTCTAATGCCATTTTTTATCCTATGTTAATGGTGTTGTTTGAAGAATTTCGTCGGTTGTTGATGCTATCAACCCGATATTTGTCAAGTGTTGCCTGATGGATTGCCCAGTGCTAACGACAATGTCGTCGATAGTTAATCCACCCTCAAGAACCAGTTTATCAACATCGAACCCGGCTGGATCTCCAGAAATCGCGACATATTGGTCGGTAACGTCCCCCGCTACCAAATCGGCGGTTGCAATGTCATCCCCAATAAAAATTCCAATTGGAATCGCTGTTGATGCCTCCCCAGTTGCGGCCGTTACAGTTCCAACCGTTGTTAATCCATTCAGAAAACCGGCTCCTGAGATATCCGTTCCAGCTGACCCTGCTGTTAAGACTGTAATACTCGACCCAGGTAAACCCGTTTTTGGACTAACAAAAGTAAAAACGTCGCCAACTTCGTCGTAAAAACAAAGACCACGAAGCGCAAGGGCAATGTTAATAATCCCTGAAATGTCTGTCAGTGCTGTTATGGCGGTAAAAACTAGGCCAGTGATATCAAGTTCAACGCCGTCAATACTGATCGTAAAGGAACCGTCTCCAACTGCTTGCCATGCTGCTAAGTTTCCACCGTTAGCACCACACAACATACTAGCGGCTGTTAATGCGGGGTTAAGATCACTCACAGGGACCAATTTCAAGTCTGACTGCTGCGTGGCCACAACTGTATATTTCACAAGGTCTGCGACCCTGCCAGCTTCCTGTAAAAATGTTTCGCTGTCTTTGTGTTGATAATCACCAAAATTCCAAAAACCTTCAGTGTTTTGATTTTCAACTGATTGTAGAGTGGTCATTATTTCGCCTCCACTTTTTTTCCTTTCATTTTACCGAAAAGCGCCTTGTCTGCGTCAAGATCTTCAGGCCCGCGAATCTTTCCATCCGTAGAAACTTTGCTTTCACCAGCTGTGGTTTCTTCCAGATCTTCAGTTTCATTTTTGGCGTCTTTGGACTCTTTTTCGGCTTTTACTCTGGTTTCATAAGCGGCAATTGCAACGAATGAATTAATATCGCCATCTTTCGCAAGTGCTTTAAATCCAGATTCAACCAAGGCTTTGCTTGTCCCTTCTGCTGAAATTAACGGTAAAACTCTGTCAATGGCCGCTTGTTTTGATTCGATGCCAGCTGTTTTTCCTTCAGCTTTTGCATTATCCAAGCGCTGATCATGATCAATTTTAGCGCTTGCATTTTGCGCCAAGAATTCATCAAGTGTCATGGTTATTGGGTCCATGTGTTTTTCCTCTGTTTTGTTTATGATTGCGCTTGAGCGCTGAACGGAATTTTTGACAGGTTCCGAAGCCTGGTTTTTAATGTCGAGAAGTGCCGCAATTTTGTTTGTATCCTCTGGTTTTGCTTTTAACTTCGCGTGGCAATCATCAATTCCTATCCTGGCATATGCTAACGCCTCGCCTTTTTCGATATTGTCCGAAGAGTCAACCATGCGATCCGCAAAACCAAAATTAACAATTTCCTCACCAAAAAAGAAAGTTTCATCGTCCATCAATTGTCTAATTTCGCTTTCTTCTTTTTTTGTCTTTGCAATGAATGTTTTTGATAGAAGTTTTGTTATATTTTCAACAATATCAGCTGTTTTCCTGAGGTCTCTATGATCACCCGCCGTAAAAATAAGGGCGTTATGAATCATAAAAACTGCATTTGATTCTACAATTACTTCATTGGTTGCGAGTGGAATTATTGAAGACATAGAAGCGGCGAGGCTCATTATATGAGCAGTTGTTTTTTGTGGGATATTTTTAATCAGATTAAATATTGCCAAACCTTCGAATACAAAACCGCCAGGTGTATTTAAAAATTCAAAGGTGATTTCTTCTCCATCGGCATCTTTAATTTTGTTTTTAATGTCAATTGCCAGGATATCCCAACCGACAACACCATCAAGCGTTATAATTTTTGGCATAATAATTGATTTAACTGTTAGTTATAATATTATTAACTTGAGGTTAAATTTTTGTCAAATTTATTTTGTTTATGGCGCAATTGGAACTATGATTTTACAAATATCAAAATCATATTGCTCTTTATAAGTGACACCTAAGTGCGGAACATCGTCGAGCGATTCATCGTAAGTGCCCTCAATTGTTATATATCTAAGCGTCGAGTTCACTGAATCAGCTAAGTCAAGGCCTTCTAATAAAATCCAGGTCGTTGTATCTGGTGTTTCTGATTCTTTATATCTTCCATTAATAACGACACCATTCGGGTCAGTTAGTGACCATAAAAATGTGTTTGGTGGAAATTCCGTGTCATTAAGCCCCATAAACGTGAAACCAAAACCGACAGAGCTATCCTGGAATACTTTTACTGTTATTTTTATTGAACAGTCCTGTCCCATTATTCAGTTTCCAAAAGCAATTCAAGCTTGAAATTTACCGGTTTTAGTTTTCCATCAGGAATCATTTTTGAATAAATTAAACTGATTGTCTGATAGCAATTTTCGGCGTTTATGATGATTGATTCCTGTTCGCCTGTTTTTGGGTTAATATAGCTAATTTTAAAATTCATTAGAGCCTGTTTTTTATGGATTTGCAGAGGTTATCGAATAAACCGATGATAGAGAACCGCCAGCGCCAAGAACTTGGTCGCCTTCGTCTGCAACCACACCGGAAGACATTATCCCAGTTGTTCCACCTTTGGTATTATTATTGAACAGAGCTGAACCGCCAAAACTTGACCCAACGGTTACGTTGACAACTGCGGGACTTACTGAGTTTGTTATGTTTGCGCCGGTGACAACTCCATTATATGTCTGTCGAACCGCTTCGTCATAATCCTGGTTTTCCGTCCACCCCGCATGACTGGATGGAGTATCACCAGCTGCAAAAACAGGTGGTCCGCCTTGCGCTAATACCATGTACCACGTTGGTGATTGGGTTCCATTGGCCCAATAAACAGAAAGAATATCAGCAAGGGCAGCATCGGGTATAATGTTATGCGCGCTTGCCTTCCAAACGAGATCACCAGTTAAGTTTGGCCCTGAAAAATGCTGCCATTGCCAAATGAATTTGTAATTTTCAAGCAGCCATTTTGCAAAATCCTCCTTCGTGATCAACTTTTTTGCGACTGCCAGAATCATATTGTAAAATATCTTATTAATCATATCAGTTAATCTCTATATCGAATTTAGGTTTTTTGGAAGACACTTCAAAACTAGGCTTTTTAACCATTATTTCAAAAGTCGCCTGTTTCACTTGAACAGAAATTGTAACCGGACCTTCTATTAATCCGCCTGTGCTCAATGATGAGGTATCGGTCAGGATAAAAGCGTCCTCCATGCCCATCACAGCAGCGGATATTGCGCTTAATGCATCTGCAATTGTGAAGTTTTCATTTAAAGTCATGCTGACAACACCGGAATCAGAACTCAGCGTATCTGATAACTCGACATTATCCGACATGTTCGCGACAGCGCCCGCCTGAATCGAGACTTGATCAGCAAAAACAGCGCTATCGGCTAGTGTCATCAACAATGCAGCGACACTTTGACTCGTGTCCGAAAATTCAACATTATCACTTAAACTCATTAATGCAGCTGCTACATTGCTAAAATTGGCTGAAAGTTCGATATTATCATTCATATTCATATTGCCTGCCGCTATTAATGACGCTATGTCAGATAATTCTAAGTTATCACTCATTGACATCGAAGCCGATGCGCTCATTGACATCGAATCGCTTAACTCGAAACCATCACCAAGGGTCATCACACTGCCGGCGCCGGTTAAATCCTGAATACTAACAACGCCCCCGTGAGGAGACATATAATCTCTGTTAGTAGCCGAATATATCACGCCTCCAAAAGAAGACATATAGGTTCTTTCAGTTGCCATTAAGCAACCCCTATTTTTGGGTCAAGAAACAAAGTATCCGGTGTTCCTTGCCTTTTAGCTAAATGCAATCTAGCGTAAACTTCACCTTCAAATCCGGTAGTAATTGTTGCGGACATTCTTTGACCGTTCCCTGAACCATCGCCGCCCCACGTGCTTGCGTCATCTGTAACAATTGTCGAACTAGGAAACAACCTCGCATTTGACGGGTCAAACGTTTGATCATGTTGTGCCGTATCTCCCGAATCCGGTGTATAGAATTCACACCAAACTTCATCTTCATTGTAATCTGTACCAGCATCATTAGAAATATAAACGGTGAATGTTTGATTACCAGCCGCCGCCCATACCGACATCCACGGACTTTTCATAGCCGCGCTACTGCTTTCAAGTGTTAAGCTGGCCGCCGGTGTCATCGCATAAGCAAATGCACCGCTCGCTCCGTCATCAGCGCCGCCAGTTCTAACGGCGGTTAGTTCTAAATCAATAGTACCGTGTACGTCCTCATATTCATAATCTTGAATACTCGAATCAGCCGCTTGTGATGAAGTATCACTTGAAGCAATAACTTCTAATGAAGCCCCACCAACAGGAGAACTACCAAATTTATTGAATACTGCTGGAAGTTTACAATTTTTTATACTGACTTGGTTTTGTCCTCCTGTGGAAGCAATAAAAACCGTAGTGCTTATTGCCGATAAGTCGACTCCAATAAATTCTTTTGGCCCTTGCCCGATAGCATCGACAACTGAAGCTGAAACAGTTGAAAGCAATGAACCGCCCAACATTGTGACGTCACCTATAGCCCAACTTCCTGTTGACACCAATGTTTCCAATACAGTATTTTCTAGTGTTATAAACCAAGCTGCCTCTGCCGGTCCTGTTGTTTCGTCTGACAATGACAATTTACCATTTATCATTTTAAAAACGCTTCCACCGGTAGCCGCTCCAAGTTTATCAGCGACACTTAAATGCAAATTGACCCATGTTGCAAAACCGCCTAATGTTATATCACTGCTTCCTCCTGTGCAGTCTATTTTTGGTAAAGTAACCGCTATGTCACCAATAACAGGTGGTTCATTTGTAGTGCCGTCCACAACACCGGTTAAAATACAAGGATTTCCAATTGTTCCAGGGCTCGTAAATGTTCTACTTGCCGCCGCCGTGTCGGTTGCCGCGCCTTGTATAAATCCTCTATCTCCGGCAGACATAACAGCCAATAATCCTTCAAGTGTTAGTTTAGCTAACGCCCAGGTAGATCCATTACTGGCATCACTCCCCCCGTCAGTATCCATATAAAAATCAGCCATCGCCTAAATCCTCCCGCACGTCTGAGTTAAACACTGACTGATTATTAAGAATGTAGTTTTGTCGGGTTCTGATACGTATCCGTTGAGCCTGGGTAAAAAAGTTCTCTATCTGATTATTTGTAAATCCTTGGATGTATTCCGCCGCTTTTAGCATCTTTGAGGGACTTCCCAACATTAACGCTTTAATAATTTGTTTGGCTTTTTGGGTATTCGATAAATGATTTAATGTAATAGTAACGGGGTCAACGCCGCTTTCTATTGATTTTTGGAATGATAGTTTTTCAGATAGGACTAGGTTGGCCTCAAGTACTGGTATCCAGTTTAGCAATTCTTGCTCGATGTCATGCCCAACCGGACAAGAGTATCTATGCTCATGAATTTTTTGATTATGATCGGTGTGCTGCTCAAATACTGCAAGGCGACCATTCCCACGATTACGTGATTTTATTATTTTACTTGATAATATAGGCATATTTATTTTATTCCAGTATCACCTTTGTGGAAAACAGCGTGCTCAGTAGCGATTCCTTGTAGTAATTCATGATCTTCTTTCACCATCCGGTATACTTCCCTGAACCAGTAGCCTAAAATACCATTAAGAAGAAGAACGAGAAAACCAACACATCCAATAAGCCACTTAATAACAGAAGCATCTTGAGCCGAAATAATTTCTTGCATAACATTTTCTTCCCATTAATCATTTTTAAACCGCCGGTAATTCAAACCAATTGGCCGAAAAACTTCCTTGCGCTACATTAGATTCTTGGTTTGTTGCTCTTATTAAATATGGAATTGTCAAATTAATATTTGAAATTAAATCTTCTTGTGACTCACCGCCCAAACTTGCTACGGCTGCTGTGCCATCTGATAATATTATGAATTCGAATGGTAATAAAACGCCATCATCAGAAATCGTGGGGTCTTTATACCATAATATTCCAGCATCAGTTGAGCTTGTAAAATCCCTATTTCCAGTCGTCAAGGGTGTATTTGGTGTAAACGTCGGATTTGCATAAACATCAATATGAATCGGGCCAGCAAAGGCGGCTTTAAATTTTAAAGGTTGCAATGCTAAAATTCCACATGTGCAAGACGTTGGATCAGCAATAATATTAACAATTCCAGCCGAGGGATAGGTTAATCGTTTTGAGATCGAAAATACTTGATCTTGAAAAACCTTAAAACTTGCCTCTGGTCTTACATTTACCGCATCAGATGTATAAGCTCTTCCGAAAGCACCGCTTCCTGATTTTGACATTTTATTTAATCGTCTATGAGTTCACCCCACCAACTGCAACCAATATCACCGGCGACTACCACAGCCCAACCAGTGACTTTAACGATTGATAATGCTGGAATTTTTTCATTTAGTTTTAATTCACCCGTCGCGGAATTATCGACAAATGCCGTATCTTTAAAACAATAAACTCCTGGTGTAAGAATACCATTAACATCTGTTGATCTAATTCTTACATTAATACGTTGTCCTTTTCCCTCTTCAGTATGCCAGCCTTTGAGAATTAGAGATTTTCCGGCGGGCACCATTCTATGAGGAACAAGTGATTTGTTGCCACCAGCTGCAATCATGCCATAAACAAGGGTATTTGATCCTTTTTTATACCATCTGATATTACCAACCGCAACGCCGTTCGAGCCGACCGTTAAAGCGCAGACATCGTTAATATACCTAATGTCAGTTGCAATAGTGTCGACCTCTGCGACCCCGTCCATTGTTAAATCTTCAGTTTGTTCCACTCCATCTGCATCAAGATAAAATATTCTAATAGATAAAACACCAGTTGCGGTAGCGCCATTATCCGCATCATTTTCGCTGATAAATGTCATTTGCTCCCCTGCTGGATCAGGGTCAGGAATACTTGTCGTTGATGCTGGGGACGCCGGGGTTGATGAAAGATCATTTCCACGCCATATATCCTCACCTGCTGCTGTTGTTCCTACATTTATTCGTTCACCCATGGCATGCATCATTGAGCGACCGGCAATCAAACCATCTGCGACCGCTGAATAATAATCAATATTTTTAATACCGCTTCCTGATTTTGACATGATATTCCTTATGGTGTGACTATTATTGATCCAGATTTGCCAGCTTTACACGCCACCCAATAAAATGTTGGCACCGGATCGGCAAACTCTTCTATTAATCCGTCTGAAAACATTAATTGTGAAGTTGCGGGAGCTTGATTCGTTGTGGATGTCAGTGGAAAAAGTGCGTTAGGATCATCGGTTCCAACGTCAGCGTTATAAATCAAACTCATGTAAATACTGGTTGATTTTTCTTTGTACATTGTTGCAGAATTGCTGCCTTGCAGAACTCTAACCCATGTATTTGCCGGAATTGGAAAATTCGTTCTTTTATCAGCCATAATTACCTTTAATCGTTTGTTTTATTGGGTTGCTCTGGTTCTCCAGCTTCTTTTGGTTCATCAACCCAAAAGGCCGTTGGTGATTTTTCAAACATCTTGGTATTTTCGATAATATTTTGATTTGCGCTGGATCCGTTTCTATTTCTTGCAATTCTTTCCTGGGTATTTAAAGAAAGTTTCAGTTCGGTTTCAAACGCTGCAACATCATCTCTAGGTGAAATACTTGGGAGTGATGGACCTTGTAAACTGTAATGCATCCATGCCTGCCTTAGCGCTGGAATATTCCAACCAGGCGCTTGAGTCCTGCCAGCCGCTATTTCTTCACTTAGCCACATTTCCCACCAAACGTCCATAAGTCCGGCTTTTATATTTGCTTGTTCGATTCTTCCGGTTCTCCAAGCTTCTAATAATGCAGCTCTTGACGCTGAATAGTTGGAATTGAAACCCATTATAATAACTTCAAGGGGCCAACCCCGAGCGGAGTGGATATACTTACATATTGTTGTTATAAAACCGTCGAATTGCGGACCGGGTGCGGTGTCTTTTAAGAATTGTATTTTTTCTTCAGGTCCGAGGCTTGCAATAAAATCAGAGCCCGGTGTCCGGTTCATATATTCGTCACGAACGGCCACAAATTCACCATTTACGGTTGTTACAGTGGTCCCATCTGGTATCGGAGGGACCGCGCTTTGTTGTGATTCGTAAGGATTTGAAGCCGGCGCATCTTTTCCAGGCTCAACGAATCCGACCATATCAGCTTGATTAATGGCCTTTTTAATGTTGGCCGACATATAATCAACAATATTTTCAAAATCCTGAACGGCAAAATGTAGCTTTGGAAATCCCCTGCCCTGCCCGGAGTATTCGGATTCGTAATCATGAAACATAAGAACACGTCCGGACCTCGAACCTTTGGCCGGGATCTCAACACTTTTCCAAATGAATCCGACGCCGTTTTTTTTCTTTACTCTGACTAAATACCCTATTTCCTCTCCGCTTTCTTTTCTGCTGATACCGTCACGCCAATCCTGAAAACCTTCGCTATCAATATAAGCCGTTCCCCTGATTTGAGTCGAATCGATTGATTTTATTTGAACGGGTGAAACCAGTTTTTTATCACTTGAATAATACATTCTTCCAAAGTTATCATTATCCCTTTCTAAATGATATTGCCAACGCCTTTGGAATTGGTAGCCGGTTAAACGCCTTGACCTATGGCACTGCTTTGAAAGCATGTACATATGAAATCGTTCTTCATGTGATTTTGTCCATTCTTCTTTAAAATTATCGTCCGTTATTCCTAAAGTTCTCCAATTTGGGGCCGGTCCAAGCTTTAATCCTTCGTCAATCGTTAGATCGGTTGCACGCTTCATTAGTCCACGCGCCTGTGTTGATTGGTGGCTTAGTTTTCTAACGTTCTGGATTGTTTCCGCTGGGTTTATTGTGGTTGTCGCGCCTGAATTCCCTAGTCCATGCGGCCATTTTGCTCCACCGGTCATGCCGTTTGACAATCCCAAATTATAGGAGCTCGCAACTGCTTTTTGAATAGCGTTATCTCTTGCAATTCTTCTCGATGATTTTTTAGCCGGGGGTCCGTATATTTCAGACACAACACCCCCTGTTTCTGCGGAGGTTTAACTTCACAATGCCTGTGCCGTTGTATTTGTTGCGGTAGTAGTCGATTTTAGCTTCAAGCGGATTAATTATTTTTAAAAGGAATTCAGAGGGGTCAGTATATTTAGCCCAGGACATCGACTCGCCGGAATCAAATTTCATTGACTCGATTCCATCGGTATCCATTAAAAAATCGTAATAGTCAAGGGCCTTTACAAGCAGGGCTTCGTAGCGGGTGTGTCTTTCTAAATAAATTGCTCTTAGATTTGAACTGATGCAAGTAGCCATAGAATATTATTATGGCATACTTATTTTTTTGTCAAATTATTTTAACTGGGGGTTAATTCCGGTATCTTTTCAGATTCTAGCCATTTTTTAAACACTTGGTTAAAAAATGGTTTCATATTTTCGTGCATCATTTCACTTCTAACAAACTGAGTTCTTAACGAAATGACAGAAAGTGAAGTTGACATATTATTTAAAAGCCGAAGATATTTTTTAACTTTTTTAATATTATAAGGTTTTTGTTTCCTGAACTTTTGAAAATACTTTTCGTATCTTCTGTATTTCTTAGTGTTATATGGGTACTGATTAAATAATTGAAACATTCGATTTACCTTTTGATGACTAATATTTCTCATTTTCTCAGCCCTTCAATAATCAAAAGTTTGGCCGTTTCATTTCTTGAAAAACCGTACTCTTCGGCCTTTTTATCGAGTGCCGCCTCAAAGTGTTGTGGTAGTTTGGTTCTGATATCGATTGTCGGGCCGTTTGGTTTTCTTCTGATGTTTTTATTTTTTATTTTGGGGCTTATATATTCACCATTCAATTCCGGCCGATATTTTTCTATTAAATATCTTTCGGCTTTATTTAACATAAAACAAGGCATTTCCATATAAGAATAATAATCAAAATCAATTTTGCGGAAATGTTCACCTACTCTTCTTTTTAATTGATATGTTTTTCCGATATATATAATTTTGTCGTTTTTGAATAAAAAATAAACACAATATTTTATTTCTTGGCTTTTCCCTTTTAATGGGATTTGCTTATTCTTAAAGATTAGTAACATTACACCCCATAAGATTAGTAACATTACACCCCATTTAAATCTATGTTCAATTCCTTAGCCAGAATCTTATAAATTTCCTGTGCTACCGCTGTTTTAATCCCGGCTTTTTTTAGTAATTCCCTATAGATTGGACCTGGTATCGCTAATCCCATTTTTTCAGATTGTATTTTATTTTTCTTTCTGCCTCTGGTTTCTGGCTTTCCTGACATTTCATTTCCTTTGTTTGAGTTCCCACGCCCCATGGTAGCGGCGCGGGAGAGTTTATTTGATTTTTGTCACTAAATATCCCTGATCGATTCCAGATTCTTTCGCTAAATACTCAATAGCCCACCGGGAGTTGATGCCCTCAATCTGCTGATCGGTCCATTTTTTTTCTTTCTTGTAGACGTCTCGCCAATATTTAACCGTGCTATCGATCACATCGTCGCAACCTACCATCCCATAGATTCTGCATGCCCTGGCTTCATTCGGCCTGCCTTTATTGTCATATTCACCACTTGGCATAAGCTCATCGGCTGTTAGCATTTCAAAATATCGCTTTCCGTATTCCCTTGGAAAATCCTGGAAGTTTCCAGGTTGAATATCATCGTCGGTTCGTTCGATTTTTAGAAATCTATGAAGTGAGCTGATATACATTTTCTGGGAAACGACATAGAGAGTCACCCCTGAATTAAGATTGCTTTTTTTCCAAGGTACGAAAAAAGATTGATGAAGGGCATTGTTTTTTTTGTTTTTAGACGGGGTTATTTCCCTTTCGTCTTTAATCGGGTAAGTATTTACAAGCCGTTTTGTGAATTCATAAACAACGGGTGCATTATATCCGGAATCAAGTAAAATTCTCCTGACATTGAACATTTTATTGTCATGTTCGCGCTTAAATCCAAGCATTCCACTCGGGTATTCATCACATTTATTTCGGTCGTTTATAACCTGGCACCACTCATAAAACTTTTGAAATGCTCCAGAGTATGCGTTATCAACTTTTCCGTAAAAAACTTTGTAATCAATCGACCAACCTCGATAAGCCGGACCGGTTCCGAAAACTTCAATTTCTATTCTAGGGAACCTTTGATCGTATAAAATAGATTCGTCATCTTCCTTTTCAGCTTCTTTTTTCGTAGCTCCAATTTTGATTTCCAATTCCTGATCGGTGAGCTCCTCATGTTTCACAGCCCCGCGCTGAACATCCCCACCGATTACGACAATGCAAACACCGTCCGGAACTGTTTGACGTTTATAAGTTCCTCTGTTTTTTTCAACCAAAGCAGAATCGATTCTGGCACCGGATACTTTATGGGGCATTCCGCAAATATGGTTATCATAATATTTTTTGGCTCCGGGATCCTCTCTTGATCTTTCGTAAGCACTGGCAATTTCAAACCACATTTCAAACATTGAATTGATTGAATGAAGCTGAAGGCTATAAGTATATTCATCAACCGGGCTCAAATCTTTTGGTTTTTGCCAGAATCCATCCTGTTGAATCTCCCATTTTCTTTTTTCTGTGAACGAATCGCCACATTTACAGCATACATAAACAATTGATGGCTCAACAACCGTTCCTCTTTTAGTTGACCAGGTCAGGCCGTAACCTTCTTTATTTTGGACTTCAAGAACTTGCGGGGATCCACACAGAGGACAATGAACGGTCCATTTTTCTTGGGTACCGGTTTCAAAAAGATGCTCGACCATACACGATCCGGAATTTCCTGGGGTAGAAGGAACAATGCATTTTTTTTCTTCACCCCACGCCTTGAGCCTGGCCCACCCTTGCCAAAATGAGTTCCCTTGGTTACCAACTTCAGCCTTCCAGTTACCCAATTCATCTGCTGCAAAAAATCTTTTTGTTTCTGAAGCCATCGCAGCACTCGAACCCTGGGTTACTCCGTCAAGGTTCCCACCTGCAAACTCTTTTTGAAGGGTCGTATCTCCTGTTTTCCTGCTTGCCCTAGTTGTTGATTGAGTGATGAATTCAACGCCTTGGTGCTCAATCATTGGAGTTAAACGCCTATTCATCGTCTTTTTCATCATTTCCAGGTCGGTTGTGGCGTATAAACACTCACTAGGTACAATTTTCGTGTAAAAAGTCGTTGGTATCTGAGCGCAAACACTTTTCATTGATTGACTAGCCCACATTAAAATCAAGAGCCTACACTTGTGCGACGGATCCATTAAACTGAGCGCTCGCCTTGAGTATGGGGCATCACTGAGTTTAATTAAATTTCCTTTTTTTGGTCCATTGGTAACAAGGCAGGTTTCGGCAAAGTCGACCATGGATTGACCGCCGGTTATCCTTGCTCGCAACGCTAATAGGTCGTTCAGGCGTTGGAAGTCTGATTTTATCGGCATTATTGCCGGGCCTGGATCATAAACGGGGATTATTACGGGGGCAGTCCATTTTATTTTGGATGGTTCATTGATTGACTTGAGAATATGGAGATCGATCAAGATTTCAATAACTGGTCTTGATTTATTCTGGAATGTATCTTTAATTTTTTCAGGATCTTGACTTGATCTCGATTCCCAATATTCGAAATATTTGGAGAGGTTGCCTGATTTCTGCAAGTTTAAAAGGATATCATCAGGTGTTTGTGATTGGATCGCTTTTTTAATTCGGTTTATTTTTGTAAGTGTTGATGAGTTTGCATTTTTAGCGGTTTCACTTAATTCTGATATGTTTTTATTGATTAATGTAATCATCTATACTTCGTAAGAATAATTGGGCACTCTTTTAATATTTGACCTATCTTGAGAAAATCAAGGCTTTTTATCTTGCAGATTTGCTCCCCAAAACCAGAAAGCATTAGTTTGTCAAAATCATTTTTGTTTGACCTTAGTAAACTTTGAAGATTATTCTTATTCTTTGTAAAATCCGTAGCGCAGTATCTGCAACCAGTTTCAAGCCTGTCAATTTTTATATTAACACCTTTTTTCTTTAAATATTTCTTTACGTCAGAGTCTAACCAGTGCTGCAGCGGATAAAGAGCTGCCCCTCTTAATCTTTGATTTTTGGACCTATGCGAAAAACCATAATCAATAAAATGGAACTTTCTTCTATTCGAATCCGCTGCCTTATTTCCCCATACGATAACATCTGATTTTATATCTCTGGCGTGTTTGATCGCTGGTTTTTCTTTTATGTGATAGCAACATAACCCAGCTGAAACATTTATCCCCGGATGTTTGCGCTTATATTTGGGGGATGACATTTTAGAAAATATTGGATAACAATTGTGGTCTTTCCAGATTTCAAAAACATCTTTGCCGTGTGTTCGGTGCTCCACAAAATCTAATTTTTTAATCTTATCAACTTCCAACCCTGTTTCTGAATATAGAAAATTTGCATTTATACCGGATTCTTCGGATAAATGTTTGATGCATAATGAATCCTTTCCGTAAGAAAACATTATTAAAAAGATGTCCGTTTCCTTAAATTTTGCAAATTCGCTTAATGATATCTTTATCTTTTCTGAAAGAGGCAAACTTTGTAAATCCCTTAACAGCGCCAGCCTCTCTCCGGATTTTTTCTTATCAAACAATTTCATATTTTAACCCACGCCTATTCAGGTTTTCAATCGTTTCTTTTTTTATTTTTTCAGGTATCCATATCATTATTTTTATTTTTTCGTCTGTTGAATCTGATCTTTGGTCAATACCTTGCTCTGTTTTATCCGAAAACTTTTCCAATGCCTTGTCAGTATCCTCTTTTGAAGTTGTATATTCATCTGGCCAATCAAAATCGGGAATTTCAATCAAACTTTTTGCCTCATCAATATCAAAATTGATTTCAGAAAGGTAATCTTTGACTACATCATCATTAATCCAACTATGAGATGATTCTTTTAAAATCAATAGCCTTTTAGCTTCTTTAATTGTTTTGGCAAGACATCGGGTGGCGGGAAGGAGAGGAATTTCAAGCCCTTCTTTTTCTAATTTGATAAAGGCTTTTTTCCGGTGATGGGCGTCGAAACAATAGATTTTATCGCCATCAGTCCAAATTTGGAGGTTGTTGACTATGCCATATTCTTTTAGAGACTTGGCAAGTTTATCAATCTTTTCCTGGCTGGTCGATTTTAGACTTTTACCTGATTCAGTTAGTTGGAGATCAAGGAGGTCGTGAAAGTCGACCTCGATTTCTCCGGTACACATTATTTTTAGTCGGGACACTACGCCTCCAGTTTTTTCATGATCTCGTCAATCAAATCTAACCCGAGCCATTCAGGAATAATCAGGCCTTTAAATTCGTGCCACTTTCTCATTCCAAGAATTTCAGAAGTGATCTTTTTTCTGTCTGCTTTTATATTTATATCAACGTAAGAAGAAATGAATTTTTTGATAAAGTCTGCTTTTTTCATGGTGTTTAGCTCGTCAAGGATTAGGTTTAAAAGGATTTCGTAATATACCGGGAATCCATCTTTTTTTGATCGGCTTATCTGCGACTTATAGATTCCGGCTTTAGTTAACTCCCGGTTTGTTATGCCGAGAGTTTGCTTGATTTTGGTTATCATGCAAAACACTCGTTTTCTTCTGCTTCGCATTGTTCTTCATATTCGTGAATAGCTTTTGTTTTCGTGTCGCATCCGGCTTGTTTGAAACAATGAATATAATCATTTGATTTTTCATCATATTCATAAAGAGATCCGTATGAGAATCGGTATTGTTCTGGTTTTTCTTTGACATCAACTTTTTCAAGTCTTTCATATTCTTCAACTTCGTCTTCATCGGCTTCGGTCAATGCATCGTCAAGAGTTGATTCTAACCACTCGTCAAATTCAACAACTTCTTTTTCTGAATCTGTTCTTGCTTCCTGAATTGTTGAACTAACATAATCACCGTACCATGATTTAAATGCATCCATATTTCCGAATTTCCATTCTTCACGAGTTCCAATATAAAGTTCTGAGCAGATTGAATCTGAGGCTGTGTAAAGAGTTTCGTTTGAATAGGCCTTCTCTTCACTATTACAATCTTGCAAAAACTCACATCTTGCTTGTTCCTGTGTGTCATTGTTTTCTTGAGGATTAACAACTTCCATATCCTGCAAATATGCAACTGGTGCATACTGCATAGGACCGCCATACTCAACCATTTCTAAAACTGCTCTGTCGCCATTTATTGAATCTTCTTCGATTCTAACTACTTTACAATCTGCTGAATCACCAAAACCAATTCCAATGTTATAAATGTTTCCGATTTCAACTTTTTTATTATTAGTCATCTTACTCTCCAGTTGACAGTTAATTAAGAAACCCGCTTTATTGCTGATCTCTTAATTATAATTCTATAGAAGTGTTAACGATTTGTCAACATATATTTAATAATAATGTGTTTTTATTTCCCCGCTTGACCCTCTTGAATTTCTGACAACCTTTTCATGGTCTCTTTATTTCCTTCGTGTTGCCATTGTTCAAAACTGGTAGCCCATTTCCGTTTGAAAGTTGCACGGCTGATATCATGATCGGCACTTTCGTTTTCATTTTCGAATAACTGGAAAGCGAGTCTCAAAAACTCGTCAACACTACCATTGAACCGCCTTTTGTTTGTACTCAGCCATTGATCGAACCAGGTCATTATCATGGTATTGATTGAATTAAGTCTGACCACTTCTCCCATTCTGTTAGCGTTTTTGATTTCCTCTTTGATTCGTTGTTGTTTTTTAAGCGCCGATTCTTCAACGGTTTTTTGGGCTTGAGCGTTTAAAACATTCTCACCGGCTTTTTCCAAGTTTTCGTTTGGCTCTGGTGCATCTGGGTTGATTACTTGTCCGGTTACTGTTGGGATTATGTTTTTTTGGCCGTTTCCAATCGTGGATTTGAACGCCTGGGATTTAGGCGAACCGGTGTTTATTTTATCAGTGTCCTGGAATAGTTCGAGACGGCCTTGTTTTAGCGCTTTTGACACTGCCGGGGCTGATTTACCGGCCCATTTTGCAAATTTGGATTTGATAAGGAGGTTCATTAAATTTCGCAATAAACGTGTTGGCAATATCTATGGCCATCTGAAATAAGATTATACATATATTGGCTTTTCAGGGCTTCTCTAAGAATATCCTTTTCGTCTTCAACTGACACTTTGACCATTGTTAATATGTCATTTTCTGATTCAATTGGACCTCTTTTTGTTAATATTGCAATAGCATAATTTTTCATATTTTCCTTTAAAAGTTGTTTAATTTCAATTAGTTTAACCGGTTAAACCTTGGCCTTAACCAAATTTAACCCTGGGTTTTTAACTGTGAGTGTAAAAAATGTGATCTCGCGATTTGATG